>Ga0210403_10000882_pt1 | contig 29768 bp, 33 predicted proteins | sample IncBWC19MmetaG_FD_150863 | JGI IMG/M metagenome (GOLD analysis project Ga0210403, IMG submission 150863) | Forest soil microbial communities from Barre Woods Harvard Forest LTER site, Petersham, Massachusetts, United States - Inc-BW-C-19-M | ecosystem: Environmental > Terrestrial > Soil >...
GTTGGAATTTCCTGTTCATCGCCGGCATGTGGTTCCAGGACCTGTACAACTACGACTTCCGCCGCACCGAGCAGTGCATCATCCCTTACGCCACGCAGGAAGGTGAAATCAGCTTCTGCGCGTACAACACGGGCGTGGGCTGGCGCAACATCATCGAGAAGATGCACATGACCGCTACGCTCACCAAGTGGTACGAAGAGCATGGCCGCCATGAAATCTTTGCGGGCGGCAAGGCCGTAGGCTTGGCCGACAATACGCACAAACTGCGCGTAAACGAAGAGCACGCCCATGCCGAGCGCAACCATACGCTCGACGACCTGGGCATCGCCAAGACCGCCCGGGAAGAGAAGTTGCGGGCCCGCGACGAGAAGATCAAGAAGACCGCCGAAGACGCCCGCATGGAAAAGCTCTACCGCGAGCATATCCTGAAAGAACCCCAGCCGGAAGGTGGTTTCATTCCGCTAGGGTCGATCGCTCCCGCAGCCCCGAAAGCGGCCCCGGTGGAGAGCGCCAAGAAAGAAGAAGTGTTCGGCGACTAGAAACCAGGATTCACCACGGAGGCACGGAGAAAAACAAAAACAGGTAGTTGGCATTCGGTACTTGGTGCTTTGGGAAAGACAGAGAACTTTCCCAATTCCCTGGAGATTATGAGACAGACGCAAATACCAAGTACTCAATACCAACTACCTGTTTTTGTTTTTCTCCGTGCCTCCGTCGTGAGCTCTTGGTTTTGCCGGCATCCACGTCACGCTAATATTCGACCTTGTCCGCCTTGGCCTTCCACGCGCTGAAGGGCGCCAGCGCATTTTCATGCGCCAGATGTTCAACCGGGATCTTTTGCTTCTGGTAAGGCAGCGCGAACTGCTCTTTGATGAAGGTGTCATCAAAGCCGGCCTGGGCGGCATCCGGGCCGGTGGCCGCGAAATAAACACGCGCCGGCCGCGCCCAATAGATGGCCCCCAGACACATGGGACAAGGCTCACAACTGGAGTAGATTTCACATCCAGTGAGTTCGAAACTGCCCAGCGCCTGGCATGCCCGCCGGATGGCCACCACTTCCGCATGGGCGGTGGGGTCCAGCGACGGGGTGACCTGATTCGTGCCGATAGCAATGGTCTTGCCTTCTTTGACCACCATGGCCGCAAAAGGCCCGCCGCCGGCCTTGACGTTTTCAACCGCCAGATCGATCGTCTTCCGGATGAGTTCGATTTTGTCGGACATAGGCTTTCGTTTCGATTGAATGACCGGGGGGGATGTTACCTATTCGATTCTACCGTGAGACCGGGGTTCCGCTCAAAGAAAAGACTTTAACCGCAAAGGACGCGACGGGCGCAAAGGAAATCAAGACCGAGAACGTCCCGCTTCAAAGTTCTAGCAGTCCGCCCTCCACGGTTTGCGTGGAGGGCGGGGCCGTGAGCTGGCTGGGAGCTCAACCCGCTATCACCTTGCCGGTCATCCGGGGATGTAGCTTGCAGAAGTACGGATATTCGCCGGCTTCTTTGAAGGTGAATTTGAACGTCTGGTTGGTGTCGAGTACGGGAGAGGAGAAAATCTTTCGGGTGCTTTCGACGTTATGGGGAATGTCGTCATGGTTGGTCCAGGTGATGGTTGTTCCCGGTTGTACCCGCAGGGGTGTGGGAGAGAAGGAAAAATTGTCAATCTTCACACTGGCCGGAGCTTCGCTATGGGCGGCGGATGCTGTATCTTGATGCGCTTCGGAGGACACCATCTGGCTGGCAGCGGCGGCGCCGGAAAGAGTTGAACTCACGATGGCCAGGTGATGCTCTCCTTTGATGTAGTTCACGTCCGCAATGCCCAGAACATCACGCAGTTTTTCCGCCGGGACTTTCATGGGACCAGGCGCGGGCGCGCTGCCCGGCGCCGGCTGAGGGAAGGCGGTCGACATGGCCGTATGGAACGAGACATTGCCTTCAACCTTCTGCATGATCTGGTGGATGTGTCCGTTGAGCACGGTGACCGAACCGAAGCGCTTCATGTAGGCGAGCGCCTGGGCGCTGTCGTCGGTGCCCCAGCCCCATTGCGGATACACCGCCCACAATGGCACGTGCGCGAACACCACCAGGGGCGTGCTGCTCGATTTTGCTTTCAGGTCGTCTTCCAGCCACTCAAGCTGCTCATGCCCCAGATTGCCCATGCCACCGGGCTTCAGATCGGTGACGTTGACCAAGCCCACAAAGTGGACACCGCTGTGATCGAAGCTGAACCATCCGCTGCCTTTCTTGCGGCCTCCGTCGGGTGTCTGGCCATAACGCTCGAGAAACTGTCGCCCGTTGTCGATCACGTCATGCTCACCCGGGACATAGACAACATCGACGCCGGTGCTCTTCAAGAGCTGGTCCAGGGCGTCGAACTCGGTGGGCTTGGAAAGGTGGGTAAGGTCGCCGGTGTGCAAAATGAAGTCAGGCTTATGCGGCAGGGCCTGGATTCTGGCGATCGCCGCTTGCAGGGTTGCGCTCACATCGGTGTTGGCGGGCTTATCAAAACCGATATGGCTGTCGCTGATCTGGACAAAGCTAAAGCTGGCGTTGGCCGCTTTCTTGCCGGTCCGGGCCAGGACCGAAGATGACGCCACCCCGGCGCTCATGGTCCATACCAGGCCGGTGCCGGCCCAGGCCATGCATTTGAGGAATCCGCGGCGGTCGATGCCATCCGCACTTTCCGACAAGATCATATCCTGTTCTTTCTTTTCTTCCTGATGTTTCACGGTAGTCTCCAGTTGCCTCATGTGTATTTAGGGAACGCGCTACGGTTGGAAGACTCATTTCCAGGGTCCTTATTCCCGAAGCAAATCCTTGAAGGCCGGCTTTTTGGGGGAATAGAAGGCGGGCGCCGGAGGTTCTATAATCGACAAGCCAGGGAGAGGTTCGGCATGGACCATCAGGAGAAAATCGCGAGATTCGAAGCCTTGGTCCTCCGCCACCTGGATTCTGCCTTTAATCTGGCCCGCTGGTTCACCCACAATGATGACGATGCCCGTGATCTGGTGCAGGAGGCGGCCTTGAGGGCCTTTAAGGCCTTCGAGAGCTTTAAGGGTAACGACGGTAAAGTCTGGCTGCTGGTCATCGTCAGGAACCTGTTCTATACCTCGATCTCCCGTAAACCGCAGGAACCGGCGGTCTTCGATGAGGAAGTCCATGGCGCCGGAGAACCTTCTGCCAACCCGGAGGTGCTGCTGTTCCGGGACATTGAATCCCGGCTGGTGCGGCAGGCCATCGAACAACTGGGCCCCGAGTTTCGAGAGGTGCTGGTGCTGCGCGAGCTGGAAGGCCTTTCGTACCGGGAAATTGCCGCAGTGACGAATTCACCTCTAGGCACTGTGATGTCACGGCTGGCGCGTGGACGAGAGCATTTGCGGCAAGCCCTCGCCAGCTATATGAAGGGCCGGACCGGGCAGAAAGGGAATCGCAATGCAGTGTCTGGAAAGTAGCAGGATACGGGACGCCTACCTGGACGGCGAAATCGACGCCCTTCACAGCGTTGAACTCGAAGACCATCTGGCCACGTGCGCTGATTGCAGAATGAATCTGGAAAGCCAACGAGTTCTTAAGGGTCTGTTGCAGAATGCCAGCCTGCGCTTTTCGGCCCCGGTTGGCCTGCAAGATGAAATCCTGAGGTCCTTGACGCTTGCCCCTCCAGAGTCTCCTGTGAAGGAAGCAATCGCCGCCGACCGCCGTTGGCTCGCGGTTCCAGCCGTGCGCTGGCGTCTGGCGGCTGCTGGGCTGTGTGCCGTGCTGGCGGGTGTGTTCGCGATGCTGCTGTGGTCGCGCGGACACGCGGAGCAGAGATTGGCCGAGCAGGTAGTGGATAACCACATTCGCTCGATGATGGCCAATCATCTGGCCGACGTGCCGTCTTCCGACCAGCACTCGGTCAAGCCCTGGTTCAACGGCAAGCTCAGTTTTTCACCCAACGTAGCCGATTTGGCGGCAAAAGGCTTCCCGCTGGCCGGAGGCAGGCTTGATTACATGGATAACCAGAACGTCGCGGCGCTGGTGTACCGGCGGCGCGCCCACATCATCAACGTCTTCATCTACCCGGCTTCAGGAGACACCAGTCCGGTGCTCACGCAGCGCCGTGGGTACAACCTGGTCCATTGGGATTCCGGCGGCATGGAATACTGGGCAGTCTCTGACCTGAATGCTTCCGAACTGCAGGAACTGGTAGCCATGCTGCGGAGTTAGTGCCGTAACCACTAAAATTTGGTGATGTAGGCGAAACAGTGGGCGTGCAGTTCCGATGTCCCGATTACCCGATGTCCCGATCCGCGACGCTTACTGAATCTCCTGGTCACAGCACCAGGCTACCCCATCAGCATCCCGCCGTTGACCTTCATCACCTGCCCGGTGATGTAACCGGCTTCCTCAGAGGCCAGAAACTTTACCGCATGGGCCACTTCCATTGCCGTGCCGGCGCGTCCCAGCGGAATCATTTCACCGACCTTGGATTTCAGCTCATCGGAGAGTGATTCGGTCATGGCGGTTTCGATGTATCCGGGGGCCACCGCGTTGACGGTGATGCCGCGTGAAGCCACTTCGCGGGCGGTGGCCAGGGTAAGGCCGATCAGGCCGGCCTTGGAGGCCGCGTAGTTCGCCTGGCCTGCCTGTCCGGTCTGTCCGAAGATGCTGGTGATGTTGATGATGCGGCCCCAGCGCTGTTTCATCATCGAACTAATGGCCGCCTGGGTACACAGAAAAGGTCCGGTCAGGTTGGTCTCCAGCACGTTGTCCCAGTCGGCGCGCTTCATACGCAGGATCAGCATGTCACGGGTTATGCCTGCGTTATTGACCAGGATGTCGATCTTACTGAAACGTTCAATGGCGCCCTTGATGGCGGTCTTTACTTCTTCCTGGTTGCCGGCATCCATGCGGAAGACGGCCGCTTGGCCGCCCTTGCTTTCGATTTCACGCGCGACCTCACCGAGCTTTTCTTGGTTGCGAGCGGCCAGCGCCACCGTGGCGCCGCCTTCGGCCAGCGCCAACGCGCACGCTCGCCCGATTCCCTGGGAAGCACCTGTGATAAAGGCCACCCTACCTGTGACACCTGCCATGTAGTCAGTTCTCCTGAGACCGGGGTAAACGCGAATTATACCTGTGGGAGCAGCCGCCCATTACCCAACTGCCCCTATCCCATTCTTGACACTCCCTCGCCCTGCCCTTTATCCTAATAGTCAACCTTCAGCGCCGACTCCCGCTTGGTCAATTTCAAATCCAGTATTGCGGAGTGACCCTTATGTTTATAAAAATAAAGGATCTTGAGCTCCGAAAAATTGTGTTTGATGAGAGCTTTGCGCCTGGGGCGATTGATCTGGGACATGAAATTGAGCAGAAAGAGCCGGTCAAGGCCGAGGGACTGGCCGAGTTGATCAGCGAAACACGGGAATCGCGTCAAGTGGTGGAAGACATCCGGGTGAGGGGCCGGTTTTCGGCCCGGTTGCAGACGTTTTGCGCGCGCTGCCTCGAGCCCCTGGAACATGTGGTGTCCGAGTCTTTTGATGCCTTGTATCGTCCGCAGGGCGTGGATGCGCACGGCGATGAATCCTCGATCAGCCGGGCCGAGACTGAAATCGGTTACTATCAGGGGGAAGGCCTGCTGCTCGAAGATGTCCTGAAAGAACAGATTCTGCTGGCCTTGCCGGTGAAACAGGTCTGCAAGGCGGAGTGCAAAGGGCTGTGCCCGCATTGCGGACGCAACCTGAATGTTGAAAGCTGCGATTGTGTGAACGCCATGGCCGACCCGCGCTGGGCCGACCTGGAAGACATACGCAGGAAGCTGCAACGCTAAATAACTTAAGTCGCGTCAGCGGCCCAACGGCCCTGGCGTAGGAAAGGTTACTCCATGCCAAATCCAAAACGGCGGCATTCCAAGGCCCGCACGGGAAAACGCCGCGCCCATGATTTCCTCACCGCCTCCGGGGTCGCGGAGTGCCCGAACTGCCACGAGAAAGCCCGCCTTCCGCACCGCATTTGCTCCAAGTGCGGCTACTACAAAGGCCGCGAAGTCGTGGAAGTCAAAGGGACGAAATAACTCTGTTTGTCGCAGAACTGGCCCTCAATGCAAACAGTCATTGCCGTTGACGCCATGGGTACCGACCGCGCCCCCAAACCGGAAATCGAGGGGGCCATCCATGCGGCACGCCACTATCCCGTGAAAGTGCTTCTGGTTGGCCCGGAGGCGCAGCTCAAGCAAGAGCTTGCCGGCCATCCGGGTGTCCGCCATTTGCCGATCGAGATCGTGAATGCCACGGAAGTCATCGGCATGCATGAGAAGGCGGCACAGGCGGTGCGCAGCAAGCGCGATTCAACCATGCGCGTAGGGTTGCGCCTGGTGCGTGAAAAAGTGGCTGCGGGTTTCGTGACCGCCGGTAACACCGGGGCGGCCATGGCCACCGCCAAGATGGTGCTGGGAGCGTTGCCGGGGGTCGATCGTCCGGCGCTGGCTGCGGTCTTTCCCACTTCCGCCAACAAGCCGGCCATCATGATTGATGTGGGCGCGAACGTGGATTGCAAACCCCAGAACCTGGCCCAGTTTGCCGTCATGGGCGAGATCTACTACCGCGCTATATTCAACGAGAAGAAGCCCCGAGTTGGGCTGCTCTCGATTGGTGAAGAAGAATCCAAGGGCAACGACCTCACCCGCCAGGCGTTTTCCCTGCTCAAAGAACTGCCGGTAAACTTCGTCGGCAACGTGGAAGGCCGCGACCTCTACAACGGCAACGTGGATGTCATCGTATGCGACGGCTTCGTCGGCAACGTGGCCCTCAAGATCTCTGAAGGACTGGTGGAGACCGTCCGCTTTCTGCTTAAGGAATCCCTCAAGTCGACCATCACGTCGCAGGTCGGCTATCTTCTCTCGCGCAGCGCTTTCGCCGATTTCAAGAAGCGCCTGGATTACGCCGAATTCGGCGGCGCGCCCCTGCTGGGGTTGAAGGGCGTGGCCATCGTGGCCCATGGTTCATCGAATTCCAACGCCATCAAGAACGCCATCCGTGTAGCCTCGCAGTTTGCCGAGTCGGGCATCAATTCCCGCATTGAGCAGGAACTTGCGGCTGGACGGGCGGAAGCCGCGGTAGCGGCCGCAGCCGCCAACTGGGACGACATTTCTACATGAACGCGCCGATGACTGCATTTCTCTTCCCCGGACAAGGTTCACAAACGACAGGCATGGGGAAAGATCTCGCGTCCAATTACCCCGTGGCGCGACAGACTTTTCAGGAAGCCGATGATGCCCTGGGGTTTTCCATTTCCCAACTTTGTTTCGAGGGCCCCGACGAACAGCTCAAGATGACCGAGATTACACAGCCGGCCATCCTCACGGTGAGCACCGCCATCTGCCGTGTGCTGAAGGAAAAGGGAATCGTTCCGCAGTATGTCGCCGGACACAGCCTGGGTGAATACTCAGCGCACGTGGCAGCCGGCACCATGGCGTTCGCCGATGCGGTACGCACAGTACGCAATCGCGGCCAATACATGCAGGAAGCGGTCCCGGCCGGCGTGGGAGCGATGGCCGCCATTCTCGCCCTGCCGCTGGAGCAGGTGTTAGAAGCCTGCTCGGAGGCGGCGCAGGGAGAAATCGTTTCCCCAGCCAACATGAACTCTCCCGATCAGATTGTGATCTCGGGGGCCAAGGCCGCGGTTGAAAGAGCGGCGGAGCTGTGCAAACAACGGGGCGCCAAACGCGCCATGCTGTTGGCAGTCAGCGCGCCTTTTCATTGCGCCCTGATGCAGCCCGCGCAGGACCGTCTGGCCGCCGATCTCAAGGGGCTGGCGATGAATGATCCCGCGGCGCCGGTAATCGCAAATTTTGACGCAGAGCTCAAGACCACTGCGCAGTCTTCACGAGAAGCCCTGATATCGCAAGTTACGGGCGCGGTGGAATGGACCCGATCCATGCAGAAACTGATGGCCCTGGGCGCCAACACCTTCGTAGAAGCCGGACCGGGCAAGGTCCTGTGCGGCCTGCTGCGACAGATTGACCGGTCCCAGAACTGCATGATTGCCGGGAACGTGGATTCCCTGCAGCAAACGGTGGCGGCATTTTCGGCAGGCGGCAGCCGGGTGTAAACTAGGGCGTTGCAATATTCATCCTTCGACCCAGCAGGGAACGGAGCCACTCAATGTCACAAACGATTTCTGCAGGAATACCACTCTCAGGCCGCACTATAGAATATGCCGCGGCCTCGGCCCCTTCAATTCCGTGGACGACTTGGACCATGGTGGCGGGCATCGTCAGCGGAATGATCGGCGGCATCTGGGACATATCCTGGCACATGTCCATTGGCCGCGACACGTTCTGGACGCCCGCCCACATCGCAATTCAATTGACGGGCGTGCTGGTTGGCATTGCCTGCGGGTACATGATCCTGACCACAAGTTTTGGCGGCGACACAGCAGCGCGCGATGCCTCGGTGCGGGTGCTGGGATTTCACGGGCCGGTGGGGGCATTCATTGCCGTCTGGGGCTGCGTGGCCATGTTGTCTTCCGCGCCCTTTGACGACTGGTGGCACAACGCTTACGGCCTCGACGTCAAGATCGTAAGCCCGCCGCATGTGTTGTTGTCGTTGGGCTCGCTCGCGACCAAGATCGGGGCCATGGCCCTGATCGCCAGTCTGATCAACCTTTCCCAGGGCACACACCGGCGGCTGACTTGGCTGTACTATTTTGTGGGCGCGGTGTGCCTGGCGCAGCTCTCGGTCATGATTATTGAACCGACGTGGCTGCGGAACATGCACACTGCCGGCTGCTATCTGGTGGTGGCGCTGTTTATTCCGACGATTCTGATCGGCGCAGGCTGGGGTGCTGCGCAGAAATGGGCCTGCACCATCGTGGCCGCCATCTACACGGCGGTCGGGCTGGGGTCGGAATGGCTTCTGCCTCTTTTTCCCGCGCAGCCGAAGCTGGGCCCCGTCTACCACAACGTAACTCATCTCATCCCTTTGCGTTTCCCGCTGCTGTTGATTGTGCCTGCCATCGTGGCCGACCTAGTATTGCGTAAGGTGGATCAACGCCCGGCATGGACGAAGTCCATCTGGGTGGGACCGGCGTTTGTGCTCAGCTTCCTTGCCGTACAGTGGCCATTCGCGACCTTCCTGATGTCTCCGGCTGCACGGAATTGGATCTTCGGGACTGCTTACTTTGCCTACTTCGATCCGGCAGGATTTGTATACGATCCGTACACGTTCGTGGTGGGCGAGAAGACATGGGCAGCATTTCTGCTGACGATGACCCTGGCGCTCGTGGCGTCTATCTTCACCACGCGCCTGGGACTGGCCTGGGGCGACTGGATGCGCCGGGTCCGCAGATAATCCGGCCAAATTTGGGGCGGCGATTCGGCGCTCAGTCTTCGTTGCTGAACTCAAGGGCAAAGGGTGCAATGCGAAAATTTCTGACGGCTCTGCTGGTCCTTCTGGTACCGGCCTCCGGTTACGCGCACGTCGGCAACCCCGACGTTTATTTCGAGGGCAATGCCGGACCTTATCATCTCTTCGTGACCATTCGCCTGCCTCAGGTAATTCCCGGCGTGGCGCAGATTGAAGTACGCAGCGCATCCAACGAGGCGCAATCGATTGAGGTCGTTCCCTTGCGCCTGACCGGACCGGGATCGAACCTTCCCTCGGTTCCCGATGTGGCGCAGCGGTCGAAGGTCGATCCGCAATTCTTTGTGAGCAGCCTGTGGCTGATGGAGTTTGGCGCTTTGCAGGTGCGCATCCAGGCCAGCGGTAGCCAGGGGAAAGGGGAACTGGCTGTCCCGGTCCCGACTTTTGCCCGGCAATCGTTGCCGATGACCAAATCGCTCCGCGGCCTGCTCGTGTTCCTGATGTTGTTCCTGACGCTGGGGCTGGTGCTGATCGCGGGCGCTGTGGTCCGCGAGAGCAGTATCGCCCCGGGAGAGAAGCCGCAACCATCCCAGGCCCGGCGGTCGAAAATTGTGATGGTGGTCACCGCGGCCATCGTTGCCGTCATCCTTTACTTCGGCGGAAAGTGGTGGGGTACGGAGGCTGCTACTTACCAGCACAACGTGGACCGATACAAGCCACCAATGGCTGTGACCACGCTCGACGATGGGAATCGCCTGACGATCCGGGCCAAGGGGCAGGATGAACTGTGGGCAAAAGCGGTCAAATTGGAAGACGCAATTTCCGACCATGGCCACTTGATGCACTTGTTCCTGATCAGCGCGCCGGAGATGGACCGTATGTGGCATCTTCATCCCGACCGGACCGAGGGCGGCGTATTCACCGACAAACTTCCAGCCATGCCCGCAGGCCAATACCAGGTCTTCGCCGACGTGGTAGACAAAAACGGCTTTCCGTGGACTCTGGTCGGCAAGGTGCAGCTTCCCAAGATTGATGGTTCGGAGCCCACGGGCGATGACTCATCGTGGACGAGTGTGTCAACGACTAAACCGGATTTCAACACTAAGATCGCGCAGCTTCCCGATGGTGGCCGTATGCTTTGGCTGCGAGACAGTGGCGCCCTTAAGGCCAATACGCCGGTGAGCTTCAAATTCCGCGTAGAAGAAAAAGATAGCAATCCGTCACACGACCTGGAACCTTACATGGGCATGGCGGCCCACGCTGAAGTTGTCCGCTCGGACCTGAGTGTCTTTGCACACATTCATCCGGCAGGATCGGTTTCGATGGCGGCGCTAGATTTGGCGCAAGCCGGCCTTATCAGCCCGTCCAGTGGGCGCAGCGAAATGCCGATGCAGATGGCCCATTCATCCGGCCCGATGCCCGCGGAGTTCAGCTTTCCGTATGGCTTCCCACAACCTGGAGACTATCGCATCTTTGTGCAGATCAGACGTGCGGGACATGTACAAACGGCGGCGTTTGATGCGCGTGTGCAGTAGTAAGAATCCGTGATTCGCTGTTTGACCTCGCCACAAGAATCGCTACAATAAATCATGAAGAAAGGAAATCAGCCATGATGATCGAACTTCCAGAAGGGCTGGGGGCGGCTTTAAAGGTGCAAGCCAACGCACATGGCGTTTCCGCCGATGGTTACGCGCGTGAGGTCCTGGAACGCGACCTCGCATCCACACTCGAAGTGCAACCGTCTGGTGTCCCTTTCAAGACGGGGCGCGGCATGTTCGCCAAATATGGGCAGGCTCCATCTGCCGAGGAAATCGACGCTAACCGAGCTGATATGTTCCAGAATTTTGGCGAAGACCATTAATGATCGCTGCCGTTGCCGATACTCATACGGCCCTTTGGCACTTATTCGGCGACGCCAGACTGTCCGTTGCCGCTGGAACCTTTATCAGTAAAGCGGCGACCGCAAGGCACAAGATTGCCATCTCGACCATTAGCCTGGCCGAGGTGGTTTATTTGGCCGAAAAGAACCGCCTGCCGCCCTCTGCGTATGAAGAACTGACCCGAGCGCTGGTCGACCCGGAGCATGTTTTCACAGAAGCCGTTTTCACCGCCGCAATCGTTCAAGCGATGCGGCAGGTGTCGCGCGCTGAAGTCCCGGATATGCCAGACCGCGTGATTGCGGCAACTGCCGTCTATTTTGACGTGCCGGTGATTAGCCGTGACAGGCGCATCCGCGCCGCCAGCCTGAAGACGATTTGGTAGGGGCAGGGCCGAATGGCCAGACATCGAGGATATGAAATCGGGCTCGTTGGCGCCTCGCCGTGTAGCTGTTCGCCATCTGCAATTGCGTCTACAGGATCACCTGGAAATGGAAGGCGGCGGGTTGGTTGCCAGAATCAGGGAGCGTGCTCTTCAGTTGTGGCAAGGGATACTTCATCGTTTAAAAAGTTTGCGGTTTGGTCGGGCTTCAGAACCAACTGCGCCCTCGCGAAGCCTGGACCACGTCTCGATCTTTGGCATTACTCACCAAAGACGAAACGGCCCAATTCGTCCCCAAGCTGCTTCACCTCGTCGGGCCTGTCAGCACTGCGAAACCTCTCCGCTAGTTCAAAAAAGGCTTTTTCTCTCTGCTGGCGGACTTCGAGTCCCATCTCAACCAGTTCAACAATGACCCGGTTGCCGCTGAGGTGGCGCTTCTTTGCGATCGTCTCGATCTGCCTGTCAACCTGCTGAGGAAGGGTCACACTACGCCGAACTTGTTTTTGCACAGCCATACAACCATTCTACACCCATATGGTGCAAAATGGTGCATAGAGATTCAATAACCCATTTTGAGTCTCCGCCCTTTAACTTCAGCCGGTGGCAGTCGCCATAGTCAACGGCCTCTGGTAGCGATGTGCAACATGAACATGTCAACGGCCCGCGCCAGTGAAGCGCGGGATGTCAGCGAAGCCTCGTGAGTCGTGCGCGGGAACCAATACAATTTCCGGGAAGCGCTCCGCAATGGCGGCGATCCGCAGCATGTTCTTGCGCAGCTCGCCGGGATCGGCATCGGCCAGGGATTGCAGAGGCCACGGGCGCTCTTCGCGTTCCGTGATGCCTTCGCGTTGCCACACCAAATCGCCCAGAAGGGCATAGCGCCTTCCTCCCGGTAGGGTCACGAAAACGATGACGGACCCCGGAGTGTGTCCGGGGGCGGGTACAACTACGATGGCGCCATCACCGTAGACATCGTGACTCTTTGGAAATCCTAGGTAAGGCGGCCCCTCGAACTCATAGGTTTATTTCCCCTTAAACTTCGGCGGACGCTTCTCGTGAAACGCGGCAATGCCTTCCTTCACGTCTTCGGTATAGTTGGTCACCAGCGTACCCAGGCCTGCGTCTTCCAGGGCGTTCTCGAGGCCCATGGTGAGCTGTTTGTACATCATGCGCTTGGTGATGCGAATCGCAATCGGAGGTCCGGCCGCCAGCCGCTCCGCCCATTGCCGGGCGCGGGGCATCAGCTCGGCATCGGGCACAACCTCGGTGACCAGTCCCAACTCCAGCGCCTGCTTCGCCGGATAGACTTCCGAAAAGAGCGACATCTTGAGCGCTTTTTCAAGGCCGAGGAAGCGCGGAAACAGATACGCGCCGCCTTCATCCGGAATCAGCGCAAACTTCAGGCTGGTGTCGCCGAGCCTGGCGCTCTCGGCGGCGATACGGAAGTCGCAGGACAAGGCCAGAGTCAGGCCGCCGGCCACCGCCGCTCCGTTGACCGCTGCGATGGTGGGCTTGTCGAAGCGCTGAAGAAACTTCACCAGTTCGTGCATGTTCTCGCGCATCTCGAGCATCGATTCCATGCGGTGACCACGATAGCGCGCCGGATATTGAAAGTCGCGGCCAATATCGCCGCCCGAGCAGAAACCCCGGCCCGTGCCGGTCAACACCACCGCGCGAATTTCGTCGTCATCGCGGGCATCGCCGAGGGCCGCCAGGACCTCATGGACCATGATCTCGGAATAGGCGTTCAGCTTCTGCGGACGGTTGAGGGTCACGGTGGCCACGTGACCGGCCTTCTCGTAGAGAATCTGTTGAAAGTCCTTCATCTTCTTATTTTCCTGTAAACTTCGGCGCGCGCTTTTCGAGAAACGCGCGTACGCCTTCTTTATGGTCATGAGTCTGGCCGCAGCGCAGGTGGGTTTCCGCCTCACGATCAAGCAGCGTGCGGAAGTCGGTGTTCGTCGCCAGATTGATGTTGGCCTTCATGTAACGATAGCTGGTCAATGGCCCGTGGGCGATGCGCGCCGCCACGGCCATGGTCTCGCTTTCGAGTTGGCCGTGAGGCACGACGCGATTCACCAGTCCCAGGCGGTGGGCTTCGGCCGCGTCAAGCGCGTCTGCCAGGAAGAGAAGTTCTTTGGCCTTAGGCGCGCCCACGTAGCGGGTGAGCAGCCAGGTGGTCCCGAAGTCGCCGCCAAAGCCGACCTTGGCGTAGGCAGTCCCGAATTTTGCCTGGTCTGAGGAAATGCGCAGGTCGCAAGCCAGGCATATTCCCAGGCCCGCGCCCATGGCAAAGCCGTTCACCTGGGCGATGGTCACCTTGGGGATGTTGTAGAGCAGCCAGGAAAGCTCCTGGACTCCACGAAGGCGGTCAATGCTTTGCTCCAGCGATTGTTCACCTCCCTGGGCCATGGCGGCCACGTCGCCGCCGGCGCAGAACGCACGTCCGGCGCCGGTCACCACGATGGCGCCCACCTCGGGATTCGTGCTCCAGGAGCGCAGGGTCTCGATCGAGCCGCTCAACAGTTCGGGGTTCAGCGCGTTGAGCTTGTCGGGACGGTTGAAGGTGAGGGTGGCTATGCGGTCTTGAATTGTTGTCTTGATCACGGCACACTAGTAAACCACAGATGGGAAGGCCACGCCAAGCAGGAAAGGACAACAATGGATTTCAACGCCTATCACGGCAAAGACGGACTAGAGCTGGGGGGAATGGTCCGGCGGGGCGAGGTCACCGCCCTCGAACTCCTGGAGACCGCAATCGCCCGAGCGGAGGCGGTGAACCCCAAAATCAATGCCATCGTCTACCGGGGGTATGAACAGGCACGGGCAGCAGCCCGGTCTTTCAAGCCCGCCGGCCAACCCTTTGCCGGAGTGCCACTGCTGCTCAAAGACATCACCGGCTTCTGCGCGGGCATGCCTACACGCTCCGGTTCCGCTTTTGTGCCGGATACGCCGGCCAGCGCCGATTCTCATATCGTCGCGCATTTCAAACGCGCCGGCTTCATTCCTTTTGCCAAGACGAATGTGCCGGAGTTCGGCTTACCGCCGGTCACCGAGTCGAAGCTGTATGGCCCGGCAAGGAATCCGTGGGACGTGAATCGGACTCCGGGCGGCTCTTCGGGTGGCTCCGCGGCGGCGGTCGCCGCAGGCGTGGTTCCCGTCGCTCACTCGAGCGATGGCGGGGGATCGATCCGCATCCCGGCGGCCTGTTGCGGCCTGGTGGGGTTGAAGCCCACGCGCGGACGCAATTCTCTTGGCCCAGACATTGGCGACATCATGAGCGGACTGGTGACTGAGGGAGTGGTCAGCCGCACCGTGAGAGACACCGCCGCGGTGCTCGATGCAACTTCGGGATATATGCCGGGCGATCCTTATGCGGCGCCACCTCCGGCGCGGCCGTTTCTGGCCGAGGTCTCGTCGAAGCCCCGCCGGCTGCGCATCGCCTTCACCACCCGCGCGCCCTATGGCGCGGTAGTCGATCCTGAGATTGCAGCCGCCGCTGAAGCGACCGCCAAGCTGTGCGAACGGCTTGGCCACCAGGTGACGGAAGCAGGGTTTGATATTGACGCGCATAAGCTCGGCCGGTCATTTCTGACTCTTTATGGAACGGGGCTGGTGCGGACGATCGACGCGGTGGCCAAGGTTACAGGCCGCGAACCTCAGCCCGCCGATTTTGAAGCCATGACATGGAATTTCTACGACCGCGGCCGCAAGGTCACCGGCGGCCAGTATCTGACCGCGGTGGCACATGTGCAGCAGGTGGCACGCGCCTTTGCAGGATTCTTTGAACCCTACGATATCTGGCTTACGCCAACGCTCGGCGCTCTCCCTTTGCCGGTAGGGCTGATTGACTTCAACGATCCCCATGCTAATTTTGCCGACCCGCGCATTGCGGGCTTCGCGCTTTATAACTCAACCTATAATCTCTCTGGCCAGCCTGCCATCAGTTTGCCATTGCAGCAATCAAAGGCTGGCTTGCCCATTGGTATGCTCTTCGGGGCGCGCTACGCGGAAGAAGCTACGCTGCTGCAACTCGCCGGTCAACTGGAAGAAGCGCAGCCATGGATCGGACGCAAGCCTGCGGTCCGGTAGGGGGGATTGAATGCCGGTACGCATGAACAAAACGTGGACGCCCCTCACGCCCGAGAAGGTCCAACGCCTCAGCGGCCAACTGGGTATTTACCAGATCCAGGCCCCCACCGGACAGACAGTCTTCATCGGGTATGCGGGAGGACGATCTCTGTTTGGCCTGCGTGGGGAACTGACGAAGGAGTTGGCCAGCCGCGATCCGGGCTACAGCTTTCGCATGGAGGTCAATATGCAATACATGACACGCTACAAGGAGCTGCTGATGGTCCATGCGGCGGACCACGGCGAACTGCCTCTCGGCAATCGCGAGTCCCCTGCGCCCCGGCTGGGACGTTTGCGCCCCTGCTGAAAAATCCTTTTTAGATTGAGGTATCCATGGAGCTGGAACTCAGTGATGAACAGCGCTTGCTGCAGCAGACTGTACGGCGCTTTGTCAGAGAACAGATCGTACCGCTCGAAGACCGGCTGGATCCGGATGCGGACGAGATCGATCCGGACGATCACGACCGCCTGGTCGCCGAAATCAAGAAAATTGGCCTGTACGGCCTGGGTATTCCGGCCGAGTATGGCGGACCGGCCATTGACCTGGTGACGGAATGCCTGCTGGCGATGGAAACCAGCCAGCACCGCGCCGGACTCTATGCGCCGTGTTATGGCGTCTTCGGCGGCTCCAACCTGGCGCAACTGTATGAAGCCAATGAGGACCAGAAGCAGCGGTATTTATATCCGACGCTGCGCGGGGAAAAGACGGCCTTCTTTGCGCTGACTGAGGCCAGCGGCGGCAGCGATCCGGCGCGCGCTATCCGCACCACGGCGGTGCGCGATGGCGACGATTGGGTGATTAACGGCGGCAAAATGTTCATCAGCGGGGCCGACCGCGCTGACTATGGACTGGTGTTCGCGCGCACCGATCCTGCCCAGGGCCGGAATGGCATCACCTGCTTCATCGTGGATACCGACGCCCAGGGATTTTATGTGCGGCGCGTGATCCATACACTGCGCTCGGCCGAGTATGCGACCGAACTGCAGTTTGAGAACCTGCGCGTTCCGCAGCGCAACGTGCTTGGCGAAGTCAACAAGGGCTTCGCGATCGCCTCCGATCGGGTCAGCCGCGCCCGCATTCCCTATGCCGCAGCCTGCCTGGGGGTGGCCATGAGGGCGCAGGAGATGAGCATTGAATACGCCAAAGTGCGCAAGACGTTTGGCGACATGCTGGCCACCCGCCAGGCCATCCAATGGATGATCGTAGACAATGAGATTGACATTCGCACGGGTCGATGGCTGGTGCTGGAAGCGGCCTTCAAGGCCGAACGCCGTCAGCCCTTCGCCACGGAAGCGGCACTGGCGAAGCTGGTGGCCACCGAAGCCGCTGGACGGGTCGTTGACCGGGCCATACAGATCCATGGCGGCAACGGCGTTACCAAGGACCTTCCCCTGGAGCGATGGTACCGCGAACTGCGCATCCGCAGGATTGGCGAAGGGCCAAGTGAGATCCAGCGGCTGATCGTGGCGCGCAATGTGATCGGGGGAGCGTTTCACTGAGGGAAATCGGGTGATCGGATGATCGGAACTAAGATCTGCGTTGTCTCTTCAAGCCGATTATGAGACAAGGCTTAGAGCGGTCCCACGGTTGCTGTATCCCGCCAGCTAGGACCGTGACCGCATGATTGTTACACATTCAAATCGGGGAGCGTCGCGTCCCACCCTTCGCAAAAAGCGCGAAGAGTGGGGCACCCATCTCTGGAAGGCCGATACCGTTTCACGCAGTCAAGACACCAGTTTGTCTTTATCAGCGCTTATCAGCGCAAATCAGCGGCGAATTCTCTTCTTTAGCTTGTCGGCTACAGCGAATCCAGAAAATCGGCCACGGCCTGATTGAACAGCTCGGGCTGGTCGAGGTTTGCTGCATGGCCTGCCTGGGGTATCACAGCTTTTCTGGCGCTTGGAATTTTTGCTGCCATGTAGTCCGCCGATGCGAGGAATGCGGTATCGTCTGTGCCGACCACGATCAGCGTTGGGACCTTGATATGGGGAAGAGATTCGATGACGCGGGCATCGCGTTGCGCGAGCATGCCCCGGGCGGCGCGCGCCAGTCCTTGGGCGGAGCGATGTGTGCTCGCCGCCATCTCTCTGCTTTTCGATTGCAGGACGGCCAGTCCGGAGGTTTCGAAGCTGCTGGCCGTCTGCTGGGCGCGCTGGTTCCATGCGGCCCGCGCTTCGTCTTTTTTGAAACCCGGCCCGGTATCGAAGAGCATGAGAGCGCGGACCCTTTCCGGATGGGTGAGATGAAAGGCCAGCGACATGTAGCCTCCCAGAGACAGGCCACCGACGATAGCGGAATCCACACCGGCTGCATCCAGCAGGGCGGCCATATCGGCTACCGTCGCCTGTTCGCTGTAGAGGGCCGGACCATCGGGGGAATCTGTCTGGCCGTGGCCGCGCATGTCCCACAGAATCAGCCGGTGATGGCGTGAGAGCGGCGCAATCTGTCCACGCCACATCTCCGAGGTCGCCGAATATCCATGGGAGAGCAAGATGGCCGGGCCGCTGCCGTGGATTTCATAGTAAAGATCCACACCATCACGACTGAGCTTCGGCATTGGGTTCTTTTCCTTCTTTTTAAAATAAACAGGTGACCGGCGACCACAGATCAAAGTTCAACGCTCAATGCTCTAGTACCGCGACCACTAGAACTGGTAATGTCGGCAAGACAGCGGGCGTGCAGTTCCGATGTCCAGATTACCCGATGTCCAGATGTCCCGGTCCGCGATGATTGCTGAATCTCCTGGTCACAGTACTAGCGGCCAACAAAGCGTCCCTGCCGGCGCTCTTCAACCGCCTTGACACCCTCGGCATGGTCTTCGGTCTGCATCAGCCAGCTCTGCTCGGAAAACTCGAGATCGGTCTGGGCCTTGACCGCATCGGCAAGGCCGCGCCGTAACGTCATCCGGGTGGACCGGACGGCCAGGGGCGCGGCGGCCGCGATTTCGGCGGCGAGCCGCTTGGCCGTCTCGCGCAGCCGGTCCGGAGCAACGAGCAAATCTCCCAGGCCCCAAGAGAGAGATTCTTCCGCGTGAATTCGCCGGCCGGTCAGGAACATCAAACTTGCCCGCTGGATGCCAATCAGGCGCGGGAGCGTATAGGTGAGGCCAAAGCCGGGATGAATACCAAGGCGCACAAAATTTGCGGCAAACCTGGCCTGCGAAGAGATCACCCGAAAATCGGCCAACAGGGCCAGCCCCAGACCGCCGCCCACGGCGGCGCCCTGAATAGCGGCCACCAGAGGCTTCTCGCAGGCAAAGAGCCGGACGGCCTCGCGATAAATTTGTTGTGCGCCGACCGGCTCAGGCCCACCACTGCCCGGCACGGCCCGCCGCTTGAAGTCAGCGCCCGCACAGAACGATTTCCCTTCCGCGGCCAGCACCAGAGCACGGCACGCTAGGTCCTTGTCGAGGGCCTCAAACGCATCGGCCAGGTCCTTGAGCAACTGGTGATCAAAAAAATTATGCGGTGGCCGGTGAATTTCCACCAAGGCCACATACTGCTCCAGCGTGACCGACACATCCCCGTATTTGGCGTCCATGTTTTCGAATCTCCCCTCCGCTTCCCGATTGTTTGCACGGCTTCAACTTGCACGGATTCAACGCAGCTTCAGCAGTTTACGCGCAACCACCCAGCGATGCACCTCGGAGGGGCCATCATAGATGCGCATGTTACGAACATGGCTGGCCATGAATTGCAGAGGCGTCTCTTTGGTCATTCCCATGGCGCCGAAAGTCTGCATGGCCTGGTCCACAACATTCCACGCCATCTCGGTTGCAAACACCTTGACCATGGAAACCTCAGTGCGCACGTCCCGCTTTTGGTCCAGCTTCCAGGCGGCATCGTAGGCCATCAGGCGGCAGGCATGGATCTGGGTTGCGGCGTCGGCGACCCACCACTGAATCGCCTGGCGTTCGGCCAAGGGCACGCCGAAAGTAATGCGCTGCGGAGCAAACTCGCACATCATGTCGAGGGCGCGCTGGGCGATGCCGATGCACCATGCGCCCATCTCCAGGCGCCGCGTCGAGAGCCGCAACTGCATCGGAGCAAAGCCTTGCCCTTCCTTGCCCAGCAACTTCGAAGCGGGCAGCCGGCAATCTTCCAGGGCGACTTCATAAGTAAATGCCCCGCCGATCATGGGAATCTTACGCAGGACGTTATAGCCGGGCGTGCCTCGGTCGACGAGAAAAGCGGAGATGCCGCCGCGCGCGCCTTTGCTTTTGTCGGTTACCGCCATCACGATGGTAAAGTCCGCCTCGGCAGCTTTGCTGATCCAAATCTTGCGTCCATTCAGGACCCACTCGCCGTTTTCTTTCACCGCAGTGGTTGTCATCGAGGCCGGATCGGCCCCGGCGCCCGGCTCGGAGATTCCGATGGCGGAAATGGTTTCTCCGCGTACGTAGGGCGCCAGGTATTGCTCCCGCTGTTGGTCGTTGACGGTGACCATCATCATGCGCAGATTGGGCGAGTCGGGCGGGAACACATAGGGCGTGACGGTCTTGCCCAGCTCTTCGTTGATGCCGATTAAAGCGACGGCCGGAAGGTCGGCGCCGCCGATATCCTCGGGAGCATCGAGACCCCAAAGGCCAAGCTCGCGTGAGAGCTGGTCAAGCGGGGCCTTTTCCTCGCTGGTCAGCATGGCGCCCTGGCCACCGGCTTCGCGTTCGAGCACCAACGGTTCCAGGGGCAAGAGTTGCTCACGCACAAAACGCGCGACGAGGTCTTTGAGCATCTGGTGCTCTTCAATGAGGGCAAAGTGCATGTGCGCAACCGTCCGTTTCCATCAATGTGGCAATCGACATCATCATAATCCCAGGCAAAGCGCCGGCAGGCTGTCAACTGTATCACTACTTGCGAATGAGGTAACGCACAAAGGAAAGAAGGCCAGAGAACCGGTACGTGGGCTCACATTCCCACCCTGGTCTCAGATTCCGGGTTCAGGCATTTCTCAATCGGGCCGCGTGTTCAAACATAGCAGCGGTGATTTCCGGGTTGCTGGGCCAATGGCCGCGGAGCTGTCCGGCGTGTGTTTGATAGTCTTGCAACCGATCGGGGTCAGGCTGTACCACCTTGCTGCCTTGCAAAAATAAGAGCCCGATCTTTTCTGTCGGCATTCGGAGAACGAAAGCCTCGGCCTCGTTCAAGACAGGAATATCTGTCTGAATCTTAGAGAGCGGCACGGCAAGCCTGCTCAATCTGTTCCGCTAGAAGCCGCGCTTCGTGGTCACCTTCAACCCGCAAACTATGCGTAATCGCCAACGCATCGGCGCGTGTCGGCTTCGGAACAGGCACACTGCTCCACAACGCGCGCGCCCCAAATTTCTCAAAAGCTCGCCGGTAAAGGGTTGCGTAGTCGTCTGTTTCCTTCAATTCGGCACTCATAATTTCTTCCCCCTGGCACAGCCGTCCCGTCTATCGCCGATTATAATCGAGGGCCGCGAAAGCGCACGGCATGGTGGTTTCGGTCCTGGTCCGCGCTGGCGCGCATTTCACTTCTGTTTATGGATCAGGTAACGCACAAAGGAAAGGAGGCCAGAAAACCGGTACGTGGGGTCTACATATCGCTCAATGACATAAAAGGCGAAATAGTAAAAGCGGCAAAAACTCCAAATCGCCAGCACAAGCAACAACGCAGTCCTGGTCGCTGGACGATCCAGGTACAGGAGCAACGAAGAAAGCAACCCTAGAAACAGAAAAAGGAATCCCTTGGCTGTTATCCACTTCGGATTGGTAAGGTCCTTCATGGTTGCCGGCAACTCCAGGGCGATTGCGATTTCGAGCTTCAAGGATACTCCAGGGCGTTCGTGGCCGGATGAAAAATTCTCCCTTCCTTTGCGACCTTGGCGTACTTTGCGGTGGATGCGTCCTTACACCGCTCCGCGCTAATGCGCATCAGCTTGCCGAATGCGCCGGACCAGATAAATGACGATTGCCGCGTTCATGAGCAGGACAGCCACCCTCAACACCGTCGGGTGATGAATTGACTCATATGTCTCGAGTGGCAATAGCGATCCGGTGATTACGACAGTGATCCATTCGCCCCATCGTTTGAGGCTCCAAAGGCCGATCCCTTCCAGCAGGAAGAGCCCACCGTAAATGAATGCCACTATGCCAATTTCATGGAGCTGCTTGGGTGTCACATTGGAGACGTGGGCGAGTGCGTGCGCAACATAGGGTTTGCCGGGATCCAAGTGAAAATTCTCCACCAGCCGCTCTGCTAGCGAAAGGATGTCCCGGTTAACGAGGTGCAAAACACCTGCGCCCGCCACGACCAGCAATACCGCTTTCACAAATTTAAACGCGGCAATAGTGCGAAGGAATATGCGGCTTCGAGATGACGGTTGCATATGGCTTTCGGCCGGCTGAGCTTCTAACGCAGGCCGACGAACAAGGGGTATCGCTTAGGTATCTTAGCATCAAGTACTCAAATGCCAGCCTCTGGCTGGGTGAAATCTATACTCGGCGTTTTCAACTTCATCCATCCTCTGACCTCTGGCCGCTAGAACTTCTTTATCTTAAGTTTCTCATGATGGTGGCGCCAGGTAGCGCCGCCGGCTGCCGGCAGGCAGACCTTGGATAACCGGTCATCTGAGACAGCCGGCTCACCAATTGCTGGCGTTGAGGTCCTTCAGCTTTGACATTCGTGCTGGCAAGGGCTTTTGCTGTCTTGGGCCAGATGGAGGTCCGGCGTTTGCTGGAAGCTCTCTCTGCTTTGGTCGTTTCCAGGAAATTTCCTCCTTCTACACAGGTAATGGCATCAAAAAGGAAATCGTCCCACATTTGTTCATTTTTGGAGTGTAGGATTTTCGGCAATTCTTCGGGCTTTGAGACCGGCTGGAACCTACTTTATCGTGTAACGCGCGCCACGGCCTTTACCAACTTGCACCAGATAGCTGTTGGACACGAGCTTTTTCAGATGCGCCTTGATCGTGTTGCGGTTTGCGCTGGTCGCCTCTTCAATCTCCTTCACCGTGGCCTCCCCGCGCGTCTTTGCCAGTTCCAGTATCTGGCGAGAAAGGGCGGGCAGGGACGAGCGCAGTGCGTGCTCCTCTTTGACTTTAGTCGCCAGATTATCCTTTTGCTTGACCATGGTCTTCAGAAAAAACACCAGCCAGTATTCCCAGTTTTGTTTCTCAGTGCGGATCGTCTGCTGGGAGCGCCGCAGCGCGAGGTAGTAGCTATCTTTGTTGCTCTCTATCACACTTTCCATCGAACTGTAAGGTACATATCCATAGCCAGAGCGCAGCAGAAGCAGCGTTGTGAGGATGCGGGAGAGTCGCCCGTTGCCATCCTTGAACGGATGAATCGCGAGAAAAACAACAACGAAAATTCCAATCAGTATCAGTGGGTGGTGCGTCTCCTCCTGTGTAGATCTATTGAACCACTCGACCAAGCCTTGCATCCAGCCGGGCGTTTCAAATGGGGTGGCGGTCTCAAATACCACTCCCAGACTCTTGCCGTCGGGACCAAAGGCCTCGACATGGTTCGCGGCCTTTTTGTATTGGCCCCGATGGTCCTCATCCTTGCTGCTGTATTTGAGCAGGACGCCGTGCAGTTGCTTGATATGATTTTCAGTGGGCGTGATGGACGTGAAGCTTTCAAAAATCATGTCCATCGCATCGGCATAGCCGGCCACTTCCTGCTCGTCCCGACTCGCAAAGGACTTGGCCCTTATACCGGAGAGCATCTTTTCCACTTCCTGGTCGCTGAGCTTTGCGCCCTCGATACGGGTCGAAGAACCCACGCTCTCAATCGTGGCGATGCGCTTGAGGTTGGTCAGCTTTTCCGGCGCAAGCGTCTCAATCACTTGCCAGCGGCCTTTAAACTCATCGATTGCAGCGATGAGCTTCAGGATCTCCGGTGTAATGGCAATGTTTTTGATCTCATGCATTCCCATATCCATTTATACCCGTTTTTATCCAATTACGGTAGGAAGCTTAGCGTTCAGTCGTTGGCGTTTCCTTCCTGCCGGCTTGTCCAATACCCCGCGCCAGATTTCCGCCAGGCTGAGTGACGAAATAAACAACGACTCGTCTGTCTGTTCCGCCATCCACTTAAATAGCCTCTTCCAATGGCACAGGCATGGTGCCTGAACCCAATGCGCGAGAAGCTATTTCTTCTTTTGTGGGCTTTCAACCAAGATTTACAATCCGGGGGAGAACACACGTATTACATTACACAGCGCCGAAACCGGTCGTTATGCTAGGCGTAAGATATTGACGGGCGTTACCGCCCAAATGTTCTGGCGGAGAGGGGGGGGGGGATTCGAATTACCCCTCCGTATTGAAAACAGGTAAGTTGCTGATTTTTCTAGACGCTCAAAACTCATAAAACGCTACTTTCGCGGTTTCGAGGTAGGTAATAGGAACGCGGGATTTTGTTGAGCTGCCTTGCGGCTTTGCAGTATCGTAGTCGAGTGTCAAGCGAGATCGGCTCGGATCAAAAGTTCGAACAGCTGCAAGATGCTCTTCGCCGAGACCATGAAAAAGATGTTCTCGATGCTGTGTGGTCCTTCAGCGCCGCAGCAAACAATTGGAAAATCGCTGATGAAGTCGTTGAGAGGATGCTGGCCTTGCTCTCAAGTGAGGGAATGTGTCGATCTCCCTTCGCAGGTTATCTACTCCAATTCCTTGAACAAGAATCTAATCATCTGACGGATCACCAGAAATGGCTCTGCATTCGCTTCCTCAACGAACAGGGCGATAACTTCAAAGATGGACACAGTTCGCTGATCGTTGGAGAACTCAGATCGGGTCTCTATTTGAGAATGAAAAAACCGAACCCTCTGCAATGGGAAGACTATCAAAAAATGCAGCAAAAGTGAGGTAGACGGGATTTCAGAACGGTATGTCCTCATCTTTCAGAGGTTCGTTTTTTGTCGCGAGTGCCTTCGCCACTTTCGCTCCCTCACCTGGCCCCGGCTTTACTAATCTTCCGCTACTAAGGTTGAGATGGATCGATGTCTCTCCGCAGTGATTGCACAAGTACCAGTCATACGGCACGTCCCCGTGATAGTCATTCATTCCCTGCAAAATGACGTCGCGGCTTTTGCAGTGCGGACATCTGAAAAACAGCCAGTGTTGAACTGGCTTGAATACAGGCTTTAGAAAAAAGTACAGCACATAATAGGCGACCGCTCCGCCCCAAAGAACCACCTTATTCAATGGCGTAAGAGTCAGACCAAGCGCGAGCAGAAACGCCGGAATAACGATTTTCGCGTCGTCCTTGTCGAACTCGAATTCCCACTGTAACAACTTCATTTTCACGGCTGGGGATAGTGTACCCCTTGCAAGTTCCTGCCAGTATGCTTTGATTGAGGGGATGGACGAAACGTTCAAACAGACCTGCGTTTTCACCAGCGGCTGGGATGTTCCAGGAAGGATTCGGTATTTCGATCTGCAGGGCGGCCGCCGTGTTGTTGCCAAGTTGATCGATGTTGACAGCGCCGATTACCAATGGACCGCAGATGATACGGGCCAACGCGACCTTACTTGGAAGATTATTGATGAAGTTGAGTTAATCGAAAAGAGCATGATAACCCTCGATGTAACGGTACGAATGAAGAGCGGTAAAATAATCAACATCTCTACGTTCGAGGCCATCACCAATCCGCGACGAATGATGCGTCTATCGGATTTCATCGAACGGGAATATCCCTCAAAATACAAAGAAGGATTTATTCCACTTTTCGTCTAAACCCGCATAAATAGCGGCTATGCGCCATTTCTTCGCAAACTGGCGGCGAATTCTGTGCGAAAAATCTTCGCGTGATCCCCGCAAAACATCACAGAGGCAATTTTCTGACCGAATTTTGGGTACGTGTGAGGAACATATCTTCGCCCCAAGGGCGAAAACTTTCCCTGTAAACAATTGAAAGCATATAGCTTAGAGGAATCTCTAACTGGCGGAGAGGGGGGGATTCGAACCCCCGATAGAGCTTTTGACCCTATAACGGTTTAGCAAACCGCCGCCTTCAGCCACTCGGCCACCTCTCCGGAAAAGCGGGTAGATGTTTATTATAGCGGACAAACGCGGAATCCCGCGATTGCTGACGGGAAAATAAGCCTCACGCGCAGATCTCTGATTCTCGTGAGAAACTTGCTCCAGCCTATTTGAGATTCCATCGCTACCATGTTCTTTGCTCTGAAGACCTTTTAGCGTCTCCCGGTGATGAGAGGCTTCGCGCCACGGTCCGCAATTGAACCTGTTCAATTTTATTCTTGACACACGGCCTCCCGGCAAGTTATTTTGAACGTGTTCAATGGGGCACATGGCTTAAGACGGAGGCGCAAATGACCGAACGAGACAGCATGACAACATCCAAATGGCCACCCGCGGTCTTCCCCGTACTGGCGCTGGCCGTCACCGGAGTGCTTTATCGGATCCTGGTCGGCCGGCACCTGGAGCAGACCTCGCTTCTTTTTCTTGGCATACCTGGAATCCTCGCAACCATCATGGCATTCCGGCCCAAGGCCAAGACCGTCACCGGAGGCATCATGAAGGCCATGACCATCTTCCTATTGCTTTCCGGCCCTTTTCTCGGGGAAGGCTTCGTCTGTATCCTGATGGCGTCACCGATCTTTTTCCTGGTGGCAGCCGTAATCGGCCTGACGGTCGATTGGTCCCGGAAGAAAAGGAAATCGGCCATTCTACCTTGTCTAGCGCTTTTGGGTATGAGTCCGTTGAGCTTTGAAGGCGTGCATCCGCGACTGTCTCTTGACCGGGAAGAATCGGTCACGGTCACGCGCCTGGTGGCGGCGCCTGCCGATGAAGTCGCCGCGACGCTGGCGCAAAGCCCTGGCATCGATCTGCCGTTGCCGCCGTTTGGCCGCCTGGGATTCCCTCGCCCGGTGGAAGCCCACGGCGCGGGACTGGAGCCGGGTGCGCGGCGCACCATCCATTTTGCCGGTGGCGAAGGCCATCCCGGCGATCTGGTAATGCAGGTCGAAGAATCCCGCGCGGGTCACGTACGTTTCGTCACGGTCTCTGACCAAAGCAAGATTGCCCACTGGATGGACTGGAAATCCTCTGACATCGACTGGAGCGCAGTGGATGCGACCCACACGCGGGTGACATGGACGCTGAAGTTTCGCCGCCGTCTCGACCCCGCGTGGTATTTCCGTCCGTGGGAACGCTATGCTGTGGGCTTGGCAGCGGACTACCTGATCCACGCCAATGCCACACCCGCGAGGCTGCGATGATCGACCGTGCGCTACTGGTGCGCGCTGTCGCGCTCTATGGGCCGCTACTGCTGGCCACCGGCTTCGCTGCTCGCCACCGGCAAGACCGCCGCCAATCCGCTGCGCTGCTGCTGGGGTTTCTTTGGTGTTGGCCATCGTTGCTGCTGGTGCAATTGCTGAATCTGCAATTTCACTGGTGGTCTTTTCACGCCAGCGGCGGACTGATGCGCTCTATGCCTGTCGATCTCCTCCTGGGATGGGCGATACTCTGGGGAATCCTGCCGGCTCTGGCCTTTCCACGGCAGAAACTGTGGATGGTGCTTTTGGCTTTTCTGGGCCTTGACCTGGCCGCCATGCCCGTGTGTGCTCCGGTGATTGAACTCTCACATTCCTGGCTCACCGGCGAAGTGGCCGCAATTTGTCTCGTGTTCTTGCCGGCACAGCTTCTTGCCCGCTGGACTTTGAATGGCACCCATCTGGGCCTACGCGTCTGGCTGCAAGTTGCGACAGCGTTGGGAATCTTCATGTTTATGCCAGTGGAAATCGCTTCCGCGGTCACCGGACGCGATACATGGAAAGCTCTTCTCTCCGGACCACCCTGGCTTCGAGGCATCGAGCTGCAGTTGGTGTTCCTGCTGGCCGCCGGGGGAGTCTCGGCAACCGGGGAGTTTGCCCGGCGCGGGCTGGGTACGCCGATTCCTTACGACCCTCCCCGGCGTCTGGTAGTCAGCGGCCTCTACCGGTATCTCGCCAATCCCATGCAGGTGTTCTGCGCCTTGACCCTGACCACATGGGGAATGGTCCTGCGCAATCCATGGGTCACCGGCTCCGGCGCGCTCTCAGTCATCTATTCACTGGGCCTCGCCCGCTGGGACGAGAGCGAAGACCTCAAAGAGCGATTTGGAAACTCCTGGCTGCTTTATCGCCAACACGTGCGCAACTGGATACCTCGCTGGCGGCCTTGGTATGATCCCGAAGCGCCGGCACCCTGCCTCTATGTTGCGGAAAACTGCGGCCCCTGTTCGGAAGTGTACCGCTGGTTTGAAGCCCGCAATCCGGTGGCATTGAATATCGTAGCGGCGGAAGACCATCCGTCCAATTCATTGACACGCATTACCTACGAGCCCATGGATGGCACACCACCGGAAAGCGGAGTCGCGGCTTTTGCCCGCGCTCTCGAACATCTGAATTTCGGCTGGGCATGGCTGGGCGCCCTACTGCGGCTTCCGCTGATATGCCACCTGACGCAATTGTTGCTCGATGCCGGCGGGCTCGGCCCCCAAAAAATTGAGCGGCGCAGTTGCCGCAGTGGGCCGGTCATCTGAACGCTATGTCACTACAACCAAAAAACAATCCACCGCAAAGTACGCGAAGGACGCAAAGGAGAGACATAAACTCGGGACTGACGATCCGTTTCAAACGCGAGTTTTTAATGAGATCACTATCTACGCCAGCGCGCTAGCCGATGAACTCACTGATTTCCCAAGATATAACCCTCTTGCATTCACCCCCTCCGCCCGCCATACTATCCTCGTGAGCAGACGCACAGCCATTTGCGTGCTGGCGGCCGTTGTTTCTCTGGTGGCCACGCAGCCGGTTTCCGGCAGGACGCAGCGTACTTCACCGTCTACGCCCGGCGAATCTACGGCCATCGTGTGGGCCGCCAAAGCGCGGGCACGCAAGACCGTGGAATGCGAAACCTGTCTTCAACCTGCTTACTTCCTGAAACAGAAACCCCACACCGAGACAGGACTGCAAGCATCTTCCCAGGTTTTTTACGGAAGGCTCCTTCCTCGCGCTCCTCCACTCTCCTTGGCGAGCTGAAATCCAGACTTACACCTCGATTTTCAGAAGGAGGACGCCGTGCGCCAGTTCTTGAAGTCACTCTTCTCACCGAAACGTCCTGTGCAATCCGCGATTGAGCGCATCAATACGCTCCGCGCGGAGCTGGCGGTCTTGGCTGAAACCGGACTGCGCGACTACGCGAGCAATACCACTGACCGTCTTGAGATTCTGGCCGCGGCCGCCGTGGTGGCCGAACGGGTGCTCGGCCTGAGCATGTTCGATGTCCAGTTACAGGGATCTCTGGCCCTCACCGCGGGACGCATCGCCGAAATGCAGACCGGGGAAGGCAAGACGCTGGTGGCCGTGCCGGCGGCGATCTGGTACGCGAAGACCGGCGCAGGTGTGCATGTGCTTACGGTCAACGACTATCTGGCCCGGCGTGACGCCCAATGGATGGGGGACATCTACCGGTCCTTCGGATTGAGCGTGGGTTACATCCAGCGAGACATGCCGGCGGCCGAACGGCAGAACGCTTATTCCTGTGACATCACCTATGTCACCGCCAACGAAGCGGGCTTCGATTACCTGCGCGACCAGATGGCGCTCAGCCCCCAGGAGCAGGTCCACCGGCCCTTCGGCGCAGCGGTCATCGATGAAGCTGACTCGATTCTGATCGATGAAGCGCGCATCCCGCTGGTCATCGCCGGAGGTGATGCGGTAGCTGAGCCGCTTCCCCACCGCGTCGATGTGGTCACCCGCCATTTCCACCGCGGCCAGCACTACACGGTGGATGAATACGGGCGCAACGTCGCGCTCACCGACAACGGCGTACATGAAATCGAAAAGGCTTTTCATTGCGTCAACCTCTTCGCGGAAGAAAACCTGACGCTGCACGCGGCCGCGCAGGAGTCGGTCCACGCCCATGCGCTGCTGCACCGCGATGTGGATTACCTGGTGAAAGACGGGGCCATCGAGCCGGTCGATGAATTCAAAGGGCGCATCATCCAGGACCGCCGCTGGCCGGCCGGGCTGCATGCGGCCATCGAGGCCAAAGAGGGTGTGACCTTGCGCCAACAGGG
>Ga0210403_10000883_pt1 | contig 29735 bp, 17 predicted proteins | sample IncBWC19MmetaG_FD_150863 | JGI IMG/M metagenome (GOLD analysis project Ga0210403, IMG submission 150863) | Forest soil microbial communities from Barre Woods Harvard Forest LTER site, Petersham, Massachusetts, United States - Inc-BW-C-19-M | ecosystem: Environmental > Terrestrial > Soil >...
CCGGCGGTGTTAGCAACGGCGTCTCCGGTGGAATTGGCCGAAGCACCTCCTCCGACATTCCCACCGTGGAGAAAGACACCATCTGGACCGACACCGTAAAGCGCGGCCCCATGCTCCGGCAAGTCCGTGGCCTGGGCACTCTAGTCCGCGCCGAAGATTCTACAAACTTGGCCGCTCGCGTAGCTATTGCCGTTGTCCAAGCCGCGGAGGTTAGGCCCAATCAAACCGCCACCATCGATACGCGCAAAGGCCTTGTGAAAGGTCACGTCACCGGCATCAACGCATCCGCTTCGGACGGCACACGCACCGTATATATTTCCCTCGATGGGCCCTTGCCCAACGGCGCTACTGCCGATCTCCCCATCGACGCCACCATCGACATCGAAAAAATCGACAACACTCTTTACGTCGGACGCCCCGTCCACAGCACTGCAAATTCCACGTTGGCTCTCTTCAAGATTGTTAAAGACGGCGCAGAAGCGGAGCGCGTCAACGTCAAGTTCGGCCGCTTATCCGTAAACGCGATCGAAGTGCTCGATGGCCTCAAAGAAGGCGACAAAATCATCCTCTCCGACATGTCCGCCTACGACTCCGCCGACCGCATCCATGTAAAATAAGCAATCTGGGGCGAGCCTCTTTTTTGCCGCACCACCTGCAACAAAAAAAGGGCCAGCAAATCTCGCCGGCCCTCTCTACTCTGAGTCGTTACTTCGTTACATCTTTACGTCATTACTTCATCTCTTCAGCAATAGCTGCACTCCGCATCGCCCATGCCGCCGCCGGTCATATCATCCTTGATGCGGCGCAGGCGCTGCCCCAGCCGCTCGGCCAGCTGATGCCGCGCGCGCCACAACCGCGCCTTCAGCGTGTTCTCGGTGACTCCGAGTTTCTTCGCCGCTTCGCCGGTTGAGTAGCCTTCCACTTCGCGTAGCACAAACGCTGTGCGCAGCAGCGGCGAAAGTTCATCCAGGTTTTCGCTGATTATCTCTCGCAGTTCGGTTCCCGCGAACACCTGCTCCGGGTTCGGCCCTTCCGCCGCGAAACGTTCGGCAATCGGCAGCTCGTCTTCCCGCGGAGGTTCATCCAGCGAAACCGCCGGCCGTGCCTTCGCGCTGCGCCGCCTCATCAATGCCGCATTGATCACGATGCGCGTCAGCCAGGTCGAAAACTGCGACCGCCCTTCAAACCGCTTCATATTGCGATAGGCGGAAAGGAGCCCGTCCTGCAGGGCATCTTCGGCATCCTCGGTATTCCCGAGGACGCGCAACGCCGTCTGAAAAAGCGGCCGCTGGTACCGGCGGAACAGTGTTTCCACCGCCTGCGCATCGCCCTTTTGCCCGGCGCGAATCAGCTTGTCTTCACTGAACTGCGTAGCCAACAACGATTGTGTTGCTATTGCTGTTGCCATTTGCGTTGCCATCGTTCCCCCAAATTACTGCACAAAATCGCTGTAAAAAGTCAGTTCAAAAAATCGCTACAAGAATCTCGCTGAGCGGATGCACGGACACGTTCGCGCCTCAATGCGCCGGAACACCTCCGGCCGGCACTCTTGGTTTCCTCATCATCAACAAGACGGGGATGACTGCCAGGAAAACCACGCCCAACATCTTGAAGTTGTCGATGAAAGCCAGCATCACCGACTGGCTTTGCACCAGGTTGTAGACCATGCCCTTCGCCTGCACCGCGGCATGCGAGGCATTCGACCCGTAAGAGATTAGACGCGCCGTATTTCCGTTGGTCATCGTAAGCAGCGCCGGATTCAAGCTATTCACACTCTCCACCAGATGCGCCTGATGAAACTGTGTCCGCCTCTCCAGCATCGTCGTCACGGTGGCTATCCCCACGCTGGCCCCGATGTTGCGCGCCAGATTAATGATCCCCGTGCCCATGTTCGTTTTTTCCTTCGACACATACGCAAACGCCGACACGTTAATCGGAATAAAAAGAAACGCCAGTCCGAAACTCTGCAGCATTCGCGCGCGCACCGCATGGCTGTAATCGAGCTGCAAATCCCAGCCCGCCATCCAAAAAAGAGCAATGGCGCAAACGATGCACCCAAATGGAATCAAAATGCGTGTGTCCACTTTGGACACCAGAATTCCGACCACTGGCATCATCAGCATGATCACCGCGCCGCCCGGCGATAGCGCCTTTCCGGCAAGCTCCGCGGTGTAACCGAGCATCTGTTGCAAAAACTGCGGGATCAGCACGGTGCTCGAATACAGAACGAATCCGAGGAAAAACATCGCGATGGTAGAAACCGCAAAGTTCCGGTCCTTCAACATTTTCAAATCGACGACCGGATCCTTATGCCGCCACTCCCAAACGATTCCCGCGATAATCCCGATCAGCATCAGCACGAAGAAAACCTGGATAAATGGGGACGACAGCCAGTCATCGCGCTGTCCTTTATCCAGAACGATTTGCATGCTGCCCAGGCCCAGGCTGATCAACCCGATGCCGATGTAATCGATCCGGAATCCGCTTTTGACGCTCGCCCGCTTCATGTGTGGCGGGTCCGAAACCAGCACCGAAGTCAACAGCAGCGAAATGATTCCCACCGGAATGTTGATATAGAAAATCCATCTCCACGAAAAATTGTCCGTGATCCATCCGCCGAGCCACGGCCCAATCGTCGGCGCCACCACCACCGCAATTCCGTACACGGCAAACGCCATGCCGCGCTTCGCCAGCGGAAACGTGTCGTTCAAAATCGCCTGCTCGCTCGGCTGCAATCCGCCGCCGCCCGCGCCCTGCAAAATCCGGAAAAACACCAGCACGCCGAGGCTCGGCGCCAGCCCGCACAAGAACGAGCTCACCGTAAACAGCGCGACGCATGACATATAAAACCGCTTCCGGCCAATCAGCCCGGAGAGCCATCCGGAAAGCGGCAGCACGATCGCGTTTGAAACTAAGTACGAAGTCAGAACCCAAGTGGATTCGTCCGCTCCCGCCGACAAATTGCCGGAAATATGCGGCAACGCCACGTTCGCGATCGACGTGTCCAGCACTTCCATGAACGTCGCCAGCGTTACCGTTACGGCGATCACCCAGGGGTTGATCGTCCCGTCCGGCATCCTCAGTTTGGCTAGAAGTCTGTTTCGCATCGCGCGTTCTCTTGCTGCTGCTGGCCCTCTACTTGTTGTTACGTATGACTGGTTCTTGGTCTTTCTTTATTCCGCAAATCCTGCAAAATTTCCGCAAATCCATATTTCTCGGAACGTTTTTTCAACTATCGATTCCTTATTTCGTGATGACGGTCGCGTCCACGTTCATGCCCGGCCGCAGCACGAATGAACCGACGGAATCCCGATCCAGCACGATCTTCACGGGGATGCGCTGCACCACTTTCACGTAGTTACCGGTCGCGTTTTCCGGAGGCAGCAGGCTCAGCACACCGCCGGTGGCGCCGGCGATAGAATCCACATGTCCGCTGAATGTTTTTCCGTACGTGTCGACTTTCACTTCGGCCTTCTGCCCGGCTTTCATGTTTTTGAGTTGCGTCTCTTTAAAATTCGCCGTGACCCAAACATCCTGCAGCGGCACGACGACCAGCAGTCCCTGTCCCGCCTGCACGATCTGCCCGGGCTCGACTTGCTTGTGCGTCGCCACTCCGTCCACCGGAGCAACGACTTCCGTGTAACTCAAGTTCAATTGCGCGGCATCCAGCGAAGCGCGCGCCTGCGCCACTTTGGCAACCTTGGCTTGCGCGTCCGCGGTCCGCATGCCCACTTGCTTCGTATTTGCCTGGGCGGATTCCACTGTGGCGCGCGCCTCCAGCACCCGCGCCTTGGCGGCGTCCAGCTGCGCCTTGACCACTTCCACGTTCCGCTGCGCTTGCGCCAATTTTTCCTGATCAGCTTTTAAAGCACTCGCTGACGCATCGGCATTTGCTTTTGCCGCGTCGTATTGCTGTTTGGAAATTTCATCCTTCTCGACCAACGGCTTGTACCGCGCCAAATCCGCCTGCGCCAGCGCTGCATTGGCCTTGCTCTTCTCTATATTGGCCTGCGCAAACGACAAATCCGCCGTTTGCGCCTGCTCGTACGTTGCTTGCGCTTTCGCCAGGTCCGCCTGCGCTCCCAGCAGTTGCGCGTCCGCGCTGGAAGTGCCGCTGGCTACGTTTTCCGCCGTTCTGGGAACATCCACTCCCGCTGACCGCGCTTCGCTTTCGGCCAAGTCGAGCGCCGCTTTGGCTTGATCCACGGCCGACTGGTAATCCCGCGCGTCAATCTTCACCAAAAGCTGTCCTGCTTTTACGGCCTGGTTGTCGTCCACCAGAACATTGGCTACTTTTCCATAAATCTTCGAAGCGATCGGCGTGATGTGCCCGTCGATCTGCGCGTCGTCGGTGCTTTCGCGGTTGTGGTAGTAAAGGAACAATCCGACAATCGCCGCGAGCAGCACCGCACCGCCGAGAATCGCCAGCCGCTGCACCTTCGGATTCGCCAGACCTTTCGGCGCTTCCTTCTCCAGCGGCATTTCTTCGACCATCGGACGGGCTTTTGTCGCGTTCTCCAGTCCTACTTCGATCTCAATGCTCATCGTTTCCCCTCACTTCGAGTAAACTTTTTCCATCTGCCCAATCGAGCGCGCATAGTCCGCGCGCGCTTGATTGAAACGGTACAGCGCCGCGATTTGATTGTCGTTCGCGCGCGCCAGCGAATCCTGCGCCTGGATCACTTCGATGTTGTTCGCCACGCCGGCTTTGAAGCGGTCCCGCGCCTGATCCACTTCTTCTTTCGAGAGCTGCACACCCAAGTTCGCCACCGCCACCTGACTGCGGGCGGAATCCAGATTGATCAGCGCTGTTTTCACATCCAGCGCAATCTGGTTTCGCAGATCGTCTTGCTGCTGCTGCAACTTCTGAATTTCCAGATCGGCTTTTACGATCTCGGCGTGAATTCTTCCGCCGGTAAATAGCGGCACGCTCACGCCCGCTTGGTAGTTGTACGTGGGGATTCCGGTTGTCGAGGAACTGCCTTCGTAGGCCCAGTTGCCGGAGAAATCCACTTTCGGCAGCCGCGAGTATTGCGAGGCTTTCTTTTCCAACCCCGCCGCTTTTAATCGCTCCTGCAATGCTTTCCATTCCTGCCGCTCACCCAGAGCCGATTCGATGCTTGCCAGCGCGTCCGGCTGCGGCGTGTCGAAAAAGCTCAGCGAATCGCCCAGTTCGATGACTTGCCGCGGGTCGAGATTCAACAACCGGCTGAGTCCAAACAACGAAGTGTCGCGGTCGGCTTGCGCCTCAAGCAATCTCTGCTTTTCGTTCTGCAGCTCCACGTTTGCGCGCAGCGTGTCGATGCCGGTGCCCACTCCTTCTTTCTGAACGTCCGCCGCTTGGTCATACAGCGCTTGCGCCAGTTCGACTCGCGATTGCGACGCCTGCACATTCGCGACGGCACGGAGCGTTCCGATGTATTGCGACACGACGAGCAGAATCACTTGCTCACGAGTCGAGAGACTGTCCGATTTGCCTGCGGTCGCCGTTTCGCGCGCCGCTTGATACCTCTTGAAGAGGGTCAAATCAAATACCGGCGCGCTGAAGCCCGGTCCCGCGGAGAAAACCTGGAAAGGACCGCCGTGCTCCGGGAATCCCGGGATCTTCTTACCGAGAAATGCTTGCAGGTTGATTCGCTCGACGGCATCGCTGACGTTCAGATTCACTTGCGGAAGCAGATCCGCGCGCGAAATGTTGCTGTCCTGTACGCTTTCGGCGGCGGTTATGACCGCGATCTGCGCCGTCGGATTCTGTTTCAGCGCCAGGCTTACCGCCTGGTCCAGGGTCAGCCGCATCACGCCGTTTGGCGAGTTACCGGGCAACGGGCTCTGCTTCGAAGTCCCCTGCGCACGTCCAATCGACGGAGTCACCAGCAAGCTGAAAAACGCTACATAAAAAATAATGTGCGAGCCCTTCTTACGGCCCCAGCAGCCTGTCTTCCCCGAACGTCCGGAAATCTCTTCCACAATGGCTTCGTTCAGGCATCCCTGCGCGATCAACTTTCCGCCTTGCTGGTGGATTTCTTTCAACAGCGTTTTGCCTGCCGCATCAATGAAGCTCACTCCGCACAGGTCCACGCTGAATTTCTCCCCTGCCTCACGCTCGCGCCAGCTCTGTTCCAGCGCCGCCACCCATGGCCCTGCCAGCCGTCCCTCGACGCTGAGCACCGTCTTGCCACGCTTTTTTTCTGTCGTGATTCTGAGCATTGTATTTGCCTTACCTGGGCTTAGTAGATGCACTAGGACCTCCATCGGATGTTAAAGTTCGTATATAATTATCCTTTCTATTTTCAATAAGTTAGACGATACCGAAAGAGAAAGACGACATTCCTTGTGACCCTATATGGGCATTTGACCAAATTATAGCAACAAACAATCTGCCCATATTAAGTCAATTCCCTGATGATGAAGCCCATCCCTGGATGGTACTGGCTCAGAGTTTGAAGCTTCGCCGCTCAGTTCCCGGAACGAATCGACTCTTAGGTCCCCCAATGGTAGACGTTCGGCGCGGTCCAACTCGACAAGCGTTTTCAAATTCTGGAGGCGAAATGATTGAGGGGCGCGACAGCGGCGAAACCCGCCGTTGAAAGCACCTGAAAAAGTTCGCTTGGGTAAAGCTACCGCCCGGCACAACTTACGCGGTGAAAGGCGATCCGAAGATCGGCGCTGGAATGGCCGATGTTGTTGGAAGTGGCGGTCGTGAAACCGAGCCTTTTCCAACGGCGAGGCGAGCCTCTGTTCAGCGGCTAGCGGCGGACGGCGATGGCTTGCAACTCGAAGTGTCCGCCGCGGAGGAGGGAGCCAGCGCCGATGAATTCCCGCGCCGGATAATCCTTGGTGTTGAAGTAGCTCTTATAAATGGGGTTGAATTTGTCGAAGAGGGAAAGGTCGGTGCAGGCAATTTGCACATAGACGAGGTCGTCCATGGTCATGCCAGCTTGCGTAAGAGTTCCTTTCAGGCTATCGAGCATGAGCTTGATTTCATCCTCGATTTGCGCGGGCGGCTGACCGGTCTTGGGGTCCAAGCCGATTCTGCCGGCCAAATAGAGTGTGTTGCCGGCAAGAATGCCGTCGCTGAAAGGAGCCTGGACGACCTTATCAGGGGCGTTGAAGACCTTGCGTGTGGACTGCGGCGCGGGTTGCGAGAACGCTCCGTTGACACTCAAAATCCCCGCAGCCACCAGGGCAACAACCAGGAAACCGAATCGGCGATTCATGGCAAGCCTCCAATTGAATCTTTCGGAAAAGGGATAGCGGAATATCCGGCGCGAGTGTAGCTCGCAATTCGTTTGCTCGCAACCGGGAGCACCAACTGAAGTTGGCGCCACTCGCGCCAAGCAGCGAAATGTTTTTGCCGGGGCCTGGTAATGGAACACAGTCGCGATGGAATTTAAGTCTCGTTACAGGGCAATCCAGCCGATGTGAATGAAGTAGAGAGAAGTGATCCCTACCAAAACCCAAAGCAAGACGCCGTGAAGCAGCGGGCGCCAGCCGACTTCTTTTACGGTGGCGCGCGAAATTCCAGTGCCAATGAGAAAGAGGGTAGCCGTAAGGCCGAGCCGTCCAGCCCTGAACAGCGCGCTCGAGCCACGCTGGACCAGCGGAACGTAGGTGTTGAGGATGGCAGCGAGACAGAAAAACAAAATGAACCAGGGGAACTGGATTTTGGATTTACTGCGCTTAATGGCGGCGGTGGCGAGAGCCAGCGGAACGATCCAGAGGGCGCGGGCAAGTTTTACGGTGGTTCCGACGACGAGAGCTTGCGGGCCGTATTTGGCGGCGGCACCTACGACGGAACTGGTGTCATGAATGGCGAGCGCGGCCCAGAGGCCGAATTGGGATTGCGAAAGATGAAGCGCGCCGCCAATCGGCGGAAAAATCAGAAGGGCGACGGAATTTAAAATAAAAACGGTGGCGAGCGAGACGCTCATCTCTTCGTCATCTGCATGGAGGATGGGGCCGATGGCGGCGATGGCGCTGCCGCCGCAAATGGCCGTGCCAGCGGTGATGAGAAACGAGGAATTGCCGCGAACTTTTAACAATTTTCCGAGCGCGAGACCAACGAGAAGCGCGAACGAAATTCCAAGAGCGGTGTAAACGAAGCCGCTGCGGCCGGCCTTCAAGACTTCGTGCAGATTCATTCCAAAGCCGAGGGCGACGACGCAGACCTGAAGAAGGATTCTGGCCGATGTCCTGGTGGCCGCGGCGTAGGGATGCACGGCAAAACACAAGCCGAAGAGAATGCCGAGGGTGAGAGCCACGGGCGGTGAAAGAAGTCCTGTGAATGAAAGGAGGAGAACGAGAAGAAATAAAATTTTCGAGAGTAAGGGCATCGGCGGCAAATTAGTATGCGGGCCGAAGCGAGCGCGGGCAACGGCGAATTTGAGAAGTTCGGCGCGATTCACCTGCATTTTTGTCGAGTATTCCGCGGCCGCGACTATTTTTGTTGGACAGGTGGGGAAGGCGTGGGCGGCGCAGGCGTTTTTGCCGGCGCGGTCGAAGCTGGCTGCGGGAGAGGAGCGGGTGGCCGGTTCGAAGCAGGATCGGGCCGAGCGGGAGTTGTCGGCGGCTCGGCGGGAGCGGCGGAAACTTCGGCGACAATTTTTTCCGTGGCGGTTTTGCTGACGGCGCAGGCGGAATCCCAGATGCGGCATTGCGCGAGCGTAAATTTGCAGCCGCAAGTGCAGGTGTCGGCATTGAAGCGGTGAAGAACGACCTTTTTCTGTTCAGGCGTAAGTTTCGAGAGATCGACGCCGGGAAGTTCGGTGGCGCGATCGGCGTGCGAGAGAAACACTTCGCCTTTGTCCTCGAAAGTTTCGACTCTAGCCATAATGGGCACGCCGAGGAGAGAGCGAATTTCGGTTTCGTAGACCGCGGGATTCCAGAGCCCGACGTGTTTTTGAACGACGCGGCCTTCGGTGTCCAGAACGAAAGAAGTGGGAAGAGCGGGAATGCCGCCGTACTGGATGCGGATGTCGTTGGAGGTCATGGCGACGGGATAGTTGATATGCATTTCGTTGGCGTACTGCTTGATGTCGGCTTCTTCGTCGTCAACATTGAGGCCGATAATCTGGAGGCGATCTTTGTAGCGGTCCTGGAGGGCGATGAGGTCGGGAATTTCGGCGCGGCATGGTCCGCACCAGGTGGCCCAGAAATTCAAAAAGATCACTTTGCCGTGAAGGGAAGCGAGGGTGAGAGGCTTGCCGTCGAGTGTGGTGATTTTTAATTCGGGAGCGGGATCGGGGTTGCGGACGAAGCGGATGATGGGCTGGTCGCCTTGTTGTGGGGCAGCTTGCGCGTAGGCCGATGCGGGCGCGACGAAGACAAATAACGATGGAAGCAGGCTGAGGAGTGCGAGCCGCTGGCAGTGAGGTATGGATCGCTCTCGTCGCATAGCGTCCCTAATAGAAGAACACAATGAGCGTCGCGCGCCAAGTGGGTGAAGGAAAGTGGTTGCATTGCCCGGGCGCGTAGCTAGCGAGCCAGAGGCAAGACCTTCTTGACTAACGCGTCTGTAAACATTTGCGGTTCTTCGAGGAAGGGGCGCACCGGGTGGCTGAGACTTGCAGAGATGAAGAGGCGGACATTATTTTTCGGCGACGGTGAGCGCGGTCTCGATGAGGTCGACGGAATTGCCGCCAACCATGATTTTGAAAGCGCCGGGCTCGACGACTTTGTGCATATCGCGATTGAGGAAGGAGAGTTCTTCGAAGCCGAGAGAGAACTCGACGGTCTTGGTCTGGCCGGGATCGAGCGTGATGCGACGGAATCCCCGGAGTTCCTTGATGGGGCGGGTGACGGAACTGACTTCGTCGCGGATGTAGAGCTGGACGACTTCGTCGCCGCGGACTTTGCTGGTGTTGGTGACATTGACGCTGACCTTTGTCGCGCCTTCGGGACCAATCGACGCGGGAGCGAGAGTTAGATTGTCGTATTTGAACGTGGAATAGCTGAGGCCCCAGCCGAAGGGGAAAAGCGGTTGCGTCGTGCTGAAAATGTACTCGCGCTTGGCGGAAGGCTTTTGGTAGTAGTAATCGGGAAGCTGGCCCACAGAGCGCGGAACGGTGATGGGAAGCTTGCCGCCGGGATTGTAATCGCCGAAGAGGACTTCAGCGGCGGCAGTGCCGCCTTCCTGGCCGAGATACCATCCATCGAGAATCGCGGGGACATTTTCGGCGAGATAGGGGATGGCGTTGGGGCGGCCGTGCAGAAGCAGGGCAACGACCGGCTTGTGTAGGGCGAGGATGGCCTTGGCGAGATCGTCTTGATTGCCGAGAAGCGGGAGATCGTCGCGGTCGCCTTTGTGTTCGGGCGCCCAGGCTTCGCGGGAAGTTTGTTCGTTGCCGCCGAGAACGAGAATGATGATGTCGGCTTTCTGCGCGACCTTGACAGCTTCCGCGATGCGCTGCGCATTTTTGACGGGATCACCGAGCTCGGCTTTGTCTGCGTCCCAGTCGGGAAGCGTTTCCGTAATTTTTGTGCCCTCGGAATAGAGAACTTCGGCGCTGGAGCCAACGCGATTTTTTATGCCATCGAGAATGCTGACGCCACGGCCGGGTTTGTTGCTGTAGCCGCCGAGGTGGACATCATGCGCGTTGGGACCGATGACGGCGATGTGTTTGTACTTGGAGACATCGAGCGGCAGAAGATTATTTTGATTTTTCAGAAGGATGAGCGTTTCGCGCGCGGCTTGCAGCGCGAGTTTCTGATGTTCGGGGCTATTGGTGATTTTTTCGGCGTAGGCGGGATCGACATAGGGATCGTCGAAAAGGCCGGCGAGAAATTTTGCGCGGAGCATGTTCGCGACGGCGCGATTGACGGCAGCTTCGGAGACAGTGCCGTTGTGCACCTGTTGCACGAGACCGGGATAAGCGTCCGGAAAGGGCAACTCGATATCCACACCGGCGTCGAGAGCCATGCGCGCGGCGGCTTCCCGATTCGCCACGACGTGATGGACGCGAATGAGTTCGGTGATGCCGAAATAATCGGAGACGACGACGCCGTCGAATCCCCATTCGTGGCGCAGAATGTCGGTCAGCAGATGTTTGTTGCTGTGGGAAGGGATGCCGTCGATTTCGTTGTAGGAAGGCATCACAGCGCGGACGTGAGCTTCCTTTACGGCGGCCTCGAACGGCTTGAGCCAGTATTCGCGGATGACACGCTCGGAATAGTTGGCGGGGGCGACGTTGGTGCCAGCTTCGGGCTGGCCGTGCACGGCAAAATGTTTCGCCGTGGCCATGACGTGCGATTTGTCGATACCAGGGCCATCGCCTTGAAAGCCTTTGATGGCGGCGACGCCGAGGCGCGACACGAGGTAGGGATCTTCGCCGTAGGTTTCTTCCGTGCGTCCCCAGCGGGGATCGCGAGCGAGGTCGAGGACGGGCGCGAGGCATTCGTGAACGCCGCGGGCACGCGCCTCAGCGGCATCAGCGGTGAAAACTTCGTGCAGCAATTCCGGATCCCACGTGGATGCGAGTCCGATCGCCGTGGGATAAGACGTGCCTTTGTCGGCGACGTGGCCGTGCAGGCATTCGTCGTGAAACATGACGGGAATGCCAAGCCGCGTGTTCTCCTTCATCCATTTCTGCAACGTGTTGGTGAACTCCGCCTCTTCGCGCGGGCCGTGGGAGACTTCGCTGGGACGGGACATCTGACCGATGCCGTCCTTCAACAGTATGGCCGCGTGGTCGGGAAGGAACGCGCCCTTGTCATCGACGAAGCGCGACTCTGGAGTGCGCATGAAGGCCGGGTTCTCCCAGACGCCTTGAATTTGCGCGACTTTTTCTTCTATGGTCATGCGCGAGAGGAGATCGGCAAGGCGCTGCTCAATAGGGAGTTTCGGATTTCGGTAGGCGGGAACATCTTGCGCCTGGCTGCGAAGGAAGATTGGGCCGCAAGCGAGGAGTGTGAGAGATGCGGCGAGCGCGAGCCTGGCGGAAGAAAAAAGCTTCATCAAAACCTCCGAGAAAAAATACCCATAGTTACAAGCTGAAAAACGGCTGGTACTATAGCACGGCCGTTAACGTACACGACGAATCTTCCGTGGGCTAATGAAGGCGAATAATTTTATATTGCGTTTGCGAAGTGCGGCGTTTTGTTGCGCGCTTCTGCTGCTGGTGTTCGTGGCGAAGGATGCGCGCGCGGAAACTGGGGCTGAGGCTTGGCTGCGCTACGCGCCGCTGGAGAAGCTTGCCGCGCAGATGTACTCGGACCTGCCTGCGACTGTGGTGGTACTCGGCGATTCTCCCGTGCTGAATTCCGCTAGAGGGGAATTGCTGCGCGGAGTAAGCGGAATGTTGGGGCGAAGCCTGCGCGAAGTAAAAGGTCTTCCACAAGAGAGAGCCATCGTCTTTGGCACACTATCTGCATTGCGCGCGGCCTCGCCAAATTTCCTTGAAAATGCAGAACTGCGCGAAGACGGCTTTACGCTGGCTACTGGAAAATTCAACGGATTCGAATGTGTGATTGTGACGGCGTCCACCGAGCGCGGCGTTCTGTACGGCGTGTTCGCGTTGCTCAGCAAGATCGCGCGAGAAGAAAGCCTTTCCACTTTGCACGAAACGCAGCAGCCTTCCGCGCCGATTCGCTGGGTTGACCAATGGGACAACCTCGACGGGCGGATTGAACGCGGCTACGCGGGACCGTCGATCTTTTTCGAAAATGGGAATGTGCGGGCCGATTTAACGCGTGCTGGCGAATATGCGCGGTTGCTCGCGTCCATCGGGATCAACGGATGCGCGATAAATAATGTGAACGCCAATCCCCGTGTCCTTGAAGATGACTTTTTGCCACAGCTCGCTCGTGTGGCTGATGTGTTTCGTCCCTGGGGAGTGCGCCTTTCCATCTCGGCTGATCTCAGTAGTCCAAAAGTGATTGGCGGGCTGGATACGTTTGATCCCGCTGATCCGCGCGTTGCCGAGTGGTGGAAGAAAAAGTTCGACGCGCTCTATGCGCTCATTCCTGATTTTGCTGGAGTTGTTGTCAAAGCAGACTCCGAGGGCCGTCTCGGCCCTGCGACCTACAACAGAACGCCCGCCGATGCCGCGAATGTGATTGCGCGTGCGCTTGCGCCGCATCACGGTATCGTTTTTTATCGCGCGTTTGTCTACAACCATCATCTCGATTGGACCAATCTCAAGAACGACCGCGCGCGTGCGGCGTACGACACTTTCCATCCGCTCGACGGGAAGTTCGACGATAACGTGATCATTCAGATCAAACACGGGCCGATTGATTTTCAGGTGCGCGAGCCGGTTTCGCCGCTTTTCAGCGGGCTCGAGAAAACGAATGAGGCGATCGAACTGCAAGTCACGCAGGAATACACCGGCCAGCAGCGGCATTTGTGTTTTCTGCCGACGATGTGGAAGCAAGTTCTCGATTTCGACATGCACGCGGGGGAGGGGCCGACCCCGGTGAAAGACATCGTGTCCGGCAAGACTTTTCATCGGCCTCTGGGAGGATATGTTGGCGTCGTGAATGTCGGCATGGATGAAAACTGGCTGGGTCACCCGTTGGCGATGGCAAATCTTTATGGCTATGGCCGACTCGCTTGGAATCCCAATCTTACTGCCAGCGCGATTGCCGACGAATGGACACGGATGAATTTCGGAGACGAACCCACTGTAGTCTACAGCGTCAGGTTTATGCTCCTTTTTTCCTGGACCGTCTATGAAAGTTATACCGGTCCGCTGGGCGCGGGGACGCTCACCGATATTCTCGGCAGCCATTACGGACCCGGCGTGGAATCGTCGGAGCGAAACGGCTGGGGTCAATGGCACCGCGCCGACCATGACGGCATTGGAATGGACCGCACAGTAGCCACGGGCACGGGCTATGCCGAGCAATACCGTCCGCCGGTGGCGAAGATGTATGAATCGCTGAAAACCACGCCCAGCACCCTGCTTCTATTTTTTCATCACGTTCCGTACACCTACGTCCTGCCGTCAAGAAAAACGGTCATACAAGAGATTTACGATTCACATTACGAAGGAGCTGAGCTGGCGGCAAGCTTTGTACGACGGTGGAAATCGTTAAAGGGCCGCGTGGATGACGAGCGATACGCGGAAGTGCTGAAGCGCCTCGAGTATCAGGCAGGTCATGCAATCGTCTGGCGCGACGCGGTTTGCAACTGGTTTTTCCAGACTTCAGGCATACCTGACAAGCAAGGTCGAGTGGGGCATTATCCTGGGAGGGTCGAAGCCGAGGTGATGAAACTCGAAGGCTACGTGCCGTTTGAGGTTGTTCCACGTGAAACTGCTTCGGGCGGTAAGGCGGTCGAATGTGCGCCGCCAGCCCAAAAGTGCACAGCGTCCTTTCCCTTCAAGGGAGCTGCAGGCCAGTACGAGCTGGATATCGAGTATTTTGACCAAAATAACGGCAAGTCGAAATTTCGCGTGCTGGTCGGCGATAAGGTCGTCGATGAATGGGTTGCTGACGATCACTTGCCGGCAACGAAGCCGAACGGCGACTCGTCCACCAGGCGCCGGATCGCCGGCCTCGCACTTAGCCCCGGCGATATCATCCACATCGAAGGAGTTCCGGACGGCGAGGAGCACGCGGCACTGGACTACATCGAGATCCACTAATCTCCTTAGCAGTGAACCCATGGCATGATGGCATGCACGAAATGGTCAAGTTGACGCGGAGGGACAAAATGAAAAGGCATTTGATAGCGGCTTCGGTCGTTTCCCTAACGATGATTTGCCCTCTGCTGGGGCAATCACCTGATTCACCTCATCGCATCGCTCTTCGCGCCGCACGCTTGATCGATGGCAAGACTGACACCCCGATCATGAACGCTGTAGTTCTTATTGAAGGGGACAAGATCGCGTCGATAGCGTACGGTAGCGCGGCGGTGATTCCTCCCGAAACAACAGTGATCGACCTTGGCGATCAAACGCTGCTCCCAGGCCTGATCGATTCCCATACTCACCTGCTGAGTGAAATGAAAGGCGAAAATCTGGCTCTGCAGGACGTGGAGATGCTGCGAATTGTAGCCACACAAAGCACCGCGGAGCGCGCTCTGCTTGGAGCGAAACTTGGCCGCGAGGATCTCGAGGCTGGCATCACGAGCGTACGCGATCTAGGCAATTCCGGCGTAAATGGTGACGTTGCTCTGCGTAGGGCAATCAATCGCGGGTGGCTTCCGGGGCCGCGCATTATCGCCGCGACCCGCGCTCTGGCTGCGCCCGGCGGCCAGTTCGGAACCCTCATCCCGGAAGCGCAGAAGATCATCGAGCAAGAATACGTGACGCTAAATGGCCCAGATAGCGCGCGCCAAGCCGTGCGCCAGGCTCTTTACGACGGCGCCAACTGCATCAAGGTCATCGTCAATGGAAGCCCTGCCGACGTGACGCTGGATGAGATGAAAGCCATCGTCGACGAAGCTCACGCCTACAAGGCGAAAGTGGCTGCGCATGCTATTGGTGACCACGCCACGCGGATTGCAGCGGAAGCGGGAGTCGATTCCATTGAGCACGCCTACATCGTCCCGGACGATGTACTAAAAATGATGGCGCAAAAACACATCTTCCTCGTGCCCACCGACGGAACCGAGCAGACCTTCCTTGACATGACCTTCGGCGGCCGTCAGCCGAGTGCGGAAGAGCGCGCAAAGCTCGCAGCGGAAATGAAGCCGTATATTGCTGGGAACCAGGACCGTCTCCGACGGGCTCGCGCGCTGGGTGTTCCCATTGCAGCGGGCTCAGATATGTACCTCACTATGCCGGGAAAGAACCGAGGCCAGGCCAGTTTGCTAATGTTCGAAGCCTACGCTGCTGAAGGAATGTCCCCTCAGGAAATTATTCGCGCTGCCACCAGCAATGCAGCGGAACTCCTTGGTCTACAGGATCGCCTCGGTACGATCGAGAAGGGAAAACTTGCCGACATCATAGGCGTACCGGGGAATCCTTTGAATGACAGCACCTTACTCGAACACGCCCGTTTCGTCATGAAGGGCGGCGCAATCATCAAGAATGAAAAGTAAACGGAAGCGCCGGCTCTAGTCTCAGTAGCTACCGGGGATCATGCAGTGTCTAATGCTTGCGGGCTTTGATGTCGTCGTAGACGATGAGGGAAAGGACCACAAGGATCCACACGGGGAAGACGCCCATTCCGGGGATGGCTTCCGCGACCAATCCCGGTAAGATCGCCCAGCGGCGCCCAAGGATCAGAAACAGGAGCCCTGCCGTTCCCAGGTCAATCAGCCATTGCATGGGCGGGGCAATCACAGTCCAGAAGGATAGAAAGTCCGAGACCGCAGCGACCGCGAAGGCAAGGGCTTGCCGTTTACGTGAGGGACGCTGAACGGGCGTCAGCGCCTCTGTGGGTGTCAGAATGATGGAATCATTGGGCGGCGTTGTCATGGACCTGGTGGCGATCTTCAAGTCCTTCCTAAATGATCCTGTCACGGGTTCGGGCGAACCGCAAGCAATGACCGCGAGCGTTTAGTTACCAAAAAGCTCCGGGGACACCAATGAAAGACGCCGGGACACTCGCGCGCGAACTGCCTTTATACGGCGCCACACAAACAGTGAATTTGTGCCGTGTATCCCTTGGGGAGTGGCAACTGAGCGCGCGCCAGGAAGGAATGCGGCGACTGCGATTCGCTTTGCTCTACACTGAAGTTGTTGGGCAGATAGATGACGATGGACATTACCCCACTTGCTAACGAACCAGCGCCGCGCGAAGGACACCGAAAGTCGCGAAGCGTGTACTCATGGCTTCTGGGAGCCTTCCTTGGAGCCGTTCTCACAATCATTTTGATAGGAGCGGTGGTTTGGTTGTCGACTGGGCTCGGACTATTTCGCCTGTTAGGCAATTTGCGCGGAGACCACACACAGTTCAACGTGGATCAGCCGACCGTCGTTCATCAAATTCAACAGCTTCAGCGGCTGGAAACCGTGAGCTATACGATGGACAAGATTATTTCGGGCGAGCACGGCAATGCGTACCTGCCGAAATTTCTAGCGGGTGACCGCCTGCTGCTGGTCGTTCACGGAGAAGTGGTGGGAGGCATCAATCTCGCGGGTTTGCAGCCAGGGGACGTCCAAATCGAAGGCCACAAAGTGTCGATTCACCTGCCTGCGGCGGAAGTCTTGAGCACTCGAATTGATAATGCGAAAACGAGAGTCTATTCACGTGACACAGGACTATTCACTTCTCCCGACCCCAACCTTGAAAGCGAAGTGCGCGAAGAAGCGGAGCTCCAATTGCGACAGGCTGCGCTGCAGGATGGCATCCTCAAAATCGCCGCCGACAACGCCCGTACCACGATCTCGAGCATGTTAAAAGGGTTCGGATTCCTCCAAGTCGATACTCGCTAGTCCGAGTAACCGGAAATGGCCTCACCACCAGACGAAATTCCTAGGCTTGCAAGACACTGAGGCTCTTGAGGGCGGCCTCGCTGGGTTTTGCCTCGGTCTGGCGCATTTCGCGGAAGAGGTGCAGATTCGTGGACATCACGACTCCAGGGCTAAGGTGAGCCGCCGGAGGAGGGTGCACTTTGTTGGTGAGATAGTCGGCAAGGAGCCGCACGGCGATTTGACCCTGCCGGTAAGGATGCTGGTAAATCGAGGCGGTGATGATTCTTTTTTGGAAGTAGGGAGCCATCTCGGGAAAAAGGTCGGTGGTGATGAGCTTAACTTTACCTTCAAAACCTCGCGCACCGAGGGCGCGGCAAACCGGAAGGCAGTTAACGGTATTCACATAAAGTCCGTTGAGCCCAGGGAAACGCCCGAGGAGGCCGGAAGTCTTCTCAAAACTTTCGTTCTCATCTTCGTGGCCTTCCACCACGCTGACGATTTCCCCCTCCGGGCAGTGGCGCAGAAACCCCTCGGAAAAACCGTCCGTTTTCTTGCGATGATCTTCGGTGGAGAGCATTCCAGCAACAACCGCGACCTTTGAGCCGGAAGGAACGCACTTGCCCATCAATTCCCCCGCGAGGCATCCATTCAAGTGCGGCTCAACGCAAACGATACTGGAACGGCGGCTGTCCGGAGCGTCCGTGGAAACACAAACGACGCGCACGCCATTTGCTTCCGCTTCGTTGATCAGTGGCGTCAATTGTTTGGGGCTTCCGGCAGTGAGAACGATCCCGTCGACGCCGCTTTCCACCAGTTGCTTGAATACCTCGATGTCGCCTTCCCCGAGCGTCTGCACGGGCCGGTTTTCAAATTCGACGCCGAGCTGCTCCAGATGATGTTCCTCGTCCAGAACTCCGCCCCAGAGCTGGTCGTAGAAAAAATGAATTTCCTTGGGGATGCACACGCCAATGCGGACGCGGGATTTCGCAACGGAAAGCGCGCGCGCGGCGAGGTTCGGCGAGTAACCGATCTGCTGGGCGATTTGCAGAATGCGTTTGCGGGTGGCTTCCTTGATGCCGCCGCGCCCGTGCAGAGCACGGTCCACGGTGCCGATGGAAACGTTCGCCATCTCGGCGATGCGGTGGATTCCGTGTTTCTCCTTGGTCATCTGACGCACTCCATGATTCCACGCGCGACGCATGCTTCTGCTCTTGGTCGAGCGCCGCCACGCAAGTCCAACACACAGTACTCACAAAATGGCCGATTAGTTCCAGCAGTGCCGGGCATCCATCCTAAGCCTCCACCCCTGGAATGCAAATTCAGGATAAGGGAAGCACGGCGCGCGTACGTTAACACGATTTAATGAAGGCGAGGGAGAGAACAATCGGTTAGCTGGTTTTGCGCTTAGCCGTGCAGTGCGGGCGCTGCGAGTTGACTTCGGGAGTACAATCACGGCGAGCCTCATGACGAAATAGGGAATCGCACAGAATTAGACGCGTCTAGGGCTTTTGTGGTCTTTAGCGGTCCGAAGGGAATCGAACCGCTCACGGTCCAGTCTCACTTTGCGGAGGAGCTCTTCCCATGCGCTCTGTCTCACGGCGGAATTTTCTGCAAGATGCGTCTAAAACCAGTCTCGCGGTGGGCGCCAACCTGGCATTCGGCCCCCACTTGCTCGGACAATCCGCCGCAGCAAGCTCAGGCCGGCCCGTACGTATCTATGCCGACTCCCGCAGAACGCTCGCTCCGCTGCAGCGAGAAGTGTTTGGATCCTTTCTGGAGCATCTGGGCCGCGCCATTTACGAGGGCATTTACGATCCGCAATCCAAACTTTCGGACTCCAACGGCTTCCGCAAAGACGTGGCGGACGAAATTCACAAGCTCGGCGTTCCTATCATTCGCTATCCCGGGGGAAATTTTGTTTCCGGATACAACTGGCTCGACGGCGTTGGTCCAAAGGCCAACCGTCCCGCGGTGCTTGATAAAGCGTGGAACGCAGTCAACTCGAATGAATTTGGTACGGATGAGTTTCTGGCGTGGTGCCGTCTTGTGGGAACACAACCGCTCCTGGGTTTGAATCTGGGCACGGGTACGCCAGAGCAGGCGGCCGCTCTGGTGGAGTACTGCAATCTGGAAAAAGGCACTCGCTGGAGCGAACTCCGCCGCAAAAACGGAATCGCGGAGCCTTACAAAGTTCAGAACTGGTGCCTCGGCAATGAGATGGACGGCCCCTGGCAAATCGGCCACATGACGGCAACCGAGTACGGATTGAAGGCCCAGGATGCCGCCCGCCAGATGCGCTATGTCGATCCTTCCCTAAAGCTGGTGGCCTGTGGCTCCAGCGGGCCTGGCATGCCCACCTACCTGGAATGGGACCGCGAAGTCCTCGAACAATGCTACGACTACGTCGATGCCATTTCCCTGCACCGGTATTTTTCCAACGCAGAAGAAACCGGCGGCGACAGCACAAAGTTTTTGGCATTGAACCTGAGCATGGAGCGTCAAATTGAAGAGATCGCCGCGGTTTGCGACATGGTTCGCGGGCACAAACGCTCAGCCAAGAAGCTGTGGCTGAGTTTCGATGAATGGAATGTGTGGTACCGCGCCCGCACCGGCGACGCTGTAAACGGCCACCGGCAAAATGCAGCGCACTTATTGGAAGAAGTCTATAACCTCGAGGACGCTCTCCTCGTCGGAGGCCTGATTAATTCGCTGATTCGCAAGGCAGAGCGTGTGAAGCTGGCGTGTTTGGCGCAACTGGTCAATGTCATTGCGCCAATCATGACCAACGCGGATGGCTTGCTCAGGCAGACGATTTATTATCCCTATAGCTGGGCTCTCGAGTTTGCCCGCGGCGCCGCATTGGACCTGCTGGTGGACTCGCCAACTTACGACGTCACTGGGATGGGCGCAGTGAGCTACGTGGATGCGGCGGGGACGTACCAGGCCGATACAGGAAAAATGGCGCTCTTTCTGCTGAATCGCGACCTCGCGAAGCCGCATACCGTAGAAATCCTCTGGGAAGGCACTTCGCCGCGCGCAGGCGATGGGTATGTCCTCACCGGTAGCGATTTGAAAGCGGCCAATACTTTCGATGCGCCTTCGCGCGTGACGCCGCAGAAGGCAGACAAGCCTGCGGCGACAGCGGGCCGCACTACCCTCGAACTAGCCCCGCGCTCCTATACGATCGTCCCATGGAGCACCTAGGCCGATAAGAGCAGGCTAATTTTTCTATTCATTGCACCGTGGTGCTGTACCATGGCTCCTGCTATCATCTGCCCAGGGAATTAGCTTATGCAGCGACGGGATCTAAAGTTTTTTTTCTTCCTGCTTCTCCTGGCACCATCCTTCTGCTTCGGGCGGCAACAAGAACCCCAGAGAAAGATTCTCTCCGGCTACATCCGCGAAGCGGGCACAGGCCACGTCATAAGTGAAGCTCGCATCGAGTTGCAAAATGCAATGGGCACACCCATCGGATTCGTTTACTCAGACCGCAATGGCATCTACGAATTCGATGATATCCCCGGCGATTGCTATGTTTCAGTTCAGCATGAGGGTTATACGCCTTTGCGCGAGTTCGTCCGGCCAGATGGGTCGGGACACGTCTACAAAGATATTATGATGACGATGGTCGGGCACAACTCCGGGGCAAAGTCGGCGGGTCCTGTTTCGGAGCATCAGCTGAGTATTCCCTCCAAAGCGCGGGAATGGTTCGACAAGGGCATCCAGCTGATTGTCGACAAAGCCGACTATCGTGGCGCCGTGACGCAATTTGCGAAGGCTATCGCCAGGTATCCTTCGTACTACGAAGCGTACGCAGCGATGGGGCTGGCGCAAAACAAAATGGGAGATGCGGCCGCGGCGGAGACGGCGCTACGAAAGTCCATCGCACTTAGCTCCGAAAAGTATCCGCAGGCGATGCTTGACCTCGCTTCGATGTTTAACGGCCAGAAGCGTTTCACTGACGCCGAGCCACTGTTCCGCAAAGTGATTGCCCTCGATGCCTCATCCTGGCGCGGCCAATTCGAACTGGCTGTAGCACTTGCCGGCCAGCAGCGCTTCAAAGAAGCGGCAACATGTGCAACCGCAGCTCGTGATCTCAAGCCGGAAAATCCGCAGATATACCTGCTTCTCTACAATATTCACATCCATACCGACGACTATAGGAGCGCTCTGCAAGATACGGAGAGCTACCTGAAGCTGACGCCTGATGGCGCCACCGCCGACCGCGTGCGCAGGATGCAGGAGCAAGTACAGAAAGCGCTGCAAACCACCGGCGGAGTCGCAGGTCCGTCAGCAGATGCCACACCGCCCGCGGAGCCTGCTCCCACAAACACGGATTCACCCGCTCCCGCGTCCCCCGCGGCGACGATTACGCCAACGGTCGCTGCGCTTCCCGATCCTCAACCGAGTCCCGCGCCAGTCGTCGGCCCGAATTCCATCATTCCGATGCGTGTCGATGAAATGGTCCCCGAGGTCGCAGTGGACGTGCCTTGCTCGCTGTCTTCGGTTTTGAACGGCGCAGGCCAGCGCGCCGAGCAACTCCTGAGCACGCTGCAAAAATTCAACGCTTCGGAGCGCGTTGAACACTACAAACTGAATGCCTCTGGAGTTCCGGGCGCGGCGGACGTGCGCTCCTTTGATTACGTTGTTACTGTTTCCCACGACTCCGTGGGCGGATTCGCATTGCAGGAGTATCGCAATGGCGGCATCGTCAGTCCGCAACAGTTTCCCTCCGGAATCGTCACCGCAAATTTATCGGTGCATGGCTTGATATTTCATCCCTTGTTGGCGTCCGGTTTCCATTTCAAGTGCGAGGGACTCGGCGAATGGAAGGGTCATCCAACCTGGCTGGTCCAGTTTGAAGAAAAACCCAACCAGACCAATCCTTTCCGCTCCTATGTGATCGCCGGATTTCGCTACGATGTCCTGCTGACGGGCCGCGCCTGGATCGATGCCAGTACGTATCAAGTCTTGCGGCTCGAATCCGACTTGCTCAAGCCCGTCGAGAAGATCCGTCTCACTCGGGAGCACATCGCCATCGAATTCAGCTCCGTCCAGTTCCGCTCCGGCCATCAGCAACTCTGGCTCCCGCAGGCCGCCGATCTCTATGTCGAACTGGACGGCCGCCGCTTCTACCGCCGACATACCTTCAGCAATTTCAAAGTCTTTTCCACCGACGCCACCCAGGAAGTCCTCGGCCCCAAAGAGTCTTTCTGCTTTACGAACACCACCGATCTGCTTATTACGGGGGTCTTGAACGCTACTCCATTCCCGGGAAAGGCGCTGAAGCCCGCTTCTCTCACACTCTCCATTCCCGGAAAGAGCACAGTCTGCAAGAGCGTTGGCGCGGGCAAGGATGTAAACATTCCTCTCGAAGCGCTGGCGTCCTCGACTTTCACGCATGACGGCCCCGCCGGATCAGTCGAAGCAGATTCCTACCTGCTGAATCGCAGCGCACTGGAAGTCATCTCCAACAGCAACGTCCCCGTCAATCAAAACCCGTAAACAGGTAGTCATTCCTACAAGCCCGGTCTCGACCAGAGGGGTCGCACCAATCTGTATCCTATATATTTTCTTCCATCTAGCGCCCCGAAGGCTACTAGGAGTACCCCACAGTAAGTCCTAGACGAAGTAGCCCGAACCCTTTGATTATCCTTTGTTACAGAAGCAAGCAGCAGGACTACAGCTAGTACAAATTAAAAAAAGTGCTTGACAATGACAGGTCTCCAATGAAAAGCTCCGTGCACGTTAACGGCGTTTCCAATCGCCGTGGGGTGTGGAGGCTTCGCTATGAATCAAATGTTGTCCTTTGTTAAGAATATCGTTTTTGTGCGTAAGTCTGTCGGTTTGCGTTTTCTATTTGTTCTACTGGTTGCCCTGATTGGTTTTTCTGCTTCAACGTTCGCACAGCAGGCCACGATCGTTGGGACGGTTACCGATCCTTCGGGCGCCGTTGTACCGAATGTAGCGGTCACTATCACGAATACAGACACCGGTCTGAGTCGCACATACCCGACCAACGACTCCGGCCAATACGTGGCGCCGGACCTGCAAGTCGGCCACTATAGGGTGAAGGCCGAGGCCAAAGGATTCAAGGTCTCGGAACAAAAGGATATCTCCGTCACGATCGGCGACCGCATCCGCGTCGACTTCCAAATGCAGTTGGGCGCCGCGCAAGAGACCGTTACGGTCGAAGCGGCTGCCGTGCACGTGCAGACCGATTCCGGAGAAGTCAGCAACCTGATCAGCGGCGAAGAGGTTGCACAGCTCTCCACGAACGGACGCACCATTTACTCCTTGACGTTGCTGACGCCTGGCGCGTCCAGCAACATGCCGGACTTTCAGGTAGCCACGCCAGTCGGCGGAAGCGGCGCCGTGAGTTTCAACGGTATGCGCTACGCTCACAACATTTATTTGCTGGACGGCGGCGAAGATGATGACCGCGGCGGTTCGGGCGGCTTCTCCGTTATGCCTTCGATTGACGCCATCGGAGAGTTTCGAGCGCTCACTTCAAACTACAGCGCGGACTATGGTCTATCTTCGGCCGGCACACTGACGATGGTTCTGAAGTCCGGAAGCAACCAGATTCATGCATCGGCGTGGGAATTTAACCGCAACGATGCTTTCGACGCGCGCAACTTCTTCCAGCCCGCTCCAGACAAAGTTGCAGAGCTAAGACTGAACGTTTTCGGTTTCAATGTCGGCGGTCCGGTTACTTTCGGCCACCTCTACAATCCGGAAAAGAAGAAGACATTCTTCTTTTACAACATGGAATGGCGCCGCCTGATTCAGGGAGCTGTGCTCAACGATACTGTTCCGGACAAGAATACCTACGGCGGTGATTTTAGCTCTTTGCTTACCGGAACCAAGCCCACCATTATCTACGTTCCCTCTGCCGCCGTTGCTTCCGCTGCGGTCTTGGCGCAAAACTGCCCAGGTGGAACGCTTCCGTTGGGAATCACCCAAGGCATGCCATTCCCCGGCAACAAGATACCGGCGTGCATGATCAGCCCGAACGCCACCGCATTGTTGAACGTGGGTGTTTTCCCGGCCGGAACATCTAGTCCCACCACTTTCATCGGCGGTAACAACTCCCCCACCAGCGTGAAGGAAGAGATCGTTCGCATAGATCACAACTTCACCAGCAAGTTCTCCGTTTTCGGACACTTCATCGCCGAGCAGATTTCGCAGGGCTTTGGCACCTCGCAATGGAGCGGAGATAACCTGCCCACCGTTGGCGACACGTTTGGTAATCCTTCCTTTAGCGGTGTGATCCACACCACCTATGTCATCAGTCCGACGCTCGTCAACGAAGTGGCTTTCAACTACAACGGCAACCGCATCAACATCGTGCCTTTTGCTGGAAGTGGTTTGTCCAGTCTTGCGGCTCCTTCGGGTTTCACTTTTTCGCGCCTGTTCCCTGGGCCGAATAATCTGACGCGCATCCCGAACATTGACCTCTCTGGCATCTCGAATTTCGAGATTTCCAGCTGGCCGTGGCACAACAAGGCGGACGATTATCAAATCCGCGATGACGTCTCCTGGACCAAGGGCGCTCATCAGTTCAAGATTGGTGGAAGCTGGGCGCTCTATAAAAAGATCCAAGACCTGTTCGGCACCACACAAGGTGCGTTCAACTTCAGCGGCAGCTTCACCGGTGCCTCTGCGGCTCCCAATCCCCTTTGCAGCGGATCCAGCGCTACGGAGATTTGCGGAAACAGCTTCGCGGACTTCCTGCTCGGCACGGCCAGCAGCTACGGCGAGTTGGCGGTCCAGGATAGCGGCCACTGGAACAACGTTTCGTGGGCCACATGGTTCCAGGACAACTGGCGCGTGAACAAGCGGCTAACCTTGAACCTCGGCTTGCGTTGGGACGGGGTGCCGCATACGTACGAAGCCAACAACCGCATGGGCAACTTCTACCCGCAACTCTACGACTCAACTTTGAAGGCAACGTTCAACAGCAACAACAATATCTGCAGCGGCCCTGCCAACATTGCGCTTGGCACGAATATCGGCTGCACTGCTGCTAGCCCCGGCCTCGGGTCTAGCCCCAATTCGATTCTCGCCGGCTTTCCGCTCTATCTGAACGGCATCGGTATCTCCGGAAAGTGCTACACCAGTCCCACCAACTTCTGCGTCCCGCAGGGTTTGGTCAACAATCACTGGGCCGCTTTCGGTCCTCGTATCGGCTTTGCTTATGACCTGACGGGCAGCGGCAAGACGGTGGTTCGTGGCGGGTTTGGCATCATGTACGAGCGCATTCAGGGCAATGACATGTATGATGCCGGCTCGAACCCTCCCTTCACGGCAAACGCGGGCCTTAACAACGTCTCGTTCAACAACGTGAACACGAGCATCTTGGCCGGGCCGCAGCCAGCAGGATCCGTTCCGATAGCCCCGGTCGGCATCACTGGTTTGGCCCTCGACGGCTACCAGTTGCCGGTCAGCTATCAATACAGCGTTGGCGTGCAGCGTTCGCTGGGTGCCAAGACCGTGCTCAGCGTCCAGTATGTCGGCAACCAGAACCGCCATCAGAGCGACCGTCGTGAAATCGACCTGCCCAACCAGGCCGATCTCCCGGCACTCATTAACGGCACGCAAAACTACAACTCTGATCCGACTCTCGCCTTTCCAGGGTTTAGCGGCATCCGCCTCTCCACTAACGAAGTGAATGCCCATTACAACGCGTTGCAAGTCAGCCTCAACGGGCAAGTGACAAGAGACCTGCAACTTCAGGCGGACTACACCTTGTCCAGGTCCATCGACCCCACCACCGGTGGCGACAACGGCGACTTGGCCAACGTTACGAACCCCTATCTCGGTTGGAGATATGACATAGGTCCATCGCAATTCGACCGGACCCATATTTTCCTGACCAGCTTCGTGTACGACCTTCCCTTCCTCCGGACCAGCACGAACCGCTTCGTGAAGTCGGTCGTCGCCGGCTGGGAGGTTTCGGGTATCGTCACGATCGAATCCGGCCTGCCCCTCAACCTTTCGCTTGCGGGCAACCAGGGCAGCAACAAGCTACCCAACAGCTCTAACCGGCCCGACATCACCGGTCCCATCGGCTATCAGCACACAATCCTTGCGGGTGATCAGAAAATCCAATACTTCAATCCGGCTTCTTTCTCGGATCCCGCGATTGGAGCCTATGGCAACTTCGGCTTCGACGGGCTGCGTCTCCCTGGCCGCGACAACTGGAACATCTCACTCTTCAAGAGCTTCTCGCTCAGCGAATCGCGAGGCAGCCGTCTTGAGCTCCGCGTGGAAACTTTCAACACGTGGAATCACACGCAGTTCCAGAACGTCGGCGGACAGCTGGGCAGCGGCCAGTTCGGCCAATACACCTCTGCCTTCGACCCGCGCATCTTCCAGCTCGGAGGAAAGATCTACTTCTAATCACCCCGGAAGCAGCAACCCGCCCCGCTCGCCTGCACAGCGAGCGGGGCTTTTCTTTTGAGAGGTGATGCGCAATGGCTGGCGTTTCTCTTGGCAGTGGCGGTTGGGAACCGATGGGATATCATTAGGCCTTGAACTCATTGAGCCCATTGAACCTATCTCCTCCAGGCGCCAACCTTTCGACGGATCGCCCGTTGCCGGGTGGTCGAGAACGTCGGCGTCCTTATTTAACCATGTGGTTAAATACGTTCCTTGCTCTTACGCTCTCCCTTCCGGTCCTCGCCCTTTCGCAGTCTTCAGTCCCTATCCCTGCTGATGCCATCTCTCTGGAACAACAAGGGAAGCTGGCCGAGGCGGTGAAAGTCTGGCAAGCCGTTATCCAGCGCAACCCTCGCGATGCCGCGGCCCTCGCCAGCCTCGGCGTGGACTACTCGAAACTACAGAGGTATGCGGAGGCCGCCGCGACCTACAGGAAGGCGCTCGCTCTGGACTCCAGGCTTCCGGGAATCCAATTGAATCTAGGACTTGCGGAGTTCAAGCAAGGGCACTTTCAGGCGGCGATCGCGCCCTTCAGCGCCGCTTTGGCCGCGCAGCCGGACAGCCTGCAGTCTCGCGGCCTGCTCGGGATGAGCTATTACGGTGCAGGCCGCTTCGCCGAGGCGTCCAAGCACCTCGAATTGGCGGCAAAAGCCGACCCGGACAATCTCCAGTTGCGGCAGGTGCTGGCGCAGAGTTGTTTGTGGGCCAAAAACTACGACTGCGCACTCGAGGAGTTTCGGCAGATTCAGTTGCGCGATCCCGGCTCAGCAGCGGCGCACGTGCTGATGGGAGATGCTCTCGACGGATTGGGCAGAACTCCCGAGGCGATTTCCGAGTTCGAGGCGGCTGTCAAAGCTGCGCCGCGTGAGCCCAACGTGCACTTTGGATTGGGTTATTTGCATTGGAAACTGAAGCAATACGACGAGGCTGAGCCCGAGTTCAAGAGCGAGCTCTCGCTGGATGCCGATCATCCTCAATCCCTTGCTTATCTTGGGGATATCGCGCTGCAGAGGAACGACACGGAAGCCGCGATCCCTCTGTTAAGAAAAGCATTGCAGTCGCACAACGACATTCGCATCGCGTATTTGGACCTCGGAGTCATTCTGACGGAGCAGCGGCAATACCCGGCCGCGATTTCCGCGCTAAAACGCGCTATGGAACTGGATCCCGAGCAGCCCGACGCACACTACCGGCTCGGACGTGTCTATCAGGCCACCGGCAACAAGGCGGCGGCGCAGAAGGAGTTTACGAGGGTGCGCGAACTCCACGAAAAGGCCGAAGAGGACGTGGCGCGAAAGATGTCAGCGGCTCCGCCCCCTTTGCCGCAGTAGCGGTTCCTGAACGGAGCGGTTTATGCCCATTCGCTCCTGTGCTAGAGTTTGCGGCACAATGAGAAAACTACGTGCGCTGTTCGTTTTGGTTTGCTGCCTTTACCTTATCGGCTTTAGACCGTCCGCGTTGCACGCACAATCCCGGCGTGGCGCCACGGCCGAGGACTATCTTGCATTCAAATTTGTTGGCGATCCGCACATTTCGCCCGATGGCAAAGTGGTCGCGTACGTTTTGACGACGATCGACCAGAAGAAAAACCGGCGCGAATCCTCTATTTGGGTCGTGCCGGCGGACGGATCAGCGGCACCGCGGCGATTGAGCGCGGAGGGATTCAGTTCGAACTCGCCCCGCTGGAGTCCGGATGGAAAGACGCTGGCGTTTCTTTCGGCGAGAGCTTCGGATCTTCCGGCCGGGGAATCGCCGAAGTCGCAGATTTATTTGCTTTCCATCGCTGGCGGAGGTGAAGCGATTGCGCTCACGAAACTGAAGAACAGCGTGCAAAATTATCAATGGTCGCCGGAAGGATCGCGCATTGTTCTTGTCAGCACTTCCGGGCCGATGGATGGCGTGGCGAGTGCGGATCGCAAGAGCGACGTGCGGCATTACACGCACATCCAGTACAAATTCAATGACAGCGGGTGGTTCGACGATAAACGGCGCCACTTGTGGGTCGTTAGCGTGCCTGGCGGAGAAGCAAAGCAAATCACGGAAGGGCAGGACTGGAACGACACGGATCCACAATGGTCTCCTGATGGAACGCGCATCGCTTTTGTTTCGGATCGCACTGGAAAAGCTTACGACAACAGCCACAACACCGACGTCTGGGTGATTCCAGCCGCGGGCGGCTCGCTGACCAGGATTTCCGATCACGCATTTGAGGACGAAAATCCGCGATGGTCGCCGGACGGCAAGCAGATTCTTTTCACCGGGCAGACGGCCGTTCACCAATTCCCCAAACTGTATTTGGCGGATTCCGCGGGCGGCGCTGCTTCTCAGCTAGCGGTAAAAGACCTCGACACGATTCCGGGGGAATTGCGCTGGCCGGCGCCGGGTTCGGCTTTTTTTGCGGCGGGCATGAAGGGTGAGACGCATGTTTTTCGCGCCGATCTCGGCTCGCACAGCTTTTCTGCAGTGACTTCAGGCCCGCGCGGGGTTCATGCGTTCGACCTGAGTGAAAGCAGCGGCAAGATGGCTTATCTGGCGAGTGATTTTCAGCATCTCGATGATCTCTACATTTCAAATTTGGATGGCTCAGGCGAGCGCCAGTTGACGCACGTGAACAGCGACTTGTGGGCACAATTGGAACTGCAGCCGGTTGAGCGCTTGGAGTACAAAAGCACGGATGGATGGCCTGTCGAAGGATTTTTCGTTAAGCCGCTTGGTTGGCAGGCAGGCAAAAAGTATCCGATGGTGCTGGTGATTCATGGCGGACCAGAGGGAATGTTTGGAGTCGATTGGTATCACGAGTTCCAGGTGTATGCGGCAAAAGGCTGGGCGGTTTTCTTTTGCAATCCGCGTGGATCGACAGGCTACGGAGAAAAATTCGAGCGTGGGGAAATCAACAATTGGGGCGGCATGGATTATCAGGACATCATGGCCGGAGTGGACGCCGCTCTGAAGCAATATCCCTGGGTGGATGCGAATGACCTGGGTGTG
>Ga0210403_10000884_pt1 | contig 29668 bp, 23 predicted proteins | sample IncBWC19MmetaG_FD_150863 | JGI IMG/M metagenome (GOLD analysis project Ga0210403, IMG submission 150863) | Forest soil microbial communities from Barre Woods Harvard Forest LTER site, Petersham, Massachusetts, United States - Inc-BW-C-19-M | ecosystem: Environmental > Terrestrial > Soil >...
ATCACGGCCTGCAATGCGGCTATTGCACTCCGGGCATGATCATGTCGGCGATCGATATCGTGCATCGCCACGGCGGCAAGCTCGACGAGGCCACCGTCCGGCATGAGCTCGAAGGCAATATCTGCCGCTGCACCGGCTATCACAATATCGTCAAGGCGGTACTCGATGCGGCCGGCCGCATGAAGGTCTCGCAGGCGGCCGAATAGCCGCTCGCATACGTGACTGAATAAGACCGCCGCGTTCGATGGAATAGGCGGATCAGAAACTCCGATAGGGAGAAGAGACATGGGTGTTGAAGGCATTGGCGCACGCATCGTGCGCAAGGAAGACCGGCGCTTTATCACCGGCAAGGGCCGCTACGTCGACGATATCAAGCTGGTGGGCATGACATTTGCCCATTTCATCCGCAGCCCGCATGCGCATGCCAAGGTCAAGAGCATCGACACATCAGAAGCGATGAAGATGCCCGGCGTGATCGCCGTATTGAATGGGCAGCAGCTGGTCGACGACAAGGTCGGCAATCTCATCTGCGGCTGGGCCATCACCTCGAAGGACGGCTCGCCGATGAAGATGGGCGCGTGGCCCGCGATGGCACCGGAGACCGTGCGCTTTGTCGGCCAGGCGGTCGCGGTCGTGATCGCCGAGACCAAGAACCAGGCGCGCGACGCGGCCGAAGCCGTGGCCGTCACCTATGAAGAGCTGCCGGCCGTTCCCGACATCAAGGCCGCGATCAAGCCCGGCGCGCCGCAGCTTCACCCCGAAGCCCCCGGCAATATCATTTACGACTGGCACCTCGGCGACGAAGCCGCGACCAAGGACGCCTTCGCCAAGGCCGCGAATGTGGTGACGCTCGACCTCACCAACAACCGGCTGGTGCCGAATGCGATGGAGCCGCGCGCGGCGATCGCCGATTACGACACCGCGGAAGAGCACTTCACTCTATATACGACCTCGCAGAACCCGCATGTCGCACGCCTCGTGCTGTCGGCGTTCTACAACATCGCGCCCGAGCACAAGCTGCGCGTGATCGCGCCCGATGTCGGCGGCGGCTTCGGCTCCAAGATCTACATCTATCCCGAAGAGATGGTCTGCCTGTGGGCGTCGAAGAAAGTCGGCCGTCCGGTCAAGTGGACCGGCGACCGCTCGGAATCCTTCCTGACCGACGCGCATGGCCGCGACCACGTCTCGAAGGCGGAGATGGCGTTCGACAAGGACAACAAGATCCTGGGCCTGCGGGTCAAGACCCACGCCAATTTCGGCGCCTATATGTCGCTGTTCTCCTCGGCGGTGCCGACCTATCTCTATGTCACGTTGCTGTCGGGCCAGTATGTCATCCCGGCGATCTATGCCGAGGTGGTCGCTGTCTACACCAACACCACGCCGGTCGATGCCTATCGCGGCGCGGGCCGTCCCGAGGCGAGCTACCTGGTCGAGCGCATGATGGAAACCGCGGCGCGGCAGCTGAAGGTCGATCCGGCCGAGCTGCGGCGCAAGAACTTCATCACCCAGTTTCCGTATCAGACGCCTGTGATCATGGCCTATGACACGGGCGACTTTAATGCCTCGCTCGATGCGGCGATGACGGCGATCGACTACGCGGGCTTTGCCGGCCGCAAGGCGAAAGCGAAGTCGGAAGGCAAGCTCCGCGGCATCGGCGTCTCCTGCTACATCGAGGCCTGCGGCATCGCGCCGTCGAAGGCGGTCGGCAGTCTCGGCGCCGGCGTCGGCTTGTGGGAATCCGCCGAGATTCGCGTCAACCCGGTCGGCACCATCGAAGTCCTCACCGGCTCGCACAGCCATGGCCAGGGCCACGAGACGACGTTTGCTCAGCTGATCTCTGAACGTCTTGGTGTTCCCGTCAGCCAGGTCGCGATCGTGCATGGCGACACTGACAAGGTGCAGTTCGGCATGGGCACCTACGGCTCGCGTTCGATCGCGGTCGGCGGCACAGCGATCGTCAAGGCGATGGAGAAGGTCGAGTCGAAGGCGAAGAAGATCGCTGCGCATCTGTTGGAGGCTTCCGAGGGCGACATCGTTATCGAGAACGGCGAGTTCAAGGTGACCGGCACCGACAAGTCGCTGGCGCTGCCAATGGTCGCGCTCGCCGCCTACACCGCGCATAACCTGCCTGACGGCATGGAGCCCGGCCTGAAGGAGACGGCGTTCTACGATCCCACCAACTTCACCTTCCCGGCCGGCGCCTATATCTGTGAGCTTGAGGTCGATCCCACCACCGGCAAGACCAGCTTTGTCAACTTCGTCGCGGCCGACGATTTCGGCCGGCTGATCAATCCGATGATCGTGGAAGGCCAGGTCCATGGCGGACTTGCCCAGGGCATCGGCCAGGCGCTCCTGGAAGGCGCGATCTATGACGACTCGGGCCAGCTCGTGACGGCTTCGTTCATGGACTACACCATGCCGCGCGCCGATGATCTGCCGTCGTTCAAGCTCTCGCACACCACGACGCTGTGTCCGGGCAATCCGCTCGGCGTCAAGGGCTGCGGCGAGGCCGGCGCGATCGGCGCGTCAGCCGCCGTGATCAACGCGATCACGGATGCGATCGGCAGCAACAGACTGGAAATGCCGGCGACGCCCGATCGCGTCTGGCACGCCATCCACGGCTAAAGGAGGAAACGCCATGTACGAGACCAATTATCATCGCGCCTCCTCGGTCGACGACGCGGTCGCGCTGTTCGCCAAGGGCACGGAAGCCAAATTCCTGGCCGGGGGGCAGACACTGCTCCCCGTCATGAAGCAGCGGCTGGCCTCTCCGTCCGACGTGATCGATCTCAGCAAGCTGAAGGAACTGATCGGCGTCGAGGCAACCAGCGCCGGCATCCTGATCAAGGGCGCGACGACGCATTACGACGTCGCCACCAGCGCCGCGGTGCAAAAGGCGATCCCCGCGCTGGCGAGTCTGGCGTCGCAGATCGGAGATCCCGCCGTGCGCTACCGCGGCACCATCGGCGGCTCGCTCGCCAACAACGATCCCGCCGCGGATTATCCGGCCGCGGTGCTGGCGCTGAACGCGACCATCAAGACCAACAAGCGCACGATTTCCGCGGATGAGTTCTTCAAGGGGCTGTTCTCAACGGCGCTGCAGGACGGCGAGATCATTACCGCAGTATCGTTCCCGGTCACCGAAAAGGCTGGTTACGCCAAATTCCCGAATCCGGCGTCGCGCTTTGCGCTGACCGGCGTGTTCGTGGCGAGGACAGCAGGCGGTGACGTTCGCGTCGCGGCGGTCGGTGCGTCGCAAAACGGCGTCATGCGGGTCGGTGCGATCGAAGCCGCGCTGAAATCGAACTGGTCGGCGGGCGCGCTCGACAACGTGAAGGTCTCCGCCGACGGCTTGCTCGCCGATATACACGGCTCCGCGGACTATCGCGCCAACCTGGTCAGGGTGATGGCGCAACGCGCGGTAACCGAAGCCGGCTGATAGCGACTCAACACAAATTACGAGCGGCGCGCAGTGATGCGCGCCGTTTTGTTTTGGTCCAAGCGCGCAAAAGGCGCTTGCCACCCCGCGCCGCAGGCGGGACAATTTGCCCGGAAACGCTCAGGACAAAGACATGCTCGACAAGACCGCCCCGCAATCCCACGTCCGCGCCACCGGTCCGCTCACAGGCTTCCGCATCGTCGAATTCGCCGGCATCGGCCCGGGCCCGTTTGCGTGCATGATGCTCGCGGACATGGGCGCCGAGGTCGTAACGCTCGATCGGGTCGGCGCGAAGAAGAGCCTGAAATCAGTCGCCGGACGCGGCCGCAAGATCGTCGAGCTCGATCTGAAGGACAAGGGTGCGATCGCGCAGGTGCTCGACCTGCTCGCCAACGCCGACGCCCTGATCGAAGGTTTTCGCCCGGGCGTGATGGAGCGGCTCGGGCTCGGACCCGACCTCGTGCTCTCGCGCAACCCGAAGCTCGTCTACGGCCGCATGACCGGCTGGGGCCAGGAGGGCCCGCTCGCCAATGCCGCCGGCCATGACATCAATTACATCTCCATCACCGGCGCGCTCGCCGCGATCGGCACGAAGGAAAAGCCGGTGCCGCCGCTCAACCTCGTCGGCGATTTCGGCGGTGGCGCGCTCTATCTGGTGGTCGGCGTGCTTGCCGCACTGCTGGAAGCTTCGAGGTCCGGCAAGGGCCAAGTGGTCGATGCCGCGATGTGCGACGGCGCGGCGTCGCTGATGTCGATGTTCTTTGATATGGCGGCAATGGGGCGCTGGACCGAAGGCCGCGACCAGAATTTCCTCGACGGCGGCGCGCATTTCTACGGCGTCTATGAATGCTCCTGCGGCAATTTCATCTCGATCGGCTCGATCGAGCCGCAATTCTACGCGCTGCTGCGCGAGCATGCCGGGCTGTCGGAAGAATGCTTCGACGCGCAGATGGACCGCAAGGCGTGGCCGGAATTGAAGGCGAAGCTGACCGAGGTCTTCAAGAGCAAGAGCCGCGCCGACTGGTGCAAGATCATGGAAGGCACCGACATCTGCTTTGCGCCGATCCTCACCATGGCGGAAGCGCCGAAGCACCCGCACATGGCTGCGCGGCAGGTTTTCGTCGACCGCCACGGCGTGACACAGCCCGCCCCCGCCCCGCGCTTCTCGCGCACGCCGTCCGCCATCCGCGAGCCGGAGGTGGCGGATCTTGGCGAGGTGGTGAGTGAATGGAAGGCCAAATAGGCCGTCGTCCCGGACAAGCGAGCAAAGCGAGCGCGATCCGGGACTCATAACCACAGGCTTTGGTTTTGCGACGAACGTCGCCCACACTGCCCCAAGACAGATCGCGCGGTATGGGTCCCGACTTTCGCCGGGACGATTTTAATTTATGGCACCCTTACGACTTTACGCCGCGTGGTCCACCTTCAACACGCCACGCCTGATCTGGTCTTCCTCGATCGATTCGAACAGGGCCTTGAAATTGCCTTCGCCGAATCCATCGTCGCCCTTGCGCTGGATGAATTCGAAGAAGATCGGCCCGATCGCATTCGCTGAAAAGATTTGCAGCAGCACCTTGGTCTGGCCGCCATCGACCACACCCTCGCCGTCGATCAGGATGCCGTTCTCCTTGAGTCGCACGGCGTCCTCGCCGTGCTTGGGCAGGCGCGTGTCGATCTTCTCGAAATAGGTCTCGGGCGGCGACGGCATGAACGGCAGGCCGGCGGCGCGCAGTCCTTCGACGGTGCGATAGATGTCCTGGCAACCGCAGGCGATATGCTGGATGCCCTCGCCGCGATAGACCTTCAGATATTCCTCGATCTGCCCGGACTCGCCCGCATCCTCATTGATCGGGATCCGGATTTTTCCGTCGGGGCTGGTCAATGCCCGGGAAAACAGGCCCGAGGCGCGGCCCTCGATGTCGAAGAAACGGATCTGGCGGAAGTTGAACAGCTTCTCGTAGAAGCCGGCCCAGACATCCATGCGGCCGCGATGGACGTTGTGGGTGAGGTGGTCGAGATAGAACAGGCCGGCGCCGACGGGGCGCGGATCGCGCACGCCGAGCCATTCGAACTCGGCGTCGTAGGCCGAGCCCTCAGCGCCATAGCGATCGACGAAATACAGTAGGCTGCCGCCGATGCCCTTGATCGCGGGCACATCGAGCGTCTTCCGCGCGGATGAAACCTCCGCCGGTTCCGCACCGAGCGAGAGCGCCCGCTCATGGGCCCGCTTCGCGTCGACCACGCGGAACGCCATCGACGGCGCACAGGGGCCGTGGGCGGCGACGAAATCGAACCCGTGGCTGCCGGGCTCTTCGTTGACCAGATAATTGATGTCGTCCTGGCGATAGACCGTGATCTTCTTCGCTTTGTGGCGGGCGACAGGGACAAAGCCCATCAGCCTGAACAGCGCGTGCAGCTGCTCCGGCTCGGGATGCGCATATTCCACGAACTCGAAGCCGTCGGTGCCCATTGGGTTGTCGGCGCTGATGGTGGCGGGCGGCGCGTCGTGCGGAAACGGTCCCATGGCAGAATCTCCTTTGGCTGTTAAGGGGATTTTCCGCCGAATCCGGCGCAAAGTGCATGCATAGCGGATCGCGTTCCGCTAGCATGATGCATGATTTGTGCAAGAAATGGACATTTGACGCATGATCGAGGTAGACGCCTTCGACCTCAAAATGCTGAGCGCGCTGCAGGACGACGGCCGGCTGACGAACCAGCAACTCGCCGACCGCGTCGGGCTGTCGGCCTCGCAATGCTCGCGGCGGCGAATGCGGCTGGAGGAGGAAAAGGTCATTTCTGGCTATCATGCGGACCTCGCCGGCGAGGCGCTCGGTTTCAACCTGATCGCCTTCATCCACATCACGCTGGCGACCCATTCGCCCGACAATGCGAAAAAGTTTCGCGCGCTGGTCAACCGCGTCGACGAGATCCAGGAGGCCTATTCCCTGACCGGCGACGCCGACTATGTGCTGAAAGCGGTGCTGCGCGACCTCAAGAGCCTGTCGGACATCGTCAACAACGTGCTGATGCCGCATCCGAGCGTGGCGCATGTGCGGTCTTCAATCGTGCTGGACCGGCTGAAGGAGAGCACAAGACTGCCTCTCAGGTCATGATTGGCGCAAATCGAGGGAAATTCGCCGTTCGCTTTGCGGCCATCACTTGCGATGATGCGATCGGAAAAGGAACCAGGCGATGGCGCTGCAACTTCGGCCGAACTGCGAATATTGCGACAAGGATTTGCCGCCAACCGCGACGGACGCGCGAATTTGCTCCTATGAGTGCACCTTCTGCGCCGATTGCGTGGAAACCAAGCTCTCGAACGTCTGCCCGAATTGCGGCGGCGGCTTCGTGCCGCGGCCAATCCGGCCGTCGAAGGAGTGGCGGACAGGCGTTTGCACCGCAAAGCACCCGCCGTCGGACAAGCGCATGCACTTGAAATACTCGCTCGACGACGTCGCCACGCATTCGGCGCGCCTGAAAGACATTCCGCCGCAGGAGCGGTGAAAGTGATGCTCATGGTGAGGAGGCGCGAAGCGCCGTCTCGAACCATGGGGCCCGACCGCGGCCTCATCCTTCGAGACGCTTGCTCCGCAAGCTCCTGAGGACGAAGACGAACAATCACTCCGCCGGAACAATCGTCCCCTCGACCTCGCCGAATCCGACGCGGTAGCCGTCGCCCTGGCACCAGCCGCGCATCACGAGCGAATCGCCGTCTTCCAGGAACGAGCGCTTCACACCGCCATCGAGCTCGACCGGCTCGGTGCCGTTCCAGCTGATCTCGAGCAGGCTGCCGCGCTGATTTTTCTCCGGCCCGCTGATCGTGCCGCTGCCCAGGAGATCGCCGACATTCATCGCGCAGCCGGAAGAAGCGTGATGCACCAATTGCTGCACCGACGACCAGTACATGTATTTGAAATTGGTGCGGCAGATGCTTTGCGGCGCGTTCATTTGCGACGCGCGCAGGGCAACGTCGAGCTCCATGTCATAATTGTTCGGCTGCGCCTGCCGCAGGTAAGCCAGCGGCTCGGGCTTCTGCTCGGGCCCGTGCAGGCGGAACGGCTCCAGCGCCTCGCGCGTGACCACCCACGGGCTGATCGACGTGGCAAACGCCTTGGCCTGGAACGGCCCGAGCGGCACGTATTCCCATTGCTGGATGTCGCGCGCGCTCCAGTCGTTCAGGATCACGAAGCCGAAGATCATGTCTTCGGCCTGCCTCTCGCTGAGCATCTCGCCCATCACAGACGCCTGCCCGACCACAACGCCCATTTCAAGCTCGAAGTCGAGCCGCTTGCAGGAGCCGAAGCGCGGCGCATCGACATCCGGCGGTTTCAGCTGCCCGCGCGGCCGCTTCACCTTCGTGCCGGAAACCACGACGGTCGAGGCGCGGCCATTATAGCCGATCGGCATATGCAGCCAGTTCGGCTGCAGTGCATTGTCCTTGCCGCGGAACATCACCCCGACATTGGTGGCGTGCTCCTTCGACGAGTAGAAATCGGTGTAGCCCGCGACCGCGATCGGCATCTGCAGCCTGACGTCGCGCATCGGCACCAGCGCCTGCTTGCGCAGCTCGTCGTTGTCGCGCAGCTCCGGGTGGTCGTGGCGCAACAGCTCGCTGATCCGCGCGCGGGTCTTCGACCAGACCTTGGGGCCGAGCGCCATGAAGGGATTGAGCGACGGCGCGGAGAACACGCCGATCTCGCCAAACGCGAAGCGCCCGTCCTGTTCAAGCTCCCAGAGATCGAGCACGAAGTCGCCGATCGCAACGCCGATGCGCGGCGCGAGCCCCCGCGCGGAGAATACGCCATAGGGCAGATTCTGGATCGGGAAGTCGGAGGCGGGATCGACCGGAATGAAGGAGCGGAGTTTGGGATCGTTGGGGTGGGACAAAGGCGTTCCTCCATTACACATCGTCATGGCCGGGCTTGACCCGGCCATCCATCCTTAACGAAGAGCGATGGATCGCCGGGTCAAGCCCGGCGATGACGAGCAACACAAAAAATCACGGCTTGTTCGGATCGAACCGCTTCTCAAGCCCCTTCCAGCAATCGGCGTAATCGTCCTGCAAGGCCGCCGAGGTCGCGGCGAATTGCGTGACCCGCTGGGCAAAACGGGTCTCGAACATGAAGGCGAGCGTGCCCGTCAGTTTCACCGGCTTCAGCTCGCCATTGCTCGCATGATCGAATGCCTGGCGATCCGGGCCGTGCGGCAGCATGCAATTGTGCAAGGACATGCCGCCGGGGACGAAACCTTCCGGCTTGGCGTCATAGACGCCGTAGATCAGGCCCATGAACTCCGACATGATGTTCATGTGATACCAGGGCGGGCGGAAGGTGTTTTCCGCGACGGCCCAGCGTTCGGGGAAGATCACGAAATCGATATTCGCGGTGCCTGCCGTCTCCGACGGCGAGGTCAGCACGGTGAAGATCGAGGGATCGGGGTGATCGAAGGAGATCGCGCCGACCGGCGAGAAATGGCGCAAATCGTATTTGTACGGCGCGTAGTTGCCGTGCCAGGCAACGACGTCGATCGGCGAATGCGGCAATTCGGCTGCAAACAGCGAGCCGCCCCACTTCACATAGAGCTCGGTCGGCGTGTCCTTCTCCTCATAGGCCGCGACCGGCGTGAGGAAATCGCGCGCGTTCGCCAGGCAATTGGCGCCGATCGGCCCACGCTCCGGCAGCGTGAAGGCGCCGCCGTAATTCTCGCATAAATAGCCGCGCGCGGGGCCGGACGGAATCTCCACGCGAAACTTGACGCCGCGCGGGATCACCGCGATCTCGCCGGGCTCGATATCGATGCGACCGAACTCGGTGACGAAGCGCAGGTTTCCTTGCTGGGCAACGAACATCATTTCGGCATCGGCATTGTAGAAATGCTGATCCACCATCGATGTGGTGATGAGATAGACATGCGCGGCCATGCCTCCTTGCGTGTTGACGTCGCCGGCCGTCGTCATCGTCCGCACGCCCTGCAGGAAGGTGATCTCTTCCTTCGGCATCGGCGTCGGGTCCCAGCGCAGCTGCGCGATCGGCAGATCGTATTCATGGCACGGCGCCGAGCGCCACAGCCCGGCATCGACCTTTTTGAAGCGGCCGGAATGTTTCACCGACGGGCGGATGCGATAGAGCCAGGAGCGCTCATTGGCGCCGCGCGGCGCGGTGAAGGGCGAGCCGGAGAGCTGCTCGGCATAAAGCCCGTAGGCGCAACGCTGCGGCGAGTTGCGCCCGATCGGCAGCGCGCCGGGCAGCGACTCCGTCTCGAAACTGTTGCCGAAGCCGGACATGTAGCCCGGCGTCACCTGAGCGGAACTTCGAATAATCTGATCAGGCGAGGTGTTGATATTCATGACTGTCCTCCTCCTTGCAGGGCGGCCCACATTTCGCGGTCGCGCTTGTCGGTCCAGATCACGGGGTCGTCGATTCCCGAGGCTTCGTCATAGGCGCGGGAGACGTTGAACGGCAGGCAGTGCTCGTAGATCGCAAAGCTCGAAAATTTCGGATCCATCACCTCGCGCGTCGACGCCATGGATTCCTTCAGGCTGCGGCCCTTGGCGACCGAGCTTTCCGCGGCGTTGTAAAGCGTGGTGACGAAATCACGCGTCATCGCGATCGCGTCACGGCAAGTCGCAAGGCCCTTCAGCGCGTCGCCGCGGCCCGGCGCGATCGCCTTGGGATTGAAGGCGCGGATTTCGTTCAGCGTCATCGGCCATTCCCGCAAATGCGCATCGCCGCAATAGCAGGCCGAGTGATATTCGATCAGGTCGCCGGAAAACATCACCTCGGCATCCGGCACCCAGGCGACGATATCGCCTGAGGTATGTCCGGCGCCGAGCTGCATCAAGCGCACTTCGCGCTTTCCCAGATAAATCGACATCTCGCCTTCGAAGGTGAGCGTCGGCCAGGTCAGGCCGGGAATGCTTTGGGCATCCTGGAACAGCCGCGGGAAGCGGCCATATTCGGAATCCCAATCCTGCTGGCCGCGCTCGGCGACAAGACGCCGCGTCTCTTCCGACGCAACGATCGCCTGGGCATGGTAGGCGGAGGCGCCCAGCACGCGCACGGCGTGGTAATGCGACAGCACCACATATTTGATCGGCTTGTCGGTGACGGTGCGCACCCGCTCGATCACCTTGTTGGCCATCGCGGGCGTTGCCTGCGCGTCGAACACGAGGCAACCGTCCTCGCCGACGATCACGGCGGTGTTGGGATCGCCCTCCGCGGTGAAGGCATAGAGATCGGCACCGATCTCGGAAAACGTGACCTTCTTTTCGGAGAGGTCGGTGGTGGACGCAAAACCCTTCGCCATCGATTCACTTCCTTGAGCTTATTGTTGTTGCTGTTGTTGCTGCTGAATCGCATCGAGCATCCGGCGCTTGGCGAGCGTAATCGCCTCGCGCAACACCTCGATGTCGCCGATATGGTTGGCGAGGATCAGCACCAGCGCCGCATCGAGATCGGCGCTCTGCTCCTCGGATAGGCCGCGATGCGCCTCGACGATGGCGCGGAAGGCGTCGTCCGGCTTTGCGAAATTCGAGCTGGTCGAAAGCGGCATCACAAACCTCGGTTCAGGCCGGAGGCGCGGGTGAGCGCCGCATCGAGTGCAGCCCGCGTCGGATGGCGGAAGCGCGCGGCGACATAGCCATCGGGACGCAACAGATAAGCCGTGCCGGGCTCCGCATCGTAACGCGTCATCGCGAGGCCTTCGCTATCGACCAGCCCGCCCTCCCCGCCGATCCGGACCGCGCCGACGCCCTCGGGCGCATCAACTGCCGCGCCATTGCCAAATTCCAGCAGCGTGAACTGCGCTCCGTTTTCGATGAAAGCCTCAGTCAGGAATTTGGTGCGGCCCGAGCGCTCCGCCATCGGCGCGTCCAGCATCGACGCGCCGGGCCGCGGTCCGCCGCGCCATGCATCGGAATCGGCCGTCGACAGCGGCGAATCGTAGATCGACGGCACCGACAGCCGCCCGCCATTGACCATGCGCTTGCCGAATTCGGTCTCCTTGGCGAGCGAGAGCACCGCCTTGCGCAGCCTCGCCTCCTGGCGCGAGTTCGGCGCCATGAAATCGGTCGACCGCGTGGACTCGCGGATGTTCTCGTCCGCCGCAGCACTTCGTTCGCCGTGATAGCTCTCCAGCAGGCTGGCGGGCGACTTTCCGCGCAGCACGCGGTCGAGCTTCCACGACAGATTTTCCGCGTCCTCCAGCCCCGAATTGGCGCCGCGCGCGCCGAACGGCGAGACCTGGTGGGCGGCATCGCCGGCAAAAATCACGCGGCCATGGACGAAACGGTCCATGCGCCGGCACTGGAATTTGTAGAGCGAGATCCATTCGAAATCGAACTTGTCGTGGCCGAGCATGCGCGCGATCCGCGGCCGCACGTTCTCCGGCTGCTTCTCGACAGTCGAATCGGCATCGCGGCTGAGCTGCAGGTCGATGCGCCAGATGTCGTCGGGCTGCTTGTGCAGCAGTGCCGAGCGCCCGGCATGAAACGGCGGGTCGAACCAGAACCAGCGCTCGGTCGGAAATTCCGCCGTCATCCTGACGTCGGCAATCAGGAACTGGTCCTCGAAAACCTGCCCGGAAAATTCCGCGCCGACCATCTGTCGCAGCGAGGAGCGCGCGCCGTCGCAGGCGACGACATAGCCCGCGTGAATCCGGTAGGGACCGTCCGGCGTCGCGATCGTCAGCGCCACATTGTCGTTGCGGCTCTCCAGCGCGATCACCTTGTTGCGCCAGCGCAGATCGATCGCGGGGAGTTCCTCGACGCGGTCGACCAAATAGGCCTCGGCATAGAACTGCTGCAGGTTGATGAAAGCCGGCCGCTTGTGGCCTGCTTCCGGCAACAGATTGAACTGGTAGAGCTGCTGGGCGCCGTGAAAGATCTTGCCAACGCTCCACACCACGCCCTTGTCGACCATGCGGTCGCCAACCCCGAGCCGGTCCCAGAATTCGAGCGAACGCTTCGAGAAGCAGATCGCGCGCGAGCCCTCGCCGATCCGGTCGGCGTCGTCGAGCACCACCACCCTCTCGCCGCGCTGCGCGAGATCAATGGCGAGCGACAGGCCCACGGGACCCGCGCCAACGATCACGACGGGATGTTCGACGACATCCGCGCCGGGACGATCCTGGTCAGGATGCCGGCGGTAGCCGAACTGGGCTTTGGCTTGCGCCATGCGTTTCGACCCTACTAGCCAAGCGACGACGGCTTTGTTAAATTAGTCGCAACTGCAACTATCTTAGCCCGGCGGCCCGGGGCCGCGCAACTGGAACAGGAGACAAATTTTGGCACCGGCGCTAACCCCCGGATCGCGCGAGGAAACCTCCGCCCGCCGGAAAGCCTCGCGGCTCGATCTGTTCCGTTTCGTGCCGTTCCGGCTGAACCGGCTGGCCGCCGAGGTGAGCAACGCACTGTCGAGCGAATACCAGGCGCGCTACGGGCTCGACATCCCGGAATGGCGGGTGCTGGCGACGCTCGGCTTCCGCAACGATGCCTGCAGCGCGCAGTACATTTCGGACTGCACGCGCACGCATAAATCGACCATCAGCCGCGCGGTGACGGCGCTGATGGAGCGACAGATCGTGGAGCGGGTGGAAAACGCGGAAGACCGTCGCGAATTCCGCCTGCGGCTGACCCGCAAGGGCCGCTCGCTCTATGAAGAGCTGATCCCGCGGCTGTTGCGCAAGGAGCAGGAGATCCTCTCATGTCTTTCCGCTTCCGAGCGCAAGCAGTTCGCGATGCTGCTCGGCAGGATCGAGAAGAGCCTCGATTTGGTGCAGAACAGCCAGGAGGCGGACGCGAAAGAAGCGTATTAGTGCGTCTCCTCATTGTGAGGAGCGCCGTGATTGCCGTCCGCCGTCATTTGGCAAACGAGCGCGACGGCGCCTTGTGCAGGGCCCAGGCATCAACCTTGTCGCTGGCACGCGGATAGATTTCGGTGACGATCGGATCATGGCCGGGGATGAAGCGATCCGGATGACCGGCGAGGCGCTCGACGGTCTCCCATCCCAACACCATGTCGCCGATATTGTAGACGATCGGGAACGGGCTGCGCCGGTGCAGATTGGCGTAGTAATGCGCGGCGTCGGAGGCCAGCACCACCGGCCCTCGCTCGGTCTCGACCCGCACCACCTGCAATCCGTCGGAATGGCCGCCGACGCGGTGCACGGTCACGTCAGGCGCGACCACGCCGTCGCCGGCATGGAAGGTAACGCGCTCGCCATAGACATGGCGCACCATTTGCGTGACATGCTCGACCGTAAACGGGTGACGCAACAGCCCGTTGCACATGCAGCGCCCGGTAGCATAGCTCATCTCGCGCTCCTGCAGGTGGAAACGTGCGTTGGGAAAGCGATCGAGATTGCCGGCATGGTCGTAATGCAGATGGGTGACGATGACATCCCTGATGTCTTCGGCCTTGACGCCAAAGCCCGCGAGCGCATCGACCGGATTGAGCATCAGCTTGCGACCGCGCACCTTGGCCTCGTCGGCAGTGAAGCCGGTATCGACCAGGATGTTGCGCCCGCCCCCGCGGATCAGCCAGACGAAATAGTCGAGATCCTGGGCGCTGGTCTCGTGCGGATCAGGGGAGAGGAAGTTCATCTGCGGCGTGCGCGCCATGGTCGCATAGCGGAGGGCGTAGATTTCGTAGGCGTTTCCCATCGGTTTCACTTTTCTTGTTGGAGAGCGGACGGCCGCACCAAGCCATTGTCGTCGGCAAAGGTCAAACCTGTGCGGGACAAGGCTGCTGTCACCGGGGTGACGCAGAGGGGCCCTAATGTGAGCCTAATCACATTGAAGCGCAGGCTGTCGTGGGAACATGGCGTCATTGCCGGAGACGTGCGCCGAGCAAAAATCGGTGGGCGCATTCTGGTCGGTCGGGGCAAATGGCCGCAGTTCGATCTGTCGCGATAGCATCGATTTTGCAAGCGGTTGACGGGTCAAGACCGCGGTTTGATAATGCGGGAAGCGTAGAGTAATGTCGTCGCGGCCCGAGCGGGATCGGCGCCCTTCTCCTTGGACCGCCGTGGTATGAACAATCGCCTCGCTTCACTGCTGATTGCGCTTTTCTCGGTCATCTCGACCGTCCCAGCGTCCGCCGCGGGCGACCGATACGCGCTCGTCATCGGCAACGCGAAATATCCGGACGCGGACGCGCCGCTGAAAGAACCGATCAACGACGCCCGTGCCGTCGCCGACGAATTGAAGCGCGACGGTTTCAATGTCGACACGGGGGAGAACCTGGCCGGCGACGCCATGCGCCGCGCCTTTGACAAGCTCTATGGCAAGCTAAAGCCGGGCTCGGTCACGCTGATCTTCTTCTCCGGATTTGGCGTGCAGTCCAACCGCCAGAGCTACATGATCCCGGTCGACGCCCAGATCTGGACCGAAGCGGACGTCCGCCACGACGGCTTCAGCCTGGAAACCGTGCTCGGCGAAATCAACAGCCGCGGCGCCGGCGTCAAGATTGCCCTGGTCGACGCTTCCCGCCGCAATCCCTATGAGCGCCGTTTCCGCACCTTCTCGGCGGGATTGGCGCCGGTGATCGCGCCAAATGGCACGCTGGTGATGTATTCGGCCGCATTGTCCTCGGTCGTGTCTGACAATGGCGGCGACCGCAGCCTGTTCGTGCAGGAGTTGCTCAAGGAAATCCGTGTCCCCGACCTGATGGCGGAGGAGACGCTCAACCGCACCCGCGTCGGCGTCACCCGCGCCTCCCGCGGCGAGCAGGTGCCGTGGATTTCGTCCTCGCTGGCCGAGGATTTCTCGTTCATCCCGGGCGCTTCGGGCAACCGGCCGCCGCCTCCGGTTGCAAACGTGCAGCCGTCCCCACCACCTCCGCCACCGGCAGTCACTCCGCCGCCGGCGCCGAAGGAAGTCGCGACGGCCTCGCCGCCCGCGCCGCCTCCTCCACCGCCGCCCGCGCGGGTCGAAATTGCGCCGGCGCCGTCCGCGCCGACGGAACAGCCGAGCCCGCAGCCGTCGACCCAGGTCGCGCTGGCTGATGACCCGACCATCAAGAGCCTGACCCAAAAGCTCGATTCCAACCCGGACGATGTCAGCGCGCTGTACCGGCGCGGGCAGGTCTATGCCAGCAAGGGCGCCTACAGCCTGGCGATCCAGGATTTCGACGGCACACTCCGGATCAATCCGAAGGACGTCGAAGCCCTCAATAACCGCTGCTGGGCGCGCGCCGTGGTCGGCGACCTGCAGGCGGCGCTCAAGGACTGCAACGAGGCGTTGCGGCTGCGGCCGAATTTCGTCGACGCTCTCGACAGCCGCGGCCTGGTCAATCTCAAGAGCGGCGCGACCAAGAATGCCATCACGGATTTCGACGCTGCGTTGAAAATCAATCCACGCCTGACCTCCTCGCTCTATGGTCGGGGCCTCGCCAAGCAGCGGAACGGCTCGAATTCCGAGGGCAATTTGGATATAGCCAATGCGAAGGCCATGGACCCGAATATCGTCCAGGAGTTCGACAGTTACGGGGTGCGTTGACGATTTTTTTGAATTGAACGGCGGGCGCCTCTCGAACCCCCGGGCAGGCGCCTGAGACAGATAGTTAAGTTATTACGGTCGCGACTGATTTTGCCGCGATCGGTGGGCAAATCGTTTTGGAACCGCGCGCAGCACGCGCAGGAGGGACTGGCAATGACGAAGCTGTCGGGAAAACGCAATTTGATCGCGATCCTCTCGATTGTCACTTTGGGGGCCGCATTTTCATTTGGGATTAATCCGGCGCGGGCCGGCGATGACGTCAGCGAAGATCAGATCGTGCGGGCGCTCACCCCAAAGTCAAAGCCGCCCTTGACCCGTGGCCTGTCGATCGGTCCGCAGACCGCTGAACCGGCCGCGAACCCGACCGAAGCCAAGATCATCGACAGCGTCCGTGGCCGCACGACGCGTTCGCTCTCCAACGCCGAGCGCGAGGAGATCGCGACCATCGCCAAGGACAAGCCGAATATCGATCTCACCATCACCTTCGACTACAACTCGGCCGACATCAGCGCCAAATCGCTTCCCGAAGTGCAGAAGCTCGGCCGCGCGCTCACCAACGACAACCTGAAAGGCTCGACCTTCCTGCTCGCCGGCCACACCGACGCCGCCGGTGGCGACGCCTACAACCAGGAACTGTCCGAGCGGCGCGCCGACTCGATCAAGCGCTACCTGATGGACAATTACCATATCGCCGCGGCCGATCTCGTCACCGTCGGCTATGGCAAGAGCAAGCTCAAGGATCCGAGCCAGCCGATCGCGGAAGTGAACCGCCGCGTGCAGGTGGTGAACATGGAAAACAAGACCACGGCGTCCAAATAACGCCCGGCCAACCCGTCAGTAGCTCAAGGTGGCGCCGAGTAACGTTCTGCAGCAGGATAGCGTCCCGCAATCGCGCGGGACGCGTGTTCGTTTTGGAGCCGGCTCCCTCCCTCCGGCGATCCGCATCCGCGCCGCATCCACCAGTGTCTGCATTTCCTAAGGGGTGATCCGGCGATGTCGCTTTCCGAAAACGTCAAGCGGGGGATCGGAGCGGTGTTCTTCGTCACTCTTGCCGCCGGATATTACTGGTGGGAACATCGGCCGGAGCCCGCGGAGAAGGAGACCCAGGGCCAGGCCCAAGTCGTCGTCGCCAAATCCACCAATGCCTGCTTCTCCGACCAGGTTCGCGTGACCGGCTTCATCGTGCCGCGCCGCGAGGCTGTCGTCGGCGCCGACCAGGAAGGCTCCAAGGTCACCGACCTCTTCGTCCGCGAGGGCGACACCGTGACGGAAAACCAGGAACTCGCCCGGCTCAGCGCGCCGCCGCAACAGCCGGGACAGCAGCAGCAGGGCAGGACCGGTCCGATCTCGCTGAAAGCGCCCGCGGCAGGTCTCGTCACCGAGGTCCGGACCATTGTCGGCGCCCCTGCCTCGCCACAGGCTGGACCGATGTTCCGCATCGCCATCGGCAACGAACTCGAGCTCGACGCCGAGGTGCCGAGCGTACATCTGCCCAAGCTAAGCCCCGGCGCCACCGTGCGCATCACCCGCGACAACGCGCCTGACCTGATCGGACGCGTCAGGCAGGTTTCGCCGCAGATCGACCGCGCCACCCAGCTCGGCCATGTCCGGATCGCGCTCACCAACAATCCGTCGTTGAAAGTCGGCATGTTCGCCCGCGCCAATATCGACGCCAAGCGCAGCTGCGGCGTCGCGGTTCCGCGCACCGCGATTGACCATCTGACCGTTCAGGTGATCAAAGGAAGCACGGTGGAGACGCGGAAGGTGAAGGTAGGGCTCACGTCCGACACCAACACGGAAATTCTCGAGGGCCTTGAAGTCGGCGAAACCGTTGTGGCCGACGCCGGCTCTTCGCTGCATGATGGCGACCAGGTCAAGACCATGTTCGCCGACGAACTCGATCGACGGGTACGCTGATGGCACTCAATATCTCGGCATGGGCGATCCGCAACCCGCTGCCGCCGATCGTCTTCTCGATCATCCTGCTGGTGCTGGGATGGGTGAGCTTCACCAAACTCGCGGTGACCCGCCTGCCCTCGGCCGACATCCCCGTGATCTCGGTTGCGGTATCGCAATTCGGCGCGGCACCGGCCGAGCTTGAATCCCAGGTCACCAAGACGATCGAAGACGGCGTCTCCGGCGTCGAGGGCGTGCGTCACATTTCCTCCTCGATCACCGACGGCCTGTCGGTGACCACGATCCAGTTTGCGCTGGAGACCAACACCGATCGCGCGCTCAACGACATCAAGGACGCGGTCACCCGCGTGCGCGCCAACCTGCCGCAGAACGTCAACGAGCCGCTGATCCAGCGCGTCGACGTGATCGGGCTGCCGATCCTGACTTATGCCGCGATCTCGCCCGGCAAGACGCCTGAGCAATTGTCCTATTTCGTCGACGACGTCGTCAAACGCGCCTTGCAGGGCGTGCGCGGCGTCGCCCAGGTCGAGCGCATCGGCGGTGTCGAGCGCGAGATCCTGGTCTCGCTCGATCCCGACCGGCTGCAGGCCGCGGGGCTCACCGCCGTCAACGTCAGCCAGCATCTGCGCGGCACTAACGAAGACCTCGCCGGCGGCCGGGCCGAAATCGGCAAGAACGACCAGGCCATCCGCACGCTTGCCGGCGCCAAGACGCTGAACGACCTCGCCGGCACCATGATCCCGCTGTTTTCCGGCGGCGAGGTGCGGCTCGACGACCTCGGCACCGTCACCGACACCATCGCCGATCGCCGTACCTTTGCCCGCTTCAACGGCGAGCCGGTGGTGGCGCTCGGCATCAAACGCTCCAAGGGCGCGTCCGACGTGGTGGTCGCCGGCCTGGTGCAGAAGCGCATCGATGCGCTCAAGACGCAGTATCCCGACGTCGATCTCAAGCTGATCGATACTTCGGTGAAATTTACCAATGGCAATTACGAGGCCGCGATCTCGACCCTGTTCGAAGGCGCGATCCTCGCCGTGGTCATCGTGCTGTTGTTCCTGCGCGACATCCGCGCCACCATCATCGCCGCGATCTCGCTGCCGCTGTCGATCTTCCCGGCGTTCTGGGCGATGGACCTCCTCGGCTTCTCACTGAACCTCGTCTCCTTCCTCGCGATCACGCTGTCGACAGGTATCCTGGTCGACGACGCCATCGTCGAAATCGAGAACATCGTCCGCCATATGCGAATGGGCAAGACGCCGTACCGCGCGGCGCTGGAAGCCGCCGACGAAATCGGCCTCGCCGTGATCGCGATCTCGCTCACCATCATTGCAATCTTCGCACCGGCCAGCTTCATGTCCGGCATCGCGGGCCAGTTCTTCAAGCAGTTCGGCATCACGGTGTCGGTGCAGGTGCTCTTCTCGCTGCTCGCCGCGCGCTTCGTCACGCCGATGCTGGCGGCCTATTTCATGAAGCCTCACGACCATGACGACCCGCCGCCGGGCCGCATCCTGAACACCTATCACAGCGTGGTCAGATGGTCGGTGAAACACCATTACATCACCGTCCTGATCGGCTTCGGCATCTTCGCGCTGTCGATCTGGAGCATCACGCTGCTGCCGCAGGGCTTCCTGCCGGCGCAGGACACTGCGCGCTCGCTGCTGGCGATGGAACTGCCACCCGGTTCGCAGCTCGCCTACACCGAGCAGGTCACCGAGGACATCGTCGCGCGGCTGCGCAAGCGGCCCGAAGTCCAGAGCGTGTTCGTCGACGGCGGCCGCGTTCCGCCGGGCATCCAGGAGGTGCGCCGCGCCTCGTTGATCATCAATTACACGCCGAAGGGCAATCGCAGCATCACCCAGCGCGAGCTCGAGCTCGAGATCGGCAACGAGCTCGAAAACGTCCCCGATATCCGTTTTTGGTTCCTCGATGAAAACGGCCTGCGCGCGATCTCGCTGGTCGTCACCGGCACCGACAGCAACATCGTGAACAACGTCGCCAATGAGCTGGCGACGCAGATGAAGCGGATCACGATGATCGCCAACGTGACTCCGGAGACCTCGCTCGACCGGCCCGAGCTCCGCATCCAGCCGAAGGCTGATTTGTCGGCGCGGCTTGGCGTCACCACCGAAAGCCTGTCGCAGACCATCCGCGTCGCCACCATCGGCGACGTCGGCCCCGCGCTCGCCAAGTTCGACGCCGGCGACCGCCTGGTGCCGATCCGCGTCCAGCTCGAGGATTCCGCGCGCAGCAATATAAGGACGCTGGAGCAATTGCGGGTGCCGCTAGGCGAGCACGGCGAGAAGGGCGGCGTGCCGCTCTCTGTCGTCGCCGACATCAAGCTCGACCAGGGCCCGACCAGCATCAACCGCTATGACCGCGACCGCCAGGCGACCGTGGCGGCCGACCTCGTCGGCAACGCCGCGCTCGGCGACGCCACCAAGAAGATCAACGACCTGCCGGTCATGAAGAGCCTGCCGAAGGGCGTCAAGGTCAGCCCGTCGGGCGACGCCGAAAGCCTGAACGAATTGTCGTCGGGCTTTGCCACCGCGATCACCGGCGGCCTGATGATGGTCTATGCCGTGCTGGTGCTGCTGTTCGGCACTTTCCTGCAGCCGATCACCATCCTGTTCTCGCTGCCGCTGTCGATCGGCGGCGCGATCGGCGCGCTGCTCCTGACCGGCAAGCAGCTGACCACGCCGGTCTGGATCGGCATTTTGATGCTGATGGGTATCGTGACCAAGAACGCCATCATGCTGGTGGAGTTCGCGATCGAAGCAATCCGCGACGGCAATCCGCGCGAGGAGGCGATGATCGACGCCGGCATGAAGCGTGCCCGACCGATCGTGATGACCACGATCGCGATGATCGCCGGCATGATGCCGTCCGCGCTCGCCTATGGCGCCGGCGGCGAATTCCGTTCGCCGATGGCGCTCGCCGTCATCGGCGGCCTGTTGTTCTCGACCGTCCTGTCGCTGGTGTTCGTGCCGGCGATGTTCATGGTGATGGACGATCTCGGCTCGCTGATCTGGCGCTTCGGCAAGAAGCTCGTGGTCTCGTCTGAAGATGCCGACCATGATGATCATGGCCATCAGCCGCCCGCCCAGCAGCCGCCAGCGCCGCCGAAGATCATGCATCCCGCGGCGGAGTAGGGCTAACCTTCCTGCGCCGACGTTCGATACGCCGGATGGCGCGACCACTCACTGTCCTCGATGAGCGTGTAGTCCATCGGCGCTGCCCCCTCTCCGCCGATCTGCATCAGTTGGCGCTGGAAATAGGTCAGGAACGTCTCATCCGCATCCGCCGAAATCGAATGCCGGCGGGTCTCGATCGCGACGCGGCCCGTCACGCCGCTGCCGGCGAAGAAATCCAGCACCGTCGATCCCGGAAAGGACAGCGAGCGCACCAATCGCTCGATCAGTTCCTTCGGCTTTTGCGTCGGATGGCCGACGCGCTCCTTCGAATTGCCGTTGAGGCGCGAGATCTTCCAGACATTGGTCGGATTGATGCCCTTGTCGAGATTTTCCGGAACCAGCCGCTTGTCGCGCTTGTAAATCTCGAGCGTCCGCGGATCGAGCGGCTGCCTGACCGCATCGAGATCGAAGAAATATTTCGGCGTCTTCGCAAACCAGGCGATCTCTTCGTGGCGATTGGCGAAGAAACGCTGCGCGCCCATGCCGTTCGGATAATTCCAGATGATGAGATTGGCGAGCAACATTGCGCTGTGCGCCCGCATCCAGCTCATCAGGCTGAGCAGATCGCCGCTACCGGCCTCGCTCTGATATTGCAGGCCGCCGAACAGCACGAAATTGCCGGAAGGCGACAATACACGCTCGACTTCGCGCAGCCATTTGCCGGCCCAGTCGACATAGTGCGACAAGTCATCCCAGGCCGCGACATTGATGTTGTAGGGCGGATCGCAGATCGCGAGCTGGATCGACTGGTCAGGTATCTTCGCCAGCACCTCAAGGCAGTCGGCCACCGCCACGATATGCGAGGTCGGCGCCGCGCTGGGCGTGCTCGCCGCGCGCGCCGAAGAATGCGCCAGCCCGCTCTTTCGCAGGCGGTTCATCCCGATATGCCCGGCGTTGCGATGGGAGCGGTTCGACATGTTGGGACCGGGCGCGGCGGCGACCGGCGCGCTATTTGTCGTTCGCGATCAGGGTCAGCTTGTTCAGGTTCTGCAGCAGGATACGGCCGCGCTGCAGGTCCAGGATGCCGTCTTTGCGCCAGGACTGCAGTTGCCGGTTGACGCTCTCGCGCGCGGCGCCGACGAAGATGCCGAGCTGCTCCTGCGAGATGTGCACCTCGGAGCCGAAATCGGCGGCGAGCGCGCACAGCCGGCGCGCCAGCCGCACCGGCAGCGGATGCAGCATCGATTCCTCCATCCGCTCGCTCTGCCAGCGGATGCGCTGGCACAACAGCTCGATGATCTTGATCGCGACCTTGGGCTCGCGCTCGAGGAAGGCGATGAAATCTTCCCGGCGCAGCACGAACAGTTCCGTGGTTTCGCCCGCGGCCGCATCCGCCGTGCGAGACTGGCGGTCGAGCACGGCGACCTCGCCGAACAGGTCGCCCGGCCCCATGAAATTCAGCGTCAGCCGGCTGCCGTCGGGAGCACCGGTCTCGATACGGATTTGCCCGCGGCGGACCCCATAGAGGGCATCGCCGGGATCGCCCTTCTGGAACAACACCTCGCCCGTAGTCAGATGCTCGGTATGACAAAGGTTTGCAAGCCGCTGCAGCTCGTCGGGGCCCAGATCCGAGAACATCGGATTCATCTTCAAAATGACCGCAAATTCGGCCTGTTTGCTCATTTCAATACCTTCAAGCGAGATTCGTGGGATCCACCTGCGGAAGTGTGCCATAGGTCACATAACTTTGCAGCTCTTCTGATTATTTATGGACCCCTTTTGAGCCCTCGCCCGTTTCCGCGATAAGCTCAAGGTTGCCCGGCGGGAGGGGACGCAGGGCGCGTGCACGATGCCGTTTGCCGGGAATATCGACATGAAAGCTCTGAGAATCACAGGCGCAGCAGTTGCCGCCGTCATCGTCATCCTGGCGCTGCTCTTGGTTATCGGAATCCCCTCGGGCTTCCTGACCTCGGCCATACAGGAGCGCGTCGAACGCCAGACCGGCTATCGGCTGACGATTGCGGGCTCGACCAAGATCAGCCTGTGGCCGACGCTGAATGTGAGCTTGAGCGACCTGACGCTGCAGGACCCGAAGGACCGCGACGGCTCTTACCGCATCACCATCGGCAATGTGCAGGCCGACATGACGCTGTCGAGCGCGTGGTCGGGCCACCCGCACGTCTCCGAGCTCATCGTCACCAAGCCCGTGGTGTACAGGCCGCTCCTGCGCGAGCGCATCGTTGATGCCCCGTTGCGTTCGACGAAGTCCGCCACCGAGTCCGAGGCCGTCACCATCGACCGCGTGAAGATCGTCGAGGGCGCGATCGTTGCCTCCAATTCGCGCGACCGCATCGAGCACCGCATCGACGGCATCAACGCCAACGCCGTCATCGACGCCGATCGCAAGATAAAATTCACCGGCACCGCGCGCGCCGGCGACACCCCGCTGAAATTCGACGTCAAGGCGGTAGCCGCGGCGGGCGCGGTCGACCGCCAGAACGTTCCCGTCGAGTTCACGCTCGAAGCACCCGGCCTGCTGCGCGCGCCGCTGACCGCGAAGGCCGAGGTCCGCTTCGCGAGCCCGGTGGTCAAGATCAACAGCCTCTCCGGCGCGCTCGGGGATGGCGCGTTCAACGGCTGGGCTTCGGTCGACCTCGCCAGCAAGCCGCTGGTGAAGCTAGATCTCGACTTCCAGCGCCTTGCGCTGGGGTCCACGAACGCGACGCCGTCCGCACAGCCCGCGCAGGGCTGGAGCGATGCGCCGATCAATCTGACCGGACTCAACTATGTCGACGCGCAGGTGCGGGCGTCGGCGACCCAGCTCGACCTTGGCGAGGCGCATTTTGCTCCCGCAGCCGTCGATGCCACGCTCGCCGGCGGCGTGCTGAAGGCCTCGTTCGCCAACCTCGGCGCCTATGGCGGCCAGGCCAGCGGCGAGGTGATCGTCGATGCCTCGAGCGGCAGCCCGACCTATGCCATGCATTGCGACCTCGTCGGGGTGAGGGCGTTGCCGCTGCTAACGAGCCTTGCCGATTTCGACAAGATCGACGGCAGGATGATGGCCAAGATCGCCGCGCGTTCGGCCGGCGCGAGCCAGCACGCGATCATGGCCGGCATGAGCGGCACCGCCTTCGTGATCTTCCAGGACGGCTCGATCCGCGGCCTCAATGTCGCGCAGATGATCCGCTCGCTGACGTCGAGCCCGCTGAACGGCTGGCAGGAGCAGCAGGAGCAATCGACCGACCTCACGCAGCTGTCGTCCTCGTTCAAGATCGACCGCGGACAGGCCGTCACCACCGACTTGAACCTGGTGGGACCGCTGGTGAAGGTCACTGGCGCCGGCACCATCGACCTCGGCACCAGGATGATCGGTTTCCGCATGGAGCCGAAGCTCGTGCTGACCACTGAAGGCCAGGGCCGCACCGCCGATCCCGTCGGCTTCGGCGTCCCCGTGATGATCGAGGGCCCGTGGTCGAACCCGCGGATCTATCCGGACATGCAGGGCATCCTCGATAATCCCGACGCGGCCTATGCCAAGCTCCGCGACATGGGCAAGGGCCTGTTCGGACCGAACGGCGGCGGGCTCGGCGGCATTCTGGGGGGCTTGAGCGCGCTGACCGGGAACGGCAACAACGCCACCACCGGCAACAACGGCGCCAACGACCCGCTCGGCGGCAATATTGCCGGCGCGATCGGGAACCTGCTGCAGAAGGGTCTTGGCAATCAGAGCCGCAGCATCCCCGCGCCGCAGCAGCAGCCCGCCGCGCAGGCGCAGGCTCCGGCCACGACGCCGGCCCCGCCCGACCAGCAGAGCGAAACCTCTGCGCCGCAGGACAGCCAGCCCATGAACGACGTGCTGCGGCAGCTGTTCAACCGGTGATTTTGGCGTCATCGTCCTTTCATCTCCATCCCAGGCAGCGGTGAACCCCCCTCACCCCACCCTCTCCCCGCAGGCGGGGAAAGGGAGCGATAGACCGCCGGTAAGGCCTGGCTGCCCCATCGCTGCGGCCATCCGACCCACCCTCGCCATGCCCCGCTTCCGGTAACCAACCGGGCAGCTGACCGGGCAAGCCCTTCAAATTGTGCTAAAACTGGTCCCGGCCGAGACGTCCTCCCCTGGTTCCCTGCGGTTTTTCGCTTGTTTTGACCTTGGGGCGGCCTGCCGTTTGCAACGACACTGCCGGACACGGTCGGCAGTGGGTCAACCGCGCTGACGCTAGCGTCGAAAGCCGCCCACGAGGGTCTGGATGATCGCCGTCAAGGATAGGATCTGGTTCTTGCGCGAGGGGCTGTTCGCCAAATACGTGATGGCGCTGGTCGGGCTTGTCGTGTTCGTGCTGGCGGTGAACGGCATGACCGAAACCTGGATCAGCTACCGCGCCACCAAGACCACGCTCATCGACGCGATGTCGGAAAAGGCGGAGGCCACCGCCAAGCGCATCGACCAGTCGATCTCCGAGCTGGAACGGCAGATCAGCTGGGTAACGGCGGCCAGCGTCAACAAGCTGGAATTGCGCCGCAACGCCTATGCCCAGCTGCTGAACCAGATCTCCGCCGTGACCCAGCTCACCTGGATCGACGGCCAGGGCCACGAGGTGCTCCGCCTGTCGCGCACCCAAATCGCGATCAACAGCAACGCCGACTATTCGCGCGACGTCCGCTTCACCGACGCGGCGGCCCGCGGCACCAGCTTTTCGCCGGCGTTCTTCACGGGCACCCGTCCCTTCATGTCGATCTCGGAAGCGCATTCCGGCTTCAACAAGGACGTCACCGTCGCTGACATCGACCTCAGCTTCCTCTCCGACTATCTCGGCGACACCCAGGTCGGCAAGAACACCTTTGCCTATGTCGTCGACCCCAAGGGCGCGGTGCTGGCGAGCTCGGCCCGCGGCCCCGATGTCGGCACGGACCTCTCCAAACTGCCCCAGGTCGCAGCGCTGATGGCCCCCGACGGCCAGCCGCTGGCGTCCGGCACCGATGCCGACGGCCAATCGGTGCTGACGGCGTCCTCGACCCTGCCAAAGCTCGGCTGGGCCGTGTTCTTCGAGCAGCCGACCGCGCAGGCCCTCAGCCCGATCCGCGACCAGCTCCTGCGCGGGGCGCTGTTGATCGGGCTTGGCCTCGTGATCGCGATCATCGCCGGAACCATCATGGCGCGGCGCATGCTGGTGCCGATCGAGGCGCTGCGCTCCGGCGCCCGGCGTCTCGGCGCCGGCGATTTCAGCCAGCGCATCGACGTCCACACCAAGGACGAGCTGCAGGAGCTGGCCGACCAGTTCAACTCCATGGCGGGCCAGCTCGGCCAGACCTATGCCGACCTCGAAACCAAGGTGGTCGAGCGCACCCGCGACCTCGCGCAATCGATCGGCGAATTGAAGGTGCTGGAGGAGGTCGGCCGCGCGGTGTCGTCCTCGCTCGATCTCAACGCCGTGCTGCCGACGGTGGCGGCGCGCGCACTCGAGATCACCCATGCCGATGCGGTGCTGATCTACGGCTATGACGCCGACAAGCGCCAGTTCAACCTGGTCGAGGCCGGCGGCATCGACAAATCGGTCGAGGGCCAGCACCGAATCGTCGACGAGGACAACAGCATTCTGGGCCTCGCCGCCTCCAAGGGAGAGCCGATCGCGATCCCCGATCTCACCAGCGCCGCAGATCATCTGCTCCGCGACATCGCGGTCGAAGCCGGCTTCCATGCTGTGCTGGTGGCGCCGCTGGTCGACCAGCAGGGCGTTCTCGGCGCCCTTGTCGTGCTCCGCCGCGCCGCCGGAGATTTTCCGGAGAGCCTGATCGGCTTGATGCGCACCTTCGCGCACCAATCGGTGCTCGCGATGCGCAATGCGCGGCTGTTCACCGAGGTCGACCAGCAGGGCCGCGAGCTGGCGTCTGCCAACTCCGTGGTGCGCGAGCAGGCCGACAAGCTCAAGGAGCAGACCGAGCAGCTCAGGAACTGGAACCGCTCGCTGGAGGAGCGCGTCGAGAAGCAGCTCGGCGAGATCGAGCGCATCAGAAAACTCGAGCGCTTCCTCGCCCCGCAGGTGGCGCAGCTGATCGCCTCCTCCGACGGCCACGACGCCCTGCTCGACAGCCACCGCCGCGAGGTGACGGTGGTGTTCTGCGATTTGCGCGGCTTCACCGCCTTCACCGAGACCACCGAGCCGGAAGAGGCGATGAACGTGCTGCGCGAATATCACGCCGCGCTGGGCGAGCTGATCTTCCGCTACGAGGGCACGCTCGACCGCTATGCCGGCGACGGCGTGATGATCCTGTTCAACGCGCCGATCCAGTTCGAGGACCACACCAAGCGCGCGGTGAAGATGGCCTGCGAGATGCGCGACACCATCGGCCAGCTCACGGAGAAATGGCGCAACCGCGGACACAGCCTCGGGTTCGGCATGGGGATTGCGCTCGGCTACGCCACGCTCGGCCAGATCGGCTTCGAGCAGCGGCTCGAATACGCCGCGATCGGCAGCGTCACCAACCTCGCTTCCCGCCTGTGCGATGAGGCCAAGGCCAACCAGATCGTGGTGAGCCGCCGCGTCTTCGGCATGGTCGAGCCCTTGGTCGAGGCCCGCGCGCTCGACGACCTCGTGCTGAAGGGCTTCAATCACCCCGTGCTGGCGATGGAAATTTTGCGCTGGCGCGAGGAGGTGGATGATGTCGTGGACGCGTCCGCGGCGGCGGCACGGCGGCGGATGTAGGGCGGCCATGAAGCGACGCGCCTTGCTGATGGGAATCGCTGGCACGGCCGCCTTGCCTCTGGTCGCATGGGCACAAGCCAGATCACCGGTCATCGGAATCCTCGTCCCCGGCAACCTCGACCCAACCATCCTGCTGGAAACGTTCAGGCAGGCGATGCGCGGGCTCGGCTATGTCGAGGGACGGAATTTCCGGATCGAATTCCGCTCCGGCGACAGCGATCCCGCCTCCCTGACACGCCTTGCGCACGATCTGGTCGACCTCAAGGTCGACGTGATCGTCGCCTGGCTTACCCCGTCGGTGCGCGCTGCCAAGCAGGCAACCGGCGAGATTCCGATTGTCATTGCCGGCGCCGGCGATCCCGTCGCCACCGGCCTCGTCGCAAGCCTTGGGCATCCCGGCGGCAACATCACCGGCATGGCCGCTGTCATTCCCGAACTCGCCGGCAAGAACATCGAAATCATCCGCGAATTGCTGCCCGCGGCAAATAAGCTGGCCGTGGTTTGCAATGAGACCGACACTTTCACGAAGGTCTTTCTTGAGCAGGTTCGCCTTGCGGCCGAAAAGGCGAATTTCAAACTCGGCGTGATCATGACGACGCCCGCGGACGTCGAGGACGCGTTCCAGCGCGTCCGCAACGATGGCGCCGAAGCCGTGATGGTTCAGCCAAGCCTGCCGGCACAGCTCTGTGCGCGCCTTGCGCTGGAGGCGCATCTGCCGGCGATCTGTCCGCTGGAAAGTTTTGCCAGCGCCGGCGGCCTTTTGGGTTATGCGGGGCATTCCGTCGATCAGTTTCGCGTAGCGGCCGATTACGTCGACAAAATCCTGAAGGGAAGCAAGCCGGCCGACCTGCCGATCCAGTTGCCGACAAGATTCGATCTGTCGATCAACCTCAAGACCGCGCGAGCGCTCGGTTTGACCGTCCCGCCGGCGATGCTCGCCCGCGCCGACAATATCATCGAGTGATGCGCGATCGCTCTTCATCTCACCCCGCTGGCGGAGAGAGCTGCGTAGGGTGGGCAAAGGCGCACTTGCGCTCTCGACAGAGTCGTCCTGGGTGGTGGGCACGCTTGCGCTTTGCCCACCCTACCGTCCTGATTCAATTTTCAAAAAGCTGGAGACACGCCCCCACACCCCCGCGGCGCGATTTCGTCCGGGCTGTGCATCTAACCGTGTCCCTCCTAGAATCAGAGGGCGCAGGAAACACCGGGCGCAGCGTGCACCCGCAGCCTCGCGTGCAATGGTAGAAAACACGCGAGTTAGTCACCACAGGCACACCGATACGACCCGGCGTTTCCTGCGCGATGGTTTACGGCTTATGGCGCGCTCTCCCCGGGGCACCGGGCTTTTGAGCCCCCGTCGCTTCGCTGGGACCGGCCCTGCGAAACTTGACACCAGCGTCGGGGTGTCAGGACCACACGCTTTCGCCGTCCGCTCTCCTCGTCGCACGCCTGGCGACGCGAAAGCGTCCATCGCATCCTGCACCCAACGTCCGTGGCGATTGCGCGTACGCCCCTCTGGAAGGACAGGACACGCGAATTGAAGCCAGTGATTTGCCCGACGGAGCAAGTGGTAATTTTGTCGCGAGAGGGGTGATCGGCAGAATCGCGTTGAAGCGGCGGGAGGAATTAGATTTTTGGTGCATGCCTCAGTGAGGCTTTGTCGCGATCTTGAGATCGAGCCACTGCTTCCAAAGCCATCGCGATCGCGGCGGGATCGCCGGATTCAAATGCCTCTGCGAGATAGGTCTCAATCATTTCCGGACTATCGAGATATTCAGCCGCATCAAATGGCTCAACTTTTGCCATGGTTAGTCCTCGCAAAAACTCTTCGTCCGTAGCATGGACATTTCCTGTTAGCCACCTAGACGCCTTGCGCTTAGTCCGGCGCTCCGTCGGGGTCGACCGGCATCGGCTTCTTGATCGGTTCAAGGATCACCTTATCGCCGACCTTGCTGATCCGCACCTCATCGCCCTCTACGCGAAA
>Ga0210403_10000885_pt1 | contig 29654 bp, 31 predicted proteins | sample IncBWC19MmetaG_FD_150863 | JGI IMG/M metagenome (GOLD analysis project Ga0210403, IMG submission 150863) | Forest soil microbial communities from Barre Woods Harvard Forest LTER site, Petersham, Massachusetts, United States - Inc-BW-C-19-M | ecosystem: Environmental > Terrestrial > Soil >...
CACCGGCGGACGAAGTTTGCCGGACGCGAGGGCGGCCAGGGCGCGCAGGCGATCGGCAACCTTTGCAGCTCTCATGCGGCCTTCGCGGTGCATCCATCGAACAAAATCCTTCCCGGTACGGCCCCTCTTCAGCGAGTTGCACTCCACGCAGCAAGAAACGAGGTTGCGATAGGAATTGTCCTCGACCTCGACACGCGGCACGACATGATCCAGGCAGCGCATAAAGCGCGTCAGCGTTCGCTCGCAATAGAAACAGCGGCCACCTTCACGCGCATGGATGGCTCGGCGCAGTGCCCGGTGTTTCCAGAAGTCCAGCCCCTCCAAGCCGTCTATGCGCCTCGGGATTAGCGGGCGGCGGGGCATTCGCTCAATACCGGCGGCCCGAATCTCCTCGGGCACGCGCACCTCCAACAGGTGCCCCGTATTCCCGCGTTCCACCAGCCGCAAGACTCCCAGTGCAGCAAGCCGCCGTACCGCCCAGCGGACGGAAGGGTCGCAGACGCCGGCGCCTCGGGAGAGCCAGGGAATGGAAAAGCGCACGCGAACTTTTCCCTCAAAACGGCTATGGCGAAGGAGATGGAAATAGACCGCACGGTCGATCGGCGACAGCCGGAGACGAGGCGCCACGAAGTCCTCGATTTGCTTGCACACTTGTTCAGCATTAGTTTTTTTGTTCTTCATGTTTTCATCCTTTAAAAGTTGACAGTCGACACTTACGGTGGACACCGGGGAGAGAAGGAGAAACACAGAGAGCACCGCGTCCGGACCTTTTAGTGCGCGGCGGCCTGCCTGCCGAAGGCTGGCTTGATGCAGCTTTTCCCACATCCGCTATAGCTCTGCCCTGAAAGTAGCCTGGGTAGCGGCGTCCAAATATATCTGGCGCTCTGGCTGTCAGCTGTCAGCTGTCAGCCGCTATTTCATGCTCTCCGGGTGTCGCTCCGCGTCATGTGGGACTGTGTTGTACTTCTTCCGTCAAGAGGTTAAGGAGGGCCCAAAAACAAAAACGCCCCAGCTGTAGCCGGGGCGCACTTTCTTACAGACACTACTATACCACATTTTGAAATTTAGTCAAGGAAAATCTTCACCTATCATGTAAGTGCCGATGATTGAATAGGCTACGTGAAATCGGCGGAATAATATTTTTCACAAACCCACCGAAAAGATCAGGCTAAGTGAGCCGTGACAGGGTTGACGAACAAAAAGGGAAGACGGTTTGGCGCTTGGCGTGTTATCCTTGAGGCACGTCTAAAAGTGGGAGTAATGCACATGCCAAGCGATTGGATTCGACAAAAGGCAGACAGGGAAAGAACGGAATCCGCTAGTGCTGCGCGCGAACAAGAGCGCCAGCAACGCGAGGCCGAGATGATAAAGGTTCTTAGTCCGGCTTTTGTCAAAAAGCTCATGGATACTCTGAATGAAGACCTCGCCCAATGGAATGCCGAGTTTAAGGATAGGCAGATCAATGGGGCATCACCGATTCGGAATGGCTTCCAGTTTGCCAAGTTAGCGTTTCCGAAAGGCAGCGCCGAGGTAACGTTTAACGCTGCTACGTTAAGGATTGAAGTATTCATGCGACGCAGCACGGCTGATGGTGCTGGAGATTATGACCAAGAAGGATTCTTCTATTTGGAAGTAAACCCGGATGGAAAAGATATTCACATGCTTGATCGTATGAAGCGCGGGCATGTGACTCCAGAAAACTTTACGAAGATTATGCTGGAGAGTATCGCCGAACCTACGTCGAACCACCTCTTTTAGTTTTTGTGGGTTTCTTTGGCTCTGGCTTGACCTTGAGGAAGGCTGAGACAGCCTTATCAAACTCCAGCGGTATTTTCAATCTGCCATTCTCGGATTTCTTCATTGTTCGGGCGGTTCCATCCTACAAATCGAAAGCAAGAATACTTCATCGTCGTCGAAAGTGTAATAGATATTCAGGTCCACAGCCCAACCTGGGATAAAATAAACCTGTGAATTGCCGAGCCGATGCCCATAGGTCGGTTCCCTGCGCAGAATTGTTTCTACGCCTTCCATAAATTCATCCGCTCTCTGAATGTCAGGTACGATCTCCGCCAATTCGTCAGAGAACCGTTTCTCTCTAACGACGGTTCGTAGCTTATCGTCTGACACGCGCGAGACACTCCGCTGCCATTGGCTGCAATTCTAGGCCATAAGCAATTTCCGCTTCGGTTGGCTTTCTTGTCCCAACCAACGCCGTACTGTAAGGGATAGTCTCTTTTTCCCTTACAGCCATCCACCCAAGGAAACCGTGCGAGCGTAGGCTGATTTCAGAGGCACTCATTTTCCAATACTTGGCAATAGTTTTGTGAACCAAACCCACTTCCCGCGAAGTGAACACGTCGATGTCTGGCGGGCGCAATGCTATGGGTCTTTTTTGTTTGAATCCGTGATATTCAACTTCCTTGAATGCAAACTCCCCGCTGGCTTCCATTTTCTTAGTCATAGGAAGCATGCGACGTGGAGCGGGACCATTCTTCAATTTGAAATATTCTTCTCCGGTGATTGCTTCTCCGTAGGTCAGATAGGCAGAAAAATCACTGTGAAAGAGAATTTTGTTTAGCTTGATCGCACCGAATTTTGGGTCATGCTCTGACCATGTGCAAATCAGCAGGATAAGCTCTTTGAATTTTTTATCTGACTTGGCCATAGCCGTGTACTCCAATTCCAGTATAGGCGAACACAGAGCGAAAGGCAAAGCACGCTTTTCCGCTAGGTCACCTACACATTAGACGCTTTCAGGTTACCTTTTGGTGGCCAGAAGCGAACGCTCACCGTCGTTTGAATGCTGAGAATTGTAACGGAAGTCAAACTCCCTCAAGTAACGGTGCAAATGCTGCTTTCCTACATGGTGGTATACACCATTAATGCTGCGCTTGAGAATCGAAAAGTGTCCCTCGGATCGTGTTTGTGCTGATAAGAACATCGCCCTCTTTGCGAGCATAAATCTTCCAGCTATGCCGAATGACGCTGTGTTAGTGAGTCCTTCGCAGCCCATCATAACCCGGATGGTCGTCCGTCATTAAGTGCGCATTGTTGGTGACATTCTTGCGGATAACGCTCTTGAGCGTTCGGCCCGTGACTTTATCTTGGTGGAAAGAGCGGACCTTGCCGCCACGCTCAACTAGCGCAACGACAGGAGCCTTTTTATTCACACCAACACGATATTCGCCACGCGGCCCGTAATGCTGTTTGCCGCCGATGTAAGTCTCGTCTACTTCCACAGTGCCCGTCATCATGGGCAGATTCAATTCCGCCATTGCGTAGCGGACACGGTGCGCCATAAACCACGCGCTCTTGTAGGTCACGTCTAACATTCCGGAAATCTGGCCACGTCATCTAACTAGAAGCCATTTCAAAACCTCCTGTTGACCGGCCTAAGTTATTGATTCTAAATGGCATGAAATAGGTTTTGAAACCAGCTCTACACAATCAAATCCTCTGAGGCCAGCAGCTTTTCTTGTTCGATCAGCAGGGCGCGCGCGGCTGCGAAATCCACGGGTTCAAAGCGAATCTCGTCGCGTGGCCGCAATTGACCGAGGCTATGCAGGTCTGCCGAGATGACGTTGGCAATCTTCGGATAACCGCCGGTGGTCTGCTGCTCGACGAACAAAATAATCGGCAAGCCGCTTGCCGTGATCTGCACGGCTCCCAGGGAAACACCTTCCGAGATCATTTCGCCGCCGGAAGGAGAGTTTAGTGGCGGGCCTTCGAGACGGAGGCCCATGCGGTTCGATTCCTCCGCCAGGCGGTACGTCGCGGAATAGAAATTCTTATGAGCCTCCTCGGAGAACCAATCGCTTTGCGGCCCCGGGGTGACTCGCAAAACCTTTCGCGGCGAGAGTTGCTTTAGCGCCCTGCCCGAAAGTCTTTGTTTACGGAAGGTACGAAACGCTCCGCCGGCCGACCTGATTCTAAGCACATCTCCCTTGCGCAGTGCCCGGCCACCATACCCGCCAAGGCTGCTCAACAAGTGCGTTGAGGCACTGCCCAAAAACAACTTCACATCCATTCCGCCGCGCACACAGAGATAACAGCGCGCCCCGCTTCGTGTCGGCCCCATTTTGAGTGTTTGGCCTGCGCGGACTTCCACGGCGGTCCACATCTCCACAACCACGTCATCCAGTGTGGCGCCAAAATCGGAGCCTGTGAGCGCCACCACGGATCGTTCGGGAAACAAGAACGTGCCGCCGACCAAAGTCATCTCCAGCGCTGCTGCGCCTTCGGCGTTGCCCACCAATCGATTGCCGATGCGCAGCGCGAGCGGATCCGCCGCGCCGGAAGGCGAAACGCCCACCGGGCCAAATCCCTCGCGACCCAAATCCTGCACCGTCGTCTGCAAACCCGGAGATTGCACTTCGATCAGGCTCATGTGTTACCCAGAGCTAGCTTCGCGAATTGCTGCGGCGAAATCGGCACAAAACGCACGCGATCGCCAAGCGCAAGCAGACTCATTTGCGCGCGATCCGGCTGGAACATCTTTACGGGAGTGCGTCCAACTAATCTCCATCCGCCGGGCGTGGCGATTGGATAGACACCCGTTTGTCTCCCTGCAATTCCGACACTCCCCGCTGGGACGCTCTTCCGAGGTGAAGGCAATCTCGGGGTCGCCAACTGTTGGGCCACATCCCCGAGATACGCAAAGCCAGGCGCAAAGCCCAAAAAATAAACAAGGTAGGTCGCCGAGGAGTGCAACTCGATCGCCTGCTCAACAGTCATTTGATGCAACTCAGCTACTTCGTTCAGATCGGGGCCATACTCCCCGCCATAGCACACTGGGATTTCGACCAGTCGTGGCTCGGGAAGAGCAACGCTCCTCATTCGCTCGACATAAGTGCGCAGGAGATTTTCCAGTTCTTCGTGCTGCAACTTCAGGGCGTCGAATTTGATCAACAACGAACCATACGCCGGATGAAGATTGCGCACGCCTGCTATCGGCTCAAGTTCCAACAAACGCAGAAGTCTGCGCACTTGCTCGTGCGCTTCGAGCGTGATTTGCTTTTGTGAAGGAGGGCCTTCCGCACTGCCCTTCTTAGATGGCAGGTCGAAATAGACGAACAGCGATTGGTCGCTAGCGACTTGAAAGCGCAACTGCGTTTTGCCGACAGTGCCCATGCCGGCGGAAGTATAGCGCAGGCCGTGGAAAGCGAATCAGCCTATGCAGTGCAGCAAGCAATTCACTCCTTCGCGCCACGTTCTCGCAAGAACGCCTCCGTCTTGTGTTCATTTTTGTGCTCATCGCCTGGAAACCTCATCGCGTAACCCAGCGGAGTGCATTCCACTACTTCGCCGGGGTGCTCGTAGTGGCCCGGGAGTTTCACGCGCACTGTTAAGTCCGCGCCGTGGTCCACCAAGAATTGCGTCATGGGCAGTCCCCCATCATAGAACTGCGTTACCGCGTGGAAGATGGGCGTCTGTCCGCCGACGCCGGACTCATCCACAAGCGCCCGAGCATTGACGTCGGCCCCGCGCTCCAGGAGCAGCTTGGCGGCTTCCACGTTTCCGTATTCCGCCGCAACATGCAGCAATGTCGATCCCTGCAGCTTCAGAAGGCGTGCACCGGTGGACCCGAAATCCAGTTCGGGGAAGCGCCGATGGACCAGCGTGCGATCCGCATCGAGATGTTTCGCCAGCAGATCGATGCGGCCGCGAAGCAAGTCGAGCACGGGAGGCACGTTGTACTTCGTAACGCCGCCGGCTTTGACAAGAATATCCATGCACTCGCCGAGCTCCGGCGAACGCCCATACGTTCCGATGACATAATCGAGCGCCGTTCCTGGATACTTTCGATTCGCCCTTGCACAATTCGGATTCGCTCCGTGATCCAGCAACCACTGAATAGCCGCGGGCTGCACTGTCTCGCATGGCGCAAAAATAATCGGGAAGTATCCGTTCCACTCGGCGTTCACGTCCGCACCATGAGCTACCAGCAGCTCCATCATCGGAATGCGAATTCCGACGAGTGCGGCTCTCATCAGCGGCCCGTCGCCGCCCTGATGCACGTCCGAGCCGTTCTCGATCATCCATTGCGCCATCGCCAATCTGGTGGGACCGGGCGCTTCCCACGGAATCCGGCATTCCGCGACCCAAGTGAGCGGTCCATTTTTGTTATAGCCAAGCGGAGCGCGATGTAATTCTGGATTGCGTGTCATGAGGCTCTTCACTCGGTCGAGGTCGTTGATATCGATCGCCAACTTGAGCTGGCCAATTTCTTCCAGTGAATCGACATGCTCTTTTAATTTTGGCCAGCTTGCGAATCCGTAGAGTCGAGCAATTTTGAACTGTGCATCGGCAAGCGAATCTGCGGCTCCAGCCTTCAGCAAGTCTTTTGCTTGATCTTTCAGATGGCGGAGATTGGGGCGTTCCGGAAGCGGACGCGGCGCGTCGGAGGAATGGGTCGTCATAGCGACCTCCTTTCAGTAAATCGCCCGTAGTCCGCACATCGGGCCGAAAGAAGGTTCGCAAAGCTCAGTTTCGAACAGGTGGGCTTCTACCCTTTCCGCTGACCGGATGCGTCCTGAACGCAAGCGGATGGTATCACACGCGAGCTCGCAGGACTGCACGGACTTTTATCTGCGCCATCGCAAGAGACCGCGAAGTAGGTGTAATTTTGCGTGATCCCTAAGGCCGCGCCCGCCGGCGGTGCTTCAAGCCAAGGCCAAACTCGGATCCGCGTTGAGGCTGCTGTCGGCGAGGATGCCCGCACGAAATCTCTCGTAAGCCGCTGCGGCAATCATCGCCGCGTTATCTGTCGAAAGCGCCCGGCTCGGAAAAAAGACATCAATCCCCTGGCTCTTGCCACGCCCTTCAAAGGTTGCCCGCAACTGGCTGTTTGCGGCGACGCCTCCCGAAACCAGCACGCTCTCTACGGCCAATTCTTTCGCGGCAAGCATGGTGCGATCGACCAGATCGCGCACAACTGCGTTCTGAAACTCGCGCACCAGAGCCAGCGTTTGCGGCGAGCATAGCGGCAGCAACTGCTCGAATTTTCGTTCACCACGCTGAAGAGCCTCTTCGCGCGTTCGAATTTCGCCGGAATACTCTGGATGCTCGCGCACGTGGTACAGCACTGCGGTTTTCAATCCACTAAAACTGAAATCCAGCGGATTCCCTCGCGTTTTCGTCGGACCAAATTTCACCGGAGCCGCAGCTTCATTTGCAACTGCCGCTAAGCGATCCAGGATCGGCCCTCCCGGATAGCCTAGTCCGAGCAGCTTCGCCACTTTGTCGTACGCTTCGCCCGCCGCGTCATCGCGCGTCTGACCAATTTTTCGGTAGCGCAGCAACCCGCCACTCTCCGGCTCTACCGAATCCCCAGCGGTCACTTCATACAAAACCGTGTGTCCGCCCGAGACAATCAGGCAAACCGCCGGCAATTTCGCGGCACGGCCGGTCTTGTACGCCTCGAGAAAAACCGCGTGGACATGCCCCGCCAAATGATTCACCGGCACGAGCGGCTTCCCCAGCGCCGCCGCCAAAGTTTTTCCATAGGTGATTCCCACCAGCAGCGCGCCCACTAGACCTGGCCCTTGCGTCACACCAATCGCGTCCACATCAGCGAGTTTCATTCCCGCCTGCCCAAGCGCTTCTCGCACGACTGGCACAATCTGTCGCAAATGCTCGCGCGACGCGAGTTCCGGCACAACGCCGCCATACTTTCGATGAATATCGATCTGCGAAGCCACCACGCTGGACAAAATTTCTCGTCCGTCGGCCACAACCGCTGCGGCCGTCTCATCGCAAGAGGATTCAATCCCCAAAATACGCGTCATCTTCAAACACCCGCCGGACAAATCTAAAGTTTCACACTTTTCGACTTTTAAATTTTTAGAGCTTCAAAGTTTTCAGGTATTCGCGGAACGGCGCTCCCAGCTCTTCATTCTGCAAAGCAATCTCTACGGTAGCTTTCAAAAATCCGAGTTTGTCCCCCGCATCATAGGAAACGCCTTCGTAGATGTACGCCCACAGCCCCTGCTCCAGTGCCAGTAGGCGTAGCGCGTCTGTGAGCTGGATTTCATTGGCTGCGCCGGGTTTGGTGCGCTCCAGGCAATCGAAAATCTGCGGCGGTAAAACATAGCGCCCGGTGATCGCCAGGTTGGATGGAGCATTCTCCGGTTTCGGTTTTTCGACCAGGTTGCGAATGCGCAAGAGCCGCGCGCCAAACGGCGGTTGGGGAGCCGCTTCTCCGTCGACGATGCCGTACAGATTCGTTTTTTCTCTCGGGACCTCTTCCACCGCAATCGCGCCAACGCCAGTCGCCGCGTACACATCGATCAGTTGTTTCGTTGCAGGATTTTTTCCGGGAATCAGTACATCTCCCAGCAAAACCGCAAACGGCTCGTCGCCCACAAGATCTTTCGCAACCAACACGGCGTGCCCAAGACCGAGCGGCTCTTTCTGCCGCGTGTAACTCACCTGCACCATGTCGCTGATGCGGCGAACCATCGCCGCTTGATCTTTCTTCCCTCTTTCTTCCAGGAAGCGCTCCAGCATGGGCGCGTGGTCGAAATGATCTTCGATCGAGTTCTTGCCTTTACCCGTGACGATGATGATGTGTTCGATTCCAGAGGCCACGCACTCTTCCACCACATACTGAATTTGTGGCTTGTCCACAACGGTGAGCATCTCTTTGGGCTGGGCTTTGGTGGCGGGCAAAAAGCGCGTGCCAAGCCCCGCTGCAGGCAGCACTGCTTTGCGTACTTTGCGAATCGGATTCGTTACTTGCGGCATTTCAGCCATGCGTGTCCTCGCTGGGCTTATTTTTTCTTCGCGGGCTTTTTATCTTTCGAGGAGCTGTCTTTGGAACTCGTATCCTTTGCCGAAGAGTCTTTGTCGGATGATTCCTTGCTTCCGCCATCTTTCGAATCCTTCGCGCCTGCGTCTTTGGCGCTGGTATCCTTGCCTTCCGAGGCAGGCTTAGTCTCCTTGCTTCCTCCATCAGGAGACTTTCCCGCGTAATCCGTAACGTACCAGCCCGAGCCCTTAAACTTAATCGCAGGCGCGGTGATCACCGACTCCACTTTTCCCCCGCAGTGGGGGCATTTCTTCAAGTGTGGGCCTGCAACCGCCTCGATTTTCTCCGTGTGGCGCCCGCACTTCACGCACTTGTATTCATACAGTGGCACAGCCAATCCTCCGCTCTATTTCCAAACAAAAAAGTATAGCACGCGCGCCCGGTCCTCTTAGTAGCGTTGACTTCTGGCTCCGGGATTTCGTTCACATTGCGGCCCAGTTCGGCGGCGCGTGCTAGACTCAGTTGCATGAGCGGAGCCGCGCTGGGAGACACGAAAACTGCACTGGGCTGCTTATACCTGGTCGGCACGCCCATAGGCAATCTCGAAGACATCACTCTTCGCGCGATCCGCATTCTGAAAGAAGTGGATCAGATTGCGTGCGAAGACACCCGGCACACACAAAAACTTCTCAGTCACTACGAGATTCGCAAGCCCCTGATCAGCTACCACGAGCATAACGAACTCACGCGTGCGCCGGAATTGCTCATCTCTCTCGAACAAGGCGCAAAAATCGCACTGGTAAGCGACGCTGGAATGCCCCTAGTCTCCGATCCGGGACATCGCCTCGTCACGCTCTGCCTTCGCCATCACGTTCCCATCGTGCCGGTTCCCGGACCATCAGCCCTCCTGGCATCTCTAGCCGCCAGTGGCCTGCCCAATGAAGAGTTCCTCTTCGTGGGCTTTCTTCCCAACCGCTCCGGCGAACGCCGCCGCGCGTTGGAACGCCTGCGTATTGAAGACCGCACGATTATTCTTTACGAAGCACCGCACCGCATCACCGAATGCGTCGCCGACGCCCGCGAAGTCCTCGGCAACCGCGCCGCATGCATCGCCCGAGAAGTCACCAAACTCCACGAAGAATTTCGCCGCGGCAAACTCTCTGAACTCTACGCCTCGCTCAAAGAGCGTCCCGCCAAAGGCGAAATCACTCTCTTGATCGGCCCCGAAGATCCGGCGGATGCCCGTACACCCGCCAGCTCCATGCAGAGCCTCGCGGAGCGCGTCGAAGAACTGATCCACCAGGCCAAGCTCGACCGCAAAGAAGCGCTCAAGCTCGCCGCCAAGGAACATGGTCTGTCGCGACGCGAGGCCTACGACAAAATGGTCACCGCGCGTGAACCCGAAAATGGCTCGTGAATTTCTGGCGACCGCCAATGCTTGGGTTGTGGCCTAAAGTTAGACTCATTATTGCGCCAACGGAGGTAGTCGATGCGCCGTCGGATCCCTTTCGCAATACTTCTGACTCTCATTTTAAGCGTGGCTACCCATGCACAGACAAATCCCAACCTGCGAACCTACTTCAAGGAGTACATCGGACTTTCTGACGACCAGATCGCCGCGATTCGCGGCGGGCAGGCATTTGCAAAAAATCTCCACTCGAGAAACGCTGACGAGATTTTTGTGTTTGGCGCCGTGTATATCAAGGCGACCCCGGAAAGCTACGTAACGTTCGCCCGCGACTTTGACCGCCTCCGTTCTTTTCCTGGCTACTTGGCCATCGGCCAGTTCAGTGACCCGCCACAGCTCTCTGATTTGAAAGCCTTGACACTGGATAGCCAGGATTTGAAGGAACTTCAAGAGTGCAAGCCCCGAGATTGCAAGATTCAGCTTCCCGCAAGCTCCATCGAAGAAGTGCACCAATCCGTGAATTGGTCCGATCCCAGTGCCCAACAAGTGCTCGATGAATTTGTGCGCAAGAAAATGCTCGAACATGTCACCGCTTACCAGCAGCAAGGCAACGCGGTTCTGGGCGTCTACAACGACAAACGAAACCCTACGCTGGTTCCGGAACAATTCAAGTACATGCTCAGCTACTCGCAAGCGCTGCCAAAATACCTGCCGGATTTCTATACCTATTTGCTCCAGTACCCGGCAGCGAAGCCGCCCGGCGCGGAAAGCAGCTTTTATTGGGCGCGCGTCAAATTTGGATTGAAACCGACGGTGCGCATGGTGCACGTCTTAACGTTGCGGGGCGACTCGGATGTTGCTCCAGCGTATGTCATCGCCGAAAAACAAATCTACTCCAGCCACTATTTCCAAACAGCCCTCGACTTGACGTTCTGTGTTCGCGATGATTCGGACCCCAAATCCACGGGCTTCTATTTGGTCAAAACAATGGGCTCGGAGCAAACCGGCCTCACGGGTTTCAAGGGCTCGATTGTGCGCAAAGTGGCCACCGACCGTTCAGCGTCCTCTCTGCAGAAATCACTCGCCACAATAAAAGACGCCCTGGAGCACACCCCTTAGCGCAAACGTTGCAGTAAATCGCGGGCGGAACAGACGTCCTCACACTTCCTTAGCCATGAGACGAACTTCAGAAGATATGTCTAAGGCTTCCACGCAGAGACTTTGTGCACCATGTCCCAAACCATGTTGTCGAGTGCCAGTCCCATATCTGGCTGGCCCGTAGTGCGCGTGTTGGTCAACGCCGCCCAGCAAAATCCCGAAGCTGTCCTCACCATGATTGTGATCGTCCCGGGAAGGCTGCCGTTATGCCACCAGTTCGGCGCGTTGTTCACGGCCCATCCGCGCGCGTAGCCTGCATTTACAGCGCCGGGCGTGGTCATCAGCTTGATCGTCTCGGGCTTGAGAATGTTCGGCGTGGATTTGAATCCGTCCACGTGCGTCAGAAAAAGTACGAGATCCCGCGGCGTCGCCAGCCACCCTCCATGCGAATCCATCCGCGTGACATTCATATCGTAAGGATTTTCTCCGCCTTGCCCATAATAAAAAACTTCTTCCGGCAAACGTTGGTTCAGCGTATTGCCTGAAATTCGCATGTCGCGCACGCCGCACCGCGCGAGAATCTCTTCCTGCACAAATTCCCGGTAAGGCCGCCCAGTGATCTGCTCAATCACCCGCCCCAGCACACAGTAGCCAAAATTCGAGTACGCGTAATGCGTCCCCGGAACATTTTTCAGCGGCTTGGTGTCGAGCGTCCACGAAATCAGTTGTGCGTGATCCATACCGACATTCTCAAACATGGGATCGTCGTTCGAGTTGTCCCAGCCGCCGCAGGTATGCGTCAAGAGATGGTCGATGGTGATCTCTTCCACCCATTTCTTAAAAGCACCTTTCCCGAATTTTGTTCCAAGCACCGCACCTGGGCCAAACACTCTGTCGTGCTGTTGCAACTTTCCCCGCTCAATCAGCGTGAAGATGGCCGTGGACGTGATCGGCTTCGTAACACTCGCTATGCGAAAAAGGTTTGCCACCGAAAGTGGTTGGCCCGCCTGCCGGTTCGCCTCTCCGAACGGGCTCTCATAAACAATCCGTCCTTCTCGTGCAATTGCAACAGAAAGCCCCGGCACATCGAACTTCCGCATAAATGCGTCCGCCACGCCGGCCATCTGTTGCCGCTCGGAGGACGTGATCTCCCCCTCCGGCAAAACAAGCCCGAATAATTCCGCGCGCGAAAGCGGCACTGCCAGAGCCGATGCGGAGAGGATTCGTGTCACAGCCTGTCTTCTCGAAATGCTCCGCATCAATAATCTCTCCACACAAGTGGCCCTGATTCTCAATCTCGCCGCATCCGATTCTGCGCGCGCGGAACGATAGCAATCAGGGCCTGGTGCGTCAAACCATGACGTGTCAAACATACTGTGTCAACCATGACGTTGCAGTCTTGCGCGCTTCGGTGTAGCTTTTCCGCGCTGGGAAATGCTCGAGGTACCCAGCCAAACTTCCTGGAGGCAATCACGATGGCTGGCGATGCAGAAAAAGATCTATGGAGTCGACGCGGATTCTTGGGAGTAAGTTCAGCAGCACTGGCAGCCGCCAGCGTTCTCGGACCAGACAAGGTCCCCGCACAGGAACAAACCGCGCAGCAGCATCCTCCGGGAGATCGCAGCGCCAGCGACCCAGGTCCGACCAATTCCGCCATCGACGCCGCGAATCCCGATTCCAACCATCCTCTCCCGTCGGACGCCGGCGGCGTGCAAACGTTCAAGTATCCCTTCTCCTTTGCCCACAAACGCTTTCAGCAAGGCGGCTGGTCGCGCGAAGTCACCGTGCGTGAACTTGCCGTCTCCAAATCGTTGGCGGGCGTTGACATGCGCCTTACTGCCGGCGGCGTTCGCGAACTTCATTGGCACACCGCCGCCGAGTGGGCCTACATGCTCTATGGCAACGCGCGCATCACTTGCATCGATGGTGAAGGCAAGAGCTTCGTCACCGACGTCAAGGAAGGCGACCTCTGGTACTTCCCTCCTGGAATTCCCCATTCCATTCAAGGCCTTATGCCCGACGGCGCGGAATTCATGCTGGTCTTCGACGACGGCAACTTCTCTGAGTACGAAACCGTTCTCCTAACCGATTGGATGGCCCACACCCCGCCCGACGTAGTCGCCAAAAACTTCGGCGTCGCGCAGTCTGCTCTCGCAAATATGCCGAAGCGCGAGAAATTTATTTTTCAGACCAATGTTCCCGGACCGCTCGAGGAAGATCAGCGCCGCGCCGCGGGAGCCTTGGGCGCCTCGCCAATCGATTTCGCCTTCCGCACTACGCAGCACCCCGCGCCCATGAAATTTAAAAGCGGCGAAGTGCGCGTAATCGATTCCAGCAGTTTCAAAATCTCAACGACCGTCGCCGCCGCCATCGTCACAGTCCGTCCAGGCGGCATGCGCGAATTGCACTGGCATCCCAATGCTGACGAGTGGCAGTTCTACATCAGCGGAAAAGGTCGCATGACCGTCTTCGCCACCGGCGCCCGCGCCAGAACCATGGACTTCGAAATGGGCGACGTCGGCTACATCCAAAAAACGCTTCCCCACTACGTCGAAAACACGGGCACTACCGACCTGAAATTCATGGAAATGTTCAAGAGCAGCTACTACCAGGACCTCGCGCTTTCGGAGTGGCTCGCCCACACTCCGCCGGACCTGGTCGCGGCCCATCTCAATCTAGATAAAGCAACGCTCGACGCCATTCCGAAAGATAAGCCGCTGATCGTGCCGTAGAAACGAACTTTCTTAAACGCAGCGACACCGTTCGTTACTGCAAACCGCAAATGTTGAGGCGTTCGCGAATTCTCGCGTCTCGAGACTATTTGTCCATCCGTTCGACCCATTGAGCGCGCGATGCGGGAGCCACGAATGGATCCGCAAAGTACTGCGTTTCCCGCGCAACCTTGTCGCCCTTGAACTCCATGATGCTCACGGTGTAGGACGGCTTGCCGTCGTAGGTCAGGATGAATTCGGTGACCCAAAGATCACCGCCGCCAAGGATTCGCCGGATAGAAAACCGTTTTTTGTTCGGCTGACTCGCGCGCTGGCCTTGTATGTTGCGCCGACCGCGGGTTCGCTCGCCGGACTGCGGGTATTCCAGCACCGCGTCCTCGTGATAGATAAGGTGCTCCGTTTCAAAATCGTTGGCATCGGACGCCGCCCAATGCTGATCCAATGCCGCACGGATCGCTTGATCTCGCACTCCAGAAGACTGCTGCTTCTCTTGTGGATCGTTCATCTTGAGCCTCCCAACGCCATCGAGGGTTTTACTTGATCCTAATCCTGTTTAGTCGCCTGACCGGACAATGGGATCTGGGCCGATTTCCCTTGTAAGGTAACCCCGTATACAGGAGTTAGGCTTTCGATTATTCCTTACCCTTTCCGATTCGCATCCAAAAATAAAACAAGGGTGGAGAAAGTTGGTGAGAACGGCGAATGGCGAGTATTTTTTGCGGCCTAGTACTAGCGAGTGGATCGGACGACGAGTGGGGAGATCGGTACAAACCTAATTGTTTCTTAGATTTGGCGAGGCTCTCAGGAAAGTTGCCGTTGGCCGCGCAAATGCACCACGCTCTGACCATGGGTGGGCGTGGAGGAGGAAGCATGCTCAATCGACACAGTAACGCCTTTCGAGATTGGAAGCACTTTGGGCCTCGCAGGCCAGTCCTTGTTATAACCGCGTTAATTCTCTTGCTCTTCGCCGCATTCAGTTACGCAGACAATCGGGTCATGGGGGAGGTGCAGTTCGAAGGCGTGACCAAGGTGGAGCGAGACTCGGGGGTGTGGATTGATGGACAGTATCTTGGCTATCTGAAAGAGCTCAAAGGTGACAAGAAAGTGATGCTGTTGCCTGGGGAGCATGAAATCACGGTTCGGCAAGCGGGTCTTGATGATTTTGTTCGCAAGATTGTGGTGGAGCCCGGCCAAAAGCAAATGATGCGCGTGGCGATGCAAAAAAGTGCGGGATGGGTGATGCCATCGATAACGTCGACATTAAAGCTCACGGTACAGCCAAATCGAGCTGCTGTATTTCTCGATGACCACTACGTTGGACATGTCGGTGAATTTGGCGGGAAGTTTCACTCCCTGCTGATCGCGCCAGGAAAGCATCGCATCAAGATTGAATTGCCGGGCTACCGAACGTTTGAGACGGAGATTGACCTGCTGGCAGGACAGAAATCGGAAGTAAAGACAGACCTCGTGAAGGGCAGCATCAAACAGAATGATGCCATGATTAAGCAAGTTACCCAACAAGCCGCATCAAATCCGCGCTGAGTCAAACAGACTCTCGAGCATCCAAGTGCCCGTAGGCTCATGCGGTATGGGGAAACCGGCAGTTCTACCAAGCGTCACAACACTGAGCCTCGACATAGTCTCTAGAGGTCACTTTACCGGTTCGCGCGTTGATCAGAACTCTCGTCCCATGAAAAGAAGCCGCCTATTGGTTTCCTCAATTCTAGTTTTCAGGCCGGCCAGCGTGCTGAGTATGAACTGATTGTCTTGTTCACCCCCGTTGCGACAAATCATCCGCTGCTTGTCGTAGTAACACACCATTTCCTTGGTCATCGTCACGTTGGTTGAATTTTCTGCCGGTGACATCAGGAATGCGTATACATGCCGGCAGTTTGCGACGGGCTGATTCGTCCAATGGGCCGTATTGTAGGCTGCTGTTTCCTCGTCGCTGAATGGCTTGGAAATTTTTAGCTGCGTTGGCGTCTCCGAATCGACGGAGTAGACGCTTCGCCTGAACATCGTCAGTGCTGCCTTCTTGATTTGTTCTGGCGGGGCGCCAATCGTTAGCTGAATGGCTGGCTTATCCTGGGCGCTTCCGATACAGGCGGAGAGCAAAAGGACGGCGGTTGCTGCGAGTGATTTTTGCATGTGAGCCACACCTCCCGCGAAAGTCTGCGTCTGCTTGGGATTCTTACCCTCTTTAAAACTTCAGACTGCGGAGATGCGGCGCCGTTGTCAACTCCTGATTTGTAGGGATACCGTGCAAAGTGCCAATTGCGAGCAACGACTCTCTGTGAAGTGCGAGACGGATTGTCGAGAAGATCGCCGGCATTCTGGCAGTGTTGCAAGATTGCGCTCCGGAACCTACCCAGCGCCGGTCTCTCATTCATAGCGAAGAGCTACCAGAGGATCCACGCGCGCCGCCCGGCGCGCTGGCACCCAGCACGCGACCAGGCCGGTAAGGAGTAGCAGCAGCGGAACGATGATCAGCGTCGCTGGATCGTAGGGCGACACGCCCCAAAGCTGCGTGGCAATAATCCGCACCACACCCAGGCTGACCGCCAATCCAATCCCAACGCCCAGAATCACCAGGCGCAGCCCCATTTTCATAACCAGCTTCAGCACGTCGCCGCTCTCTGCTCCCAGCGCCATACGGATGCCGATCTCATGTGTCCTGCGAGCAGCCGTGTACGCCAACACGCTGTAGACCCCGATCGTTACAAGCACCAGGCCAATGCTCGCGAAAATCCCCAACAAGAAAAATCCAAACCGCGGCCCTGCGTACGAAAACTGGCTGATGTAGCCCTCGAGCGTCCCGGTAAGCGTCAGCGCGACGCTGCGATCCGTCGCCCAAATCTCTTGTCTCACGGCGTTCAGCATCGCCAAGGGTTCGCCGGCGGTGCGTACGAGGATCCCTCGTGGGAAAGATCCGGTCACGGTGTACGGCACCCACACCTCGGGTTCGGGGGGATCCTGCAAGCCACGGTTTTTCGCGTCGGCCACCACACCGACTATTTCAAACCAGGAATCATGCACCGGATCCGGGGCCGTCTCGAGGTGGACCACATGAACGCGCTGCCCAATGGGATTCTCAGCGCCAAGATACTTGTGCGCGAAAGTCTGGTTGACGACAGCCATTTTTTTCACACCGTTGACTTCTGCTTCCGTGAACGGCCGCCCCGTGAGGAATTGCAGCTTCAGCACAGGGAAATAACCTTCGCTGCACAGCTGGTACAGCGCCGTCCATTTTTCGTCGTGCGACTTTCCTGGAATCTCGATGTCGGAAGGGATTCCACCGTAAGGCGGCAGAGTGCTCGTTTCCGTGGCCTCCACAATTCCCGGCATGGTCTTCAGCCGCAGAAGAAGCGGACGGAAAAAGGCCGCGATTTGCTCGGCGTTCTTGTAACGGTCCTGAGGGAGCGGCAGCCTGGCCACAAGAATGTGATCCGGTTGCAAGCCAAGATGAACTTCGCGCAATGCCACAAAGCTGCGCATCAGAAGCCCCGCACCGACCAATAGTGTGAGCGACAGCGCGACTTCGAGCACCACCACGGCGTCGCGCAAGCGCCCATGGCGGAATCCACCGCTGACTCCCTTGCCACTGTCCCGGAGTGGATCGTTCAAGTCCCGACGCGCTGTTTGCAACGCAGGCACCAAGCCGAAAACCAAGGCGGTGGCCACAGAGATTCCCAGCGTAAAGAGCAGAACAGTGAGATTCAACCGAATCGCTGCTTCCGCGGGAATAATTTCCTGCGGGATGAGCGCGATAAGCGATTTCAAGCCACCCCAAGCCAGCAATGCCCCCAGCCCAGCTCCACCTACCGCGAGAATCATGCTCTCCACAAGCAGTTGCCTTACCAGCCTCCACCTGCCGGCTCCCAGCGCTGCGCGAATGGCGAACTCCTTTTCACGCGTTGTGGCGCGCGCCAGCAACAAATTGGCCACATTGCCGCAGCCGATCAGCAGCAGCAATCCGACCGCGGCGAGAACAATGTAGAGCGTCGTGCGGAAACGTCCGACCACGAGATCCGCAAGCGATTGCACTTCCACGCTAAAGTGTTTTGGGTAGTCCGTCGGATAGACCGTCGAGAGATGCTGGGCGAGGATGGCGAAGTCGGCCTGGGCCGCGCGTTCCGTTACGCCCGGCTTCAGATGGCCCATAAAAAACCAGAAGCGTTTGTAACCGATAAGCGTGGTGGTATTCGCACGGCTGGGTTTTTCCGGAAGCCAAAGGTCGGCGTCACCCCACGCAAAGCGCGGCGGCATGATGCCGATCAGCGTGCGCGCCGTTCCGTTCAAAACAAAAGTTTTGTTCAATAGAGTGGGATCGGCGTTAAAGCGGTTGACCCAAGTTTTGTATCGCAAGACAAATACCGGAGTAGCCCCGGGTTCATAGTCCGCAGGCTGCATCACCCGCCCGACCAGCGCAGGCATGCCCAGAAATTCGAATGTCCCCGGCGTAACCATACATCCTTCGAACCGGTCCGTGCCCTCGCCGTAGGTGTAGAGCACGTCCTCCTGATCATTCCCAATAACCCGGTCAAACACATGATTCTGCGCGATATAATCCAAAAACTCGGGGCCGCTGTACCCGCTCCTCCCACCGGGCTGGTTCTGCTCCGTGTCATGGATTTGCATGGAAACAAAGTGCTTAGCATCCGGATACGGAAACGGCTCCATCAGCACGTTCTCAATGACGCTGAAAATGGCAGTCGACGCGCCAATGCCCAGCGCAAGCGTGACCATCGCCACAATCGCGAAACCTGGACTTTTTCTTAGATTACGTCCTGCGAAATGGAGATCTTGCCAGAGTGAGAACATGCGCAGGCCTCCGCAGAGTCGTTCGGTGGAATACTCTCGACTACTAGACGTTTTGAGGGCCGATAAGTTCCGTAGCAGGCACCGGCTTGGTCCTGGCGTCCTCCTGCTACCTCTTTTGACGCCAAACCGGGGATTGGGTTGCCTGTTTCCTCAGCGCCCCGTCCGCGTAAAGGAAAATTAATCTAAAGGGTGGCTAAAATCGGTGCTTTGGCGGAACACGAGGTTTCGGCTAGGATGTGGCGACGGATTTCTCGGCACCCACTGTCGGAGCGGATTCCAGAGAACGATCTCGTAAAACGTAAAGGAGCTTCTCCGTGAAAAGATTTACGATGCTCGCCTTATTGGCCATAAGTGGAACTTTCGCACCCTACCGAGCTGTAGGAGCGGGGTTTACCCCGCCCTATGCTCCAGCCCAATCCTGCGAGCAACTCGCGCAACTAGCATTACCGCATACCCAAATCACCTCCGCCCAAACCGTTGCCGCCGGAACATTTACACCACCGGCTGGCACGCCTCCCTGGATGGCCGGTGATCCCTCCTTCTTTAAACGCCTCCCCGCGTTTTGCCGTGTCATCGCGGTGTCCAAACCGAGCGCTGACTCCGACATCAAGATCGAAGTGTGGATGCCCGCAACCGGCTGGAACGGAAAATTTCGAGGCCAGGGCAATGGCGGATTTGCCGGTCAAATCGACTTCCGCGTACTTGGGCTTGCCGTCGCGCAGGGCTACGCCTCCGCGGCCACGGACACCGGCCACGCCGCTGAAGGAACCGACGCAACTTGGGCGCTGGGACATCCAGAAAAGATTGCCGATTTCGCGTATCGCGCGATTCATGAAATGACCATGATCGGCAAAGCCACCGTGAAAGCCTTTTACGGCGACGCTCCGCAGCGCACTTACTTTTCCAGCTGTTCCAACGGCGGGCGCCAGGCATTGATGGAAGCGCAGCGTTATCCCGACGACTACGACGGAATTTTGGCTGGTGCTCCCGCAAATTACTGGACGCATTTGCTGGCTGGCGCTCTGTACGATGCGCAGACTACGACCCTCGACCCTGCAAGCTATATTCCCGCGAGTAAAATTCCCGCAATCGCGAAAGCCGTCAACGATTCTTGCGACGCGAAAGATGGCGTTGCGGATGGCGTGCTGAACGACCCGCGGCAGTGCCACTTCGATCCGGCGAGTCTGCTCTGCAAAGCCGCCGACTCAGACGCTTGCCTCACGCAGCCGCAAGCCACCGCGCTGAAAAAATTGTACGAAGGTGCCCACGACTCCAAGGGCAATCAGATTTTCCCCGGCTTTTTGCCCGGCGGCGAAGCGGGCGGCGGAGGCTGGCCGCTTTGGATTACCGGCACAAGCCCCGGCAAGAGTTTGCTCTTCGCCTTCGGCGGCGGTTTTTTCTCCGACATGGTCTACGATAAAGCCGATTGGGACTACAAAAAAACTAGCCTGGATCAAGCCGTTGCCACCGCCGACAAAAAATTCGCCGGCGTGCTAAACGCCACCGACACCGACCTGAAGCCATTCGAATCGCACGGCGGAAAATTAATCATCTACCACGGCTGGAATGACGCCGCGATCTCCGCGCTGAACTCCATCAACTATTACGAAAACGTGCAAAACAAAATGGGCAAGCAGGAAGCCGATTCTTTCTTGCGGCTTTTCATGGTGCCTGGCATGCAGCACTGCGGCGGCGGCCCTGGCCCTGACGTTTTTGGCCAAATGGGTTTCAGCACTTCAAGCGATCCGCAACACGACATGTATCTGGCTCTCGAGCAGTGGGTGGAAAAAGGGACGGCACCTTCCACAGTCATCGCAAGCAAACAATCTGGCGAAGGCTCGGCAGTAAAAGTGACGCGGCCGCTGTGCGCATATCCGCAAATCGCAAAATACAAAGGCAGTGGCGATACGAACGATGCCGCGAACTTTGTGTGCGAAGCGCCGTCAGCAAAATAGCGAGGCGTTCCACGCCAGCATGATTCAAAAACACTTACGCGGCGTTTTCGGGGCGGAAGACGCGCTGGAAGCGCGGGCCGGTGAACTGCACACCGACGAGGCGCTCGCCTTGTGTGGGAGCCTCGACGACGTGGACGACGCGCCCGGATGTGGCAAAGTCAGATTCGGTGCGGCGCGAAGCGTAATGGGAAAATGGGATCCGGATTTCGAGATCAGTGCCGATAGCAACGTCAAAGCGCGTGACGAACGCGGCGCCGCTGCGGCACAAATTTTCGCTGGATGTTTCTTCTTCGAAGACAACACCGCGGCTGTCGCGTCCCCTCACCGTGAGGGGCAATCGGACGGCGATTCTACGCTCCGAGCGTTGCTTCGTAGCGGTCTGCGTCAAGTGGACCATGGGCGGGGTCCTCTTTTCTGGCGTCCGCCGTGCGGCCAACTTCCTGGGCAGCCGTTGAGCGGTCATTTCCTTGTACGTGGCCAGCCTGCGAGCGGCTGGCGCCAGCGGCGGTGCGACTCTCGAAGAAGGATTCCACCTTCTCGACAACCTCACTGGGCGTTCGCGCCGCATGTACGATTCGACGAAGCTCGCTGCCGTTCCCCACGCCATGAGTGAACCAGCAAGCGAACTGCTTCATTTTGCCAATACCGTCGGGCAGGTTGGCAGCACTAATTTGCCTATAGTAGCCTGAAAGTAACTGATGGCGCTCGTCCTCGGTCGGTGTGTCGTAACGGCCACTCGCCGCGTATTGCTGCATTTGGCGGAAAATCCAGGGGTTCGTGGCGGCGGCGCGGCCGATCATTACTGCGTCGCAGCCTGTTTCGCGAACCATGCGTTCCGCATCCTCCGGAGTGTTGATGTCACCATTGCCGATCACTGGAATTTTCACCGCCTGCTTCACCGCCGCGATGATACTCCAGTCCGCCGCGCCAGCGTACCCCTGCGCGCGCGTCCTCGGATGCACCGCTACCCCTTCCACTCCCACATCTTCCGCCATTTTCGCGACGTCGACCGCTACAATCGAATTTTCGTCCCAACCCGCTCGCAGCTTGATCGTAAGTGGGATGCGAACGGCGGCACGAACGGTACGGAAAATTTCGCCCATCAGCGGAAGATCGCGTAGCAAGCCGGAGCCGCCGCACTTAACGACTTTTTTGGCGGGGCAGCCGAGATTTATGTCCACGGCGTCGTAGCCAAGGTCTTCCACCATGCGGGCCGCATCGCCCATGACTTGAGGATTGGCGCCGAAGAGCTGCGCGGTGATGGGATGCTCGTCTTCCTGAAAATAAAGATAGCGGAGCGTTTTGGCGGCACTGCGGGTAATGCCTTCGGAGCTGGTGAACTCCGTCATGAGCAAGCCGCAACTGCCGAGTCCGCGAATGACGCGCCGGAAAAGCGTGTCCGTCACGCCAGCCATAGGGGCAAGAACCGCGGCAGGGCGGATCGTCAGGTCACGAATTTGAAAAGAAGCAGGAAGCATGTGCTAGCTCAATGGCTATTCCAGTCTAGGCCGAGGTGCGAGGCACTGGCAAGACGAGATGTTGCAGGGATACCCCACCCCAGGTGTTTTTTGTGAGTGTGGCAAACACAGGACTTATGGCTGACGCGCTCAGTCGGTGGTAAGTTCTTTCAGCTCGTTTCTGTCAGTTTTATATTTGATCCCACGAATGTGATAGGTCTTCACCACACCGTTCATCTTGTGGGGCTTGCACATGAGGCAGCCGCTGCGGCGGTTTTTCGGTCGTTTGCGTTTGTGGTTCATGTAAGGCTCCGAGCTCTTCTGAAACTTCCATATTGCATTTCTTAGGTCACTAGTATCCCATAGCTTGCTTTTCCGTTGGATGGTTGCTGGGCAGAATGAGCAATGGAAGAGAACAGCCAGGATTGGCTGTCCCACCTGAGCGGCTCTACTGGACGGGTTCGAGGTGATTATGAGGACGGTTATGAGATGGATGGGCGGTCTCATTTGCTTGGCGGGTTGTATATACGGGGCGGTGCCGGCCCATTGCCAGGGGATACGCGATGGACAGGGCTTGTTGACGGCGATGTACGACCGTTACAAGGACTCGTGGTACGAGTCGGTGGTCTTCAAGGAGAAGGCCATCACACTAAATCCTATCGAGGGCAACAAGACGGAGGTCTGGGATGAGGCCCTGGAGTTGCCGGGAAAACTGCGGATTAACCGAGGTGCGGCGAGCGAGGGGAATGGATTCGTGTTTGTTGACGGGACGCTGACGACATTTGAAAAGGGCAAATCCACTGGAACTCGTCCGTTCGTGCATATGCTGCTGGTGTTGGGGTTTGATGTGTATCGCCAAGACCCGAAGACGACGATCGACATAGCGAAAGGACAGGGATTCGATTTGACGAAGGTTCATGAAGAGAAGTGGGATGGGGAGGATGTCTACGTCGTGGGCACCGCGAAGGGTGATTTGAAATCGAAACAGTTCTGGATCGAGAAGAAGCGGCTGTTATTCGTGAGATTGATCGAACCCGATCGAAGCGATGTGACGAAAACTCACGACACACGTTTCCTTGATTATCGGAAGCTCTCGACAGGTTGGATATCCGCGCGGGTCGAGTTTTATGTCAACGGCAAGAACACTTTTAACGAAGATTATTTTGATATCAAAGCAGATGAGAAGCTCGACCCGGCTTTGTTCGACCCGGCGAAATTCAACGAGACGAAGATAAGCTTCGACGCGAAGCAGTGAGTAGCGCGTGAAGGGCTCCACCCTTGCAAGACCAACCCGCAAGGATGGGCCACCCAAGAAAAAGCCAAAGGCAAAATCGTCTCAAGACCCCAAGGTCGTGCCACCCGCGCATCTCAGTCTACTTCGCCGAGAGGAAGTGGAGGATCTCGCTCATGACGCGGTCGGCTTGTTCTGTCTGGAAGAGATATTGAGCGTGCGCCGAGCCATCCAGGATAATCAGCGATTTGGGCTGGGGAGCTTTGTCGTACTGCTGCTGAATGCCGGGGAGGCGGGGGCCGTCTCCGCTGGTGTCGTTGCGGGCGACGAGAAAGAGGCTTGGGGATTTTAGTTTTTCGGCGGGCCCGTTGGGGGCGCCGCCGAGGAAGACCAAACGATCGATCTCGCCTGGCTGTGAGGCGATCGAGGCATCGCCAGCGGCGCCTGCACCCATGCTGGCACCGACCACCGAGACGCTTTTCGCGCCCGCCTTTCGCAGATAGCGGACGGCAGCAAGCACATCCAAGTGCAGCGGCGCGTCCATTGGATCGGAATCGCCTGGTCCTCGCGATTTGCCGTAGCCACGAAAATTGAAGGCCAGCACGCGAAAGCCAGCGGAGACAAGCGCGCGCGCTTGCTTCTCCCAACTCTCCTTGTTAAATCGCCCGCCATGGGCGAGCACAACGGCGCGCACGCCTTCGCCGTAAATATCTGCGTAGATGACGCCTCCGTCTTCGGTGGGGAAGGAAGCATGCGTTTGGGCGGTTGCTGCCTACGCAAGTAACGAGGCAAGCAGGGACACCACTGTGGCAGCAATGAGTTTACGCACGGGGCAAATGTACCACGGTTGTGAAGAGGCCGGCTTGATGACGATAGTGTGTACAAATTGAATAGAACGCGGCGCGGCAACAGAGCGAGTACTTGAACTTCAGTTTGATGTAGACTTTCGGGTGCCATAACTGTGGGAGTGAGGAGTTTCATGAAACGACGGGAAATGTTACGAGCGAGTATGCTTGCGGGTGCAGCAGCCGCACTGCAGCCCGCATTGACGGGTGCACAAAGCGGGGCACAAAGTGCGGGGCAGCAGCCATCGGAATTGACACCTGCGCAAAGCGGCGTTGACGCTTCAAAAGACTTGTCGGCGCCGGGATGGAAGCCGCTTTTTTTGGATGAGCATCAGAACGAGACGCTGATTGTGCTAAGCGATTTGATGATTCCGGCGACGGACACCCCTGGTGCAAAGGAAGCGCTGGTGAATCGGTACATCGACCTGGTGCTGGCCGCGGAGACGCCGGAAACGCAGCGCGCGTTCTTGAATTCGCTTGGTTATTTGGACGGTGAAAGCATCCGGCGCTACAAAGCGGCGTTTCGTTATTTGTCGAGCGACGAGCAGGATCTGTTGCTGCACGCGCTTGCTTATCCTCGCAATGCCAGCAACTGGACGGGCGAAGCTGATACCAATCCGGACAAGGGGCACGCTCATTTTGAAGCGCTCAAAGACCGCATCATGACGGCGTTTTACAGTTCGCAAATTGGCGAAAAAGAATTGGGCTGGGACGGGGCGTTTGCGCACGGGCCTTTTCAAGGTTGCGAACACCCAGAGGGGGACCACAAGTGAGCGGGATGGCTCGTGAGGCGCAGGACCCTTTGAAGACAACCTACGACGTTGTGGTTGTGGGATCGGGAGCCACCGGCGGGTGGGCGGCGAAACAATGTGCCGAAGCGGGGCTGAAAGTGGCGTTGCTCGAGGCCGGGCGCGCGGTGAGTGCGAAAGAATTTACCGAGCACATGCCCGCCTACAAATTGAAATATCGCGATCATTCGCCGGAGGTGGTGCGAACGCGTCCGGTGCAAAAGCAGTGTTACGCGTGCATGGAATACAACTACGAGTGGTTTGTGAATGATCTGGAGAATCCGTACAGCACGCCGGCAGGCAAACCGTTTACGTGGCAAAGGCTGCGCGTGCTCGGCGGACGATCGCTGGTTTGGGGACGGCAGAGTTACCGCATGAGCGATAACGATTTCAAGGCCGCGAGCCGCGACGGGTACGGCGATGACTGGCCGATTTCGTACGCGGAACTCGCTCCGTATTACGACATCGTGGAGAAGTACGTGGGCATCAGCGGGGCGGCCGAAGGGAATGAGATGCTTCCCGACGGGCAATTCCTGCCGCCGATGAAAATGAGCTGCGGAGAAATTCAACTGAGAGAACGCGTCAAAGCGAAATTCGGACACACCGTGACGATCGGGCGCACAGCTATCTTGACGCAAAATCATAATGGGCGGCTGCAGTGCCACTATTGCGGGCCGTGCGAACGCGGCTGCGTCACGTTTTCTTATTTCAGCAGCCCGTTTACGACCGTGAAGGACGCGCTTGCTTCCGGCAACTGCACCTTGTTTACGAACGCGGTCGTAAGCCATGTGGACATGGACACCGAGCCGAATAAGGCGCGCGGCGTGACCTACGTGGATCGCCTGACGCGGCAAGTGAAAGAGGTTCGCGGAAAAGCCGTGATCCTTTGCGCGCAAGCATTGGAATCCACTCGAATTTTGCTGAACTCCTCGACGCGCGAATATCCCAATGGGCTGGCGAACTCAAGCGGCGCCCTGGGGCATTATTTGATGGACCATGTCGTTGGAGGCGGAGCCTCGGGCCGTTTGCCAAACTTCAATCCCCTTCCCAATGCGAATGAACCTGCTCGGCCCAACGGGATTTATGTGCCGCGCTTTCGAAACACGCCTTCAAGCAAAAAACAATCCAAGTTCATTCGCGGCTATGGCTATCAAGGCGGAGCCGGGCCCGAATTCAACTTCAGTGCCGAAGGGTATGGCACATCGCTCAAGAAATCCGTAAAAGAAGGCTATTACCAAGTCGGGCTGGGAGCTTTCGGCGAATCGCTCGCGCGTTGGGACAATTACATCGCCATTGACCGCGACCTGAAAGATGCCTGGGGCATTCCCGCGTTGCACATTAATATGACGCATGGCGACAACGAAGCCGCGCTCATGCAGGATGCGGGAGCATCGGCGGCGGAAATGCTGGAAGCCGCTGGCGCGAAAGATATTCGCGTGCAGGCGAATGTCGAAATGCCCGGCATGGCCATCCACGAACTGGGCACCGCGCGCATGGGGAACGATCCGAAGAAGTCGGTGCTTAATCCCTTTAACCAGGCACACGACGTGAAGAATTTGTTCGTGATGGACGGGGCGAGCTTTGTGTCGTCGGCATGCCAGAACCCGACGCTCAGCATGATGGCGATCACGGTCCGCGCTTGCGATCACTTGATTGGGCGCTTCCACAAGAACGAGATCTAAACCCTTTGCCGGGAAGATGACGCCCATGAAAAGAACAAAAGCTGGCGAGCGCGGGTCCATCGCGAAAAGCAAAGGTGGCACGAAGACAGTCGAGGAATACCTCGCTGGTATTCCGGAACCTGCACGCAAGACCTTCGACAAGCTTCGAGCGACGGTTCGGTCTGTTGTGCCAGCGAAAGCCGCCGAGACGATCAGCTATCAGATGCCGGCGATCCGGCACAACGTAGTGCTGGTTTGGTACGCCGCATTCTCAAACCATTGCAGTTTGTTTCCGACCGCAGCCGTGATGGATGAGTTTAAGAACGAGCTTAAAGACTTCACCACTTCCAAAGGGACTGTGCAGTTCCCTCTCGACAAGCCATTGCCCGTCGCGCTGATCAAGAAAATCGTGAAAACTCGAGTAGCGCAGAGCGAGAACAAAAAGTCGCGCTGAGCGGATTCGTCTCTGAAGATCGATTGCAACTGACGCGGAGTGGGAGGGGCAAGCCCCTTCCCTACACGTTTACTATTGCGAAGGTTTCAGGAAGGCGTCGAGCTTCAGGAACTTGCGGCCGAGTGCGGCGCTGTAGGCGGACCATTCTTCTTCGCCTGACTCGACGGCAAGGGCAGCCCGCACAGCGGCCATTTTGGAATCCATGTCGTCGAGGTAGTGGAAGACAAGGGCTTCTCGAATCATCGGCAGCTTTGGCGAGCCAAATTCGTATTGGCCGTGATGGCTGATCAAAAGATGTTGGACTACAGTTTTGAGATTTGCGGGGAAACCTTCAATCGCGTCCATAGCCCTGGCTACCGTTTCGATTTCCATGACAATGTGGCCGAGCAACTGGCCTTCGGTGGTATAGCTAATGGCGCGGTCGTAGCAAAGTTCGTCGAGTTTGCCGACGTCGTGGAGGATCGCGACGGTCATCAACAGGTCGGCACTCAGTTCGGGATAGTGCGCCGCGACTAGTTTGGCGAGGCCGCAGAGGCCGACTACGTGTTCCAGCAAGCCGCCGAGGTACGCGTGATGCATCACTTTCGCCGCCGGAGCGCGCTTGTAGCGAGCCGCAACCGCGGGGTCCGCGAGGATTCCACCCACAAGTTTTTTCAGCCAGGGATTAGAGATGGAATTCGCGTATTCGAGCAGTTGCGCCCAAAGTTTTCCTACGTCTTCCTTCGTGTGCGGCAAAAAGTCAGCAAGATCAACCTCCTCGGACTTGGCGAGGCGGAGTTGCTGCAAAGTGAGCTGCGGCTTGTTTTTGTAGATTTCGACACGCGCGTTGACCTTGACGATATCGTCCCGGCTGATGTCCTTCGCGGGAGCCTCGAATTGATCCCACATGACCGCTTCGATCGTACCGCTGCGATCGCCAAGCGCCAGACGCAGAAAAGTTTTTCCCGCGCGTGTGTTGCGAATCTCTTTCTCGTGTACGAGAAAAAACGTCGTGATCGTTTGTTCGGCGTTCAGATCAGAGACGAACGGCGTCTTCATCAGTCGCCTGAATCTCCGGCACGCTTGCCGAAGAGCAAGTACTTCTTGTGGCCCTTTTTGGTCTTGGTGACCTCTGGGGTGGCGCTCACTTCCTGAATCTCCGAATTGCTTCCGCCGGCGGCATCCTGGTAGCCCGGCTTGATGACGACATAGCTTTCCTCGCGCAGCGTCTTCAGATACTCACGCAGGGCAGGCTCCATGCGCTGGCTATAAAGCTTCTCGTTGATCTCGTTTTCGACTTTGGCAAGCGGTTGTTGGCCTTCCTCGTAATGCTCCAGAACCTGGATGATCAGGAAGCCCTGCTTTGTTTCCATCACATCGGTGAGTTCGTTCCTCTTCAGCTTGAAGACGTTATCTTCGAGTTCCTTGGAGAGTTCGCCCCGCTTGTACTCGCCCAAATATCCGCCTTGTTTGGCGGTCGAGCCATCGGAATAACGCTTGGCGATTTCGCCGAAGTCTTCGCCGTCCTCAACCCGCTTCCGGGCCGTATCAGCCTTCTTCCTTAGGTCGGCAATTTCCGTGGCGTCCTTGCCGGCCGTATTGACTTCGATAGAGCGGAGCGCAACCTGCTCCGGGCGAATGAAGTCCTGCTTGTGCTCCTCGTAATACTTTTGAATGTCTTCCTTGGGTACGCTGATGTGGGAGCCGACTTCGCTGCCGATAACCTTTTTGGTCAGCAAGCCGCTGCGGATGTTGTTCTTGAAATCCTCCCAGTTGACGCCCGATTTGGTAACCGCTTCCTCGAGAGCTTCCATGCTGGTGAGTTTGTTTTCGATTCGAATCTGGTCGAGCTGCTTGATGACTTCAGGCTCGACGCTGATGCCCATATCCTTGGCGCGCTGCACGAGCAGGGATTGATCGATCAGATTTCGCAGTGCGTTTTTCTGGGTATCTTCGATGAGCGATTTCAACTGCTCGGGCGTGCAGCGGTTTTGGCAGTCCTGCTTCGCCTCATCCTCGGCGGTCACTTTGGCGTGTTCGAATTCGGAGCGGGTAATGACCTCATTGTTTACGCGCGCAACGATCTCTTCGACGACTTTGCCTTCCGTTTCGGAGATGGCAGGCTTCTTGAGCGGAGCCGCCTTCTTTGGCGCAGCAGTAGGTGCGGGAGTGTCCGCCGGGGCCTCGTCGGGCTTTTCGAGCGTGGGCTTGGCCGGTTTCTGGCTTTGAGGCGGCGGAGTGGGGTCCTGTGCCGCGAGCGGCAACGCAATAAACAACGCCGCGATCAGTCCTAGATTACGCATGTAGTTCCTCACCTATAGAGTTTAGCTCTGGCCTTGAAGCCCGAGCAATACGTTTCTGAGAGCGCCCGTCACCGATTCCCCCCGTGTAGTTTCCAGCCAAAGAACACCGCTGGGGTCCAGCTTGATGCCCTTTCGTGAACGCACCACCTTTACCAGCGTCGCGGGATCCAACG
>Ga0210403_10000886_pt1 | contig 29634 bp, 18 predicted proteins | sample IncBWC19MmetaG_FD_150863 | JGI IMG/M metagenome (GOLD analysis project Ga0210403, IMG submission 150863) | Forest soil microbial communities from Barre Woods Harvard Forest LTER site, Petersham, Massachusetts, United States - Inc-BW-C-19-M | ecosystem: Environmental > Terrestrial > Soil >...
TAGTGCAGATCCAAGATGTCGATGGATGAAATCCGTTTGCCTCAACCATTTTTTGTTTTTTAAAATCAATACGTTACACAGCGTTCTCGATTGCGAGTTCTACTTCATTTTACGGACAACACGTACAACTTCGGTGTTTTTGTTCGGGAGTGAGGTTTTCAAGAAATATTGAAGCATTCGGTTGAAAGCCGAAGGGGCGCAGTGTTAGTCGGCTCAATTGTAGATTGTTTGCTGGGGCTGTAGTGAACCCCTAAGTGAGACAAATTGCCGTTGTTACACTTTGTGGAGAAAGGTAGGTTCTCCACACATGATCAGCAGACGATGGCGGTACCCGAGTGGTCCCCGAGACGAACTCCCTGAACCCCTTTTCGGCGCATAGCGTATTCGGGCGACGATGACTTCACTTCGGTGTACAAGCTTCCGGGCGGTGTCAATTTCTTCGACGGCTTCCACGTGTTTGCGATCGAATGGGAACCAGGAAGCGTTCGCTTCTTCGTTGACCAGGAGCTTTATGCGAAGTTAACGCCATCCAGGCTTCCCTCCGGGATGAAATGGGTTTTCGACCATACGTTTTATATCATCTTGAACGTTGCGGTCGGTGGCGATTGGCCAGGCCCTCCGGACTCGACCACGGTGTTCCCACAGGTCATGCTCGTGGACTACGTTCGCGTCTATAAAGCCTAATAAGCCGGCTGATTTGTTAAACTTCATGTCGCTGAGGAAACATCTCATTCATGAATAGAAGGATGACAATCGTCGCGATATCACTCTGGCTTCTTGCGCCGATTCTGGCCACTGCACAATCCTCGAACCGGACCGTCGTTGTGATCAGTCTTGATGGATTCCCGGCCTACGCGTTAAAGGATACGCTTCTTCCCGTTCCCACATTGCGACGGTTGATAGCAAAGGGTGCTTACGCGGACTCGATGAGGCCAATCAATCCGACGGTTACCTGGCCAAACCACACCGCGATGGTCACAGGGGTGAATGCCATTCAGCATCAGATGTTGTTCAACGGTTTGCTAAGCGTCGCGGACCCTCGCCAGCCTCCGAAAATCGAGCCGTGGCGCCCGAAAGAGTTGATGGTTCACTCCCCCACCGTTTACGATCTCGCGTTCCAGGCCGGAATGATCACCGCACAGGTGGATTGGGTCGCCATCTACGATGCAAAAACAATCACCTGGCAATTCGCCGAAAAGCCGGACCCTGAAGGAAAAATTGAACGCGAACTCATCGCAGCGGACGTAGTCACCAAAGAACAGTTGGGTTCCTTCAGCGACCAGAATTCGGCCTGGCAAGATCGCATCTGGGCAGACGCCGCCGTCGATATTCTGGAAAAACATGCGCCGAATCTTCTGCTCGTGCATTTCCTCACACTCGACAGCACGAATCACGAGTTCGGCCCCGGCAGCGGCGCGAGTTACACCGCCATGGCGTTCCTGGATGACCGCGTGAAGCAGATTCTGGACGCTATCGAAAAATCTGGTCGCGCCAGCCAGACCAGTGTTTTCATCGTCTCCGACCACGGCTTTCGCAGCGTTCAAAAAGAAATTCGCCTGAATGTTTTGCTGCGGGAAAAAGGATTCGCCAAGGCGGGTGGAAGTTCCGTCTGGGTTATTCCGGATGGCGGCGTCGCGATGCTGTACGTGACTGATCCAGCCCAAAGAAATGCCTTACTGCCACAGTTGCGAACGCTTTTTCAAAATCTCGAAGGTGTCGATCGTGTCTACGGCGCGAGCGAATTTGTCTCGCTAGGCTTGCCAACACGCGCGCAGAGCGACCAGGCTCCCGACTTACTGCTTTCCGCAAAGCAGGAGTATCTGTTTGGCGACGGGACGACTGGCGGCGTGGTGTCTCCCTCCAAAGACCGCGGTGCCCACGGCTATCTGAGCGATGATCCTGCGATGCAAGCGATATTCATCGCATCGGGCGCCGCGATAAAAAAGGGAGTTCGGCTCACACAAATTTCCAACGTAGACATAGCGCCGACGATTGCCGAACTGCTGGGACTAAATATGAAAAATACGAGCGGCCACACGATTCGGGAGATCCTTGAAGCACCCGGCGTACACTAAAGATTCAGGGAGAGTTAATCGTCCATGACCCAACCGATCAGCCAACTCGTTCGAAGAACCCTCGTGGGCTTGGTTGTGCTATCGATATGTCTAGCGGGGGTCGGGGACCATAAATATTATTTTGCTTCCACTGTGCTGACCCAAGCCCAGGATTGGGAACCTTCGATCCGCAAGTTTGAAGAGCAGGACAAAGTAAATCCTCCCAAATTGGGGAGCATCGTTTTCACTGGATCCTCGAGTATCGCGCGATGGGGGACGCTTGTTGAGGAAATGAAGCCGCTCGACGTCATCAATCGAGGTTTTGGCGGTTCGCAGTATTTCGATCTCAACCAATATGCGAAGCGAATCGTCATTGCCTATCACCCGCGGGCGGTGGTGGTCTATGAGGGTGACAACGACCTTGCCCCTGAATCTTCCAAGACGCCGGAATCGGTTGCCCAGGACGCCCGGACGCTTGTCCAAACCATTCGCGCCGCGTTACCGGAAAGCTGGATCTACCTGATCTCCATCAAGCCATCCAAGTCGAGATTGAGCGCATGGCCCAGAATGAAGGAAGCTAACCGGATGATCCGAGATTTCGCCCGCGCGCAGGAACACGTCCAGTACATTGACGTTGCTTCAGCCATGTTCGACTCGAGAGGAAAACTTCGCGCTGATCTGTTCGTGGAAGACGGATTGCACCCGAATCCCAAGTGTTATGCATTGTGGACTTCGATTATAAAACCCTTGCTTCTCCAGCGATTTGGCCCAATAGACACAAAAGCCAAAAGTAGAGCCTGCTTTGACATGGGCGCCTACGGTGATTTCTTTGATGGCTGTAGTTTCGACCTTGCAATTGCATCCGCTACAAGAGGGGCCATTATCGCGTACCCAGCCGCATTCGGGTGAACACCATCGCCACTAAATTCTGCGTTCATACCGTGTTGGTCATTGACCAGTGATGAATAATAGTCCAGATAAACGATGCCTTCTTTCCCCGCGTACTCTTTCATCCATTGATTCAGTGCGAGGATTTTGTCGACCGGCTGTATCTCCGGCTTCCATGGATAAACGGCCGCGGGCAGAGCCGATGCCAGAATTGGGCGCACTCCATTTCCGCGCGCAAGCTCCGCCATGGATTTCAGATTGTCTTCAATCATTTCCAGGGTGGTCGGGCCCGTATTCTCTGCAAGGTCGTTGGTGCCTGCCAGGATTACGACGCTCTCAGGTTTGAGCGCAAGGACATCTTGGCGAAAACGGAGAAGAATCTGCGGAGTAGTCTGGCCGCTGATCCCCCGATTCACGTAGGGCTTACCTTTGAAGAAGGTGGAAAGATCCCAACCCTGGGTGATGGAGTCGCCCAGAAACACCACCCGCAATTCACCTTCAGCGGGTACACCGAGCTTTGCGTTAGCATCGCGATATTTAGCCAGGTTGAGCCAATCGCGTAGTTGCGAATCCGTTGCTTGTCGCTCTCGTTTCAGAGATTCGCAGGGGTCGGCAGCTTGCTGTCCTGGCGCGGATTGTAACAAAAACGCGCTCAGAAGGACTATCAAAGTAAGTTTCATCATGTGCAGGGCACCTCATCCTCGATCGTGCAAACAGAAAAGCGAGGAAGCTTTAATCTACCTTCCGACCTGGAAATCAAGAAGATTCTACGCCGGTTTCGCCTGCCAAAACGTGCGCCACCTCCTATTTGGTAGCCCGGCAACTCCAATTTATCGTTCGCGGCTGGCGCTGAACGGTGTACCATCCGAAAGGCTGGCGGCTTCGATATGCTGAGATGAATCGTTTGTCTTGCTGGAACGGGAAACTTTCAATAGCGACTGAGGAGATCGCGGCATGGGCAAAACTGGTTTCACGCGCCGTAGATTTTTGCAACGAAGCGCAGGAGTAGCGGGAGCTTCACTGGCCGCCAAATACATTGTGCTCGACCCCGATCCGCTGAAGGCATTGCCGCGCATGAGTGCCCCCAGCGACAGAGTTCGCTTCGGAATTGTTGGTGTAGGCATGGAGGGATCGGGACTGCTGACAACCGCAATTCAGTTGCCTGGCGTGGTATGCGTGGCGGCGTGCGATCTTTACGACGGACGTCATGAACTCGCAAAGGAAATCGCCGGAAATTCGATCAAGACGACGAGGCGCTATAAAGAACTTCTGGACGACAAAGAGATTGACGCCATTATCATTGCGGTTCCCGACCACTGGCATAAGCAAATTTTCGTCGACTCCGTAAGCGCGGGGAAGGACGTGTACTGCGAAAAGCCGATGTCGCACAGCCCGGCCGACGGGTTGGCGATGGTCGCCGCCACAAAAAAGACGGATCGCATCACACTGATCGGAGCGCAGCGGACGAGTTCGGTCTTGTGCGCGAAAGCCAAGGAGCTTTTGAGCAGCGGGGCGATTGGTGAACTAAGTCTCGTTGAAGGGAGTCTGGGGCGCAACGATCCCACAGGCGCCTGGGAATATCCGCCGCCTGCGGATCTGTCTCCCCAAAATCTGGATTGGGACACCTGGCTGGGCACGGCACCAAAGAAACCGTTTGATCCTTATCTCTTCGCGCGCTGGCGCTGCTGGAAAGAATATGGAACGGGTCTCGCGGGAGACCTGCTGGTTCATTTGCTCAGCGGCATGCAGTTTGTTTTGGGGATCAATGAGCCTCCGAAGCGGGCGTCGGCCTTCGGCGGAATTTACCGCTGGAAAGATGGAAGGAATACTCCCGACGTGCATCCGGTGCTTTTCGAATACGGGAATATTCCGGTTTATATGCGATTGACGCTTGGAACCGAGACAGCGGAAGTAACTCGGTTTATGGGATCGAAGGGCATTCTTGAACTTACCGAGTTCGGACTGAGTTACACGCCGCAAGCCGGGGTCGACCTGGCGCCCAGCTACTACTGCTATGGGCTTCCCAGCCGGCTGAAGAATCCGTACTTCAAGCAATGGCACGAAGAGCACGATCCGAAACCTGGGCACGAGCCTGCTCCGAAGACGGAAAGCTATCGCGGGAATGACTATGACGATTTGAAACCGCATCTCTGGAATTTTTTCCAGGCCGTCCGTTCGCGGAAGCCGCTCGTGCAGGACGTGGTGTTCGGCCACAACGCGGCGCTTGGGTGCCACATGGCAAACGAATCGTACTACCGGAAGAGCCCTGTCTATTGGGATGCCGACTCCCAAACTATTAAGTCCTAGAGCACGAATTAGCCAGGTTTCTTCCGAGGAGAAGGGATCGAAAATTCTATGAAGCTTAGCAGGATCGTAAACGCAATGACGCTGGCCAGCTTGTTGATCGGAGCTCAGGCATCCGCGCAATCTGGAAGTCCCCTTTCGAAATCTTCATCGCCTTCCAGCGAATCCGAGAAGGCATTTCTGGGGCGCTGGGATTTGACGCTGAAGGCGCCCGATCGCGAATATCCATCGTGGCTGGAAGTTCGACTGGACGGAGGGCAGTTGAAGGCCGACATGGTGGGCCGTTGGGGAAACGCCAGGCCGCTGCCCAAGGTTGAGCTGTCAAACGGCAAACTTACTTTCGTTTCTCCCAAGGACGAGGAAGCCGCCCCGGCCGACATGGTTTTCGAAGGCACGCTTGTTGGAAAGACCCTATCGGGAACGGTGAATGGCCCCGATGGAAAGGCCTGGCAGTGGACCGGCCGGAGAGCGCCAGCCTTGAAGCCAAGCGGAGAACCCAAATGGGGAAACCCGATTCCCTTGTTCAACGGCAAGGATTTGAGCGGATGGAAAATGAAAGGCCCCGGAACGACGGTATGGAAGGTCGAGAATGGCAATCTGATTACACCCGGAAACGGACCCGAGCTGATCAACGATTCCAAGTTTGAGGATTTCAAGTTGCATGTCGAATTCGAGGCCGATGCCAATTCCAACAGCGGCGTCTACCTGCGCGGCCGGTACGAAGTTCAGGTGGAAACAGACTCCGCCGATGAACCGCCGAGTCATCATACGGGGGGTGTGTATGGATTTCTGGCTCCCGTGCCGGAATTGCCGCGTAAGCCGGGAGAATGGCAGAGCTTCGATATCACGCTGACCGGGCGATGGATCACCGTTGTTCAAAATGGCCAGACCGTCATCGATCACAAGGAAATACCGGGCATCACTGGCGGCGCCCTGGACAGTCACGAGGAACTCCCAGGCCCCAACTACCTGCAAGGAAGCGAAAAAGGCCACGTAGCGTATCGCAGTATCGTCATAACACCAGCCGAGGAATGAAACCGCTCGGCACGGGGCGCCGGATCCAATGACTCACTTCTTGCGCGACATTCTTCGCCAGCCGAACGAGTTAAAACGTACCATCGACTTTCTCTCAGGAGCTGGCCGTCCTGCTTTGGACGCAGCGGCCAATGCAATTCGCGGCGCTCGCCATGTTTACCTGACGGGAATCGGCAGCAGTTTGCACGCGGCATTGTGCGCCGCGACTTTGTTTAACCTCGGCGCTGGTCCGGTTTACCTCTATGATGCCGCCGAGTTGCTGGAGTTCGCGGAATTTCCTCCTGATTCTGTGGTCATAATGATTTCGCGGAGCGGGCGCAGCATCGAAATCGTCAAGCTGCTTGCAAAGGCGCGTGCAAGTGAAGCGACTGTCATCGCCATCACCAATTCCGCGGACGGGCCGCTTGCGCGAGGCGCGCAGATCCCCCTCCCCATTCCCATCGAACTGGATCACGCTATTTCTGTAAACACATACTCCACTCTGGCCGCGACCGCTGGAATTCTGGCAAGCTCGGTTGCCGGAACGTGGAGTGAGGCTCTCGCCGCCGCGCTTTCAGATTTATTTATGAAGGCCGGTGCGGCAATTTCCGGTTGGCAGGCCCAGATTGCCAACACAAATTGGTTTGCGCCGAGCGCGGCCACTTATTTCTTGGCACGTGGATGCAGCACCGGCAGTTGCCAGGAAGCGCGGCTGCTTTGGGAAGAAGGAGTGAAATCACCTGCAACGGCAATGAACACCGGCAGCTTTCGCCACGGTCCGCAGGAAATGGTTGCTGCGGGAGCGCGATTTGGAATCTGGATTGACGCCGAACGAATGCGCGAGCAAGACCTGGCAGTAGCTCGAGATCTGCGGAAACTTGGCGCCGCCGTTATGTTGATCGGCCAGGATATTCCGAATGATGCGGGTGACCTTGTGTTTCAGTTACCCAGCGCGCCGCCCGGCTGGCAATTTTTGATCGACATTATCCCAGCACAGCTTGCGGCGGAAAAGCTCGCACGGCTTTCCGGAGTGGATAGCGACACGTTTCGCTATTGCTCTTTTATTGTGGAAGACGAGTACGGTTTGTTGCCGCATGAAAATCAGCAAAGGGAAAAATTGTGATTGGCGCTGTTGATATCGGAGGAACAAAGATAGCTGTCGGTGTGGTCGACGACAGCGGGAAAGTGCTGTCACGGCAAGAGTCTCCGACCGACGCTGCAGGCGGGTACGCAAACGGGCTTGCACGAATGATCGAAATGCTGCGCCGGACTTCTCGGGATGCCGATGTGGAAGTGTCCGGCATTGGAATAGGTTCCACAGGGGTGGTGCATCCGGGGAGCGGCGCATTTGGAGACGTTGATCTACTGCCGGGATGGCAGGGAAACAATCCGGTGCAAGACCTGGCGAGAGAATTTAAGGTGAGGGTTGCGCTGGAGAACGATGCCGATGCCTCCGCGTTGGGCGAAGCAGGCTGGGGTGCGGGGAGACGGAAATCGCGATTGATTTACGTTACAGTCGGCACAGGCATAGGCGGCGGGATCATATTAGACGGACATCTCTATCGCGGGGTGGATATGGCCCATCCCGAAATCGGGCACCACGTTATGGATATGTCGGGACCCCACTGTAGCTGTGGTTACCGAGGTTGCTGGGAATCACTCGCGACCGGGCCCGCGATGGCCGCCTGGTTCAACGCGAAGTCCGCGGAAGTTCGAAAGACTCCCGAAAACTTAAGCGCCGCGCAAATCTGCCAATTGGCGAAAAGCGGAGACGAGCTGGCCAGGCAAGCAGTGGACCGCGAAGCCTATTACCTGGGCCTAGGCTTGGCTAACCTGATTAATCTATTCGTGCCGGAGGTAATCGTTTTAGGTGGGAGCATGATGAAAAGTGCGCCGCTCTTTCTTGATGGCATCCGCAAAGTCATTTGTCAAGGTTGCCGCTTCGTACCTCATCAGAAAACGGAACTGGCTCTGGCTTCGTTGGGGGAGGACGCCAATCTCATTGGAGCGGCGCGCGTCTGGCACCATCGCTTCAGGCAGGGAGTCGACCGGGCATTGTGAAGTACCACCAAAGGCAACAGCTCTTTTGTTAGAACGGTCTAGCTGATCCTTCAGATAGAGAACAAGGCAACTTATGGCGAGAAACCGCTACATGGTCGGCCTGGTGTTCGTTACTTTTTTCGTGATCTCCCTGCTGACGAATATTCTTGGGCCCGTTGTGCCGGACATCATCAGCAGTTTCCAGGTGAGTCTGACTGCAGCGGGATTTCTGGCTTTCGCGTTCTTCATCGCCTACGGAGTGCTGTCCATACCAGCGGGTTTCCTGGTTGAGCGATTTACTGAAAAACCTGTCATGTTGCTTGCGTTTCTGGCGGGAACCTTGGGATCGCTTAGTTTCGCTTTATTCCCCGGGTACCGCGTTGCCATCATTTCCTATTTCACCATCGGCGCTGGTATGGCCGTTCTGCAAGTCGCCATCAATCCGTTGCTGCGGGTCGCCGGCGGGGAAGAGCATTACGCGTTTAATTCGACCTTGGCGCAATTGGTTTTCGGAAGCGCATCATTCATCAGCCCACGAATTTATTCCTATCTCGTGCTGAACTTAAAGGACTCTTCGCACGGTCAAAATCCCGTGTTACGCGTTTTGCGAAGGCTGACCCCGGCGGATTTACCGTGGGCCTCCATCTACTGGATTTTCGCTGTTTCCGCCTTGCTGATGGTGGTGATCTTGTTGTTTACCAGATTTCCAAAAATTCTTCACACCGCGGAGGAGCGCGTCGGGTCTTTGGATATGTACCGCTCCCTCGCGCGGCAACGGGTTGTGTGGCTTTATTTTGCGGCGATGTTCGCCTACGTCGGTTGCGAACAGGGAACAGCCGACTGGATGTCAACTTTTCTGAGCCAGTATCACGGTTTGGATCCCCACACCACGGGCGCGGCGGCGGTTTCCTGGTTTTGGGGACTGCTCACCGCCGGGTGTCTGGTCGGGATGCTGTTGCTGAAAATCTTTGATAGCCGGAAGGTGCTCTTGGGCGCGTGCGCCGGGGCTTTGGTTTGTCTGTCAGCAGCCTTGTTTGGATCCGCAAAGGTATCCGTAATTGCTTTTCCGGCGATCGGTTTGTTTGCTTCGGTGATGTGGCCGATCGTCGTATCCCTTGCGCTTAATTCCGTCGCGGAGTTCCACGGTTCGTTCTCTGGTATTTTAGGGACGGGGATCATCGGCGGAGCAGTGGTGCCGGTGATCATTGGGCGCATCGGAGATTACGCAGGACTGCGGAGTGGTCTGGCATTTCTTTACGTTACCTTTGGATTTGTTCTCAGCGTTGGCCTCTGGGCCAAGCCGATAATCAACAATGCGACCATTCGCCTCAAGACGGCGCCTGCTGAGTTTGCTGATTGATGAAGCCTGCTACGCCATCATTCCCTTTGCGCCTCGGTCGCCAAAACAAGCAGTTCGTGATGGAACTTTCGGAACTCAGCTACATTGCGCACGTAATCGGTGAAGGAAGGCATCACGATTCGGGCCAGGGCGTCGGTGCGATCTGGCACATGCCGGGCTGCCTCCATTAGCAGTTCGTAATCCTCGATGCCCTCCCGCATCACCTCGAGGCGTACCGATACGAAGACTCCGTCGTGTTTGGGGTCAGGGTAAACGATAGCGTCATCACCCGCGGGAAGAGTGATTCCTCCTCCCCAGTCTGGCTGAACATTTTCGAACGGCTGATCCGTCCAGAAATTCCCGCCCCAATGCAGGTAGCCCGTAAGTCCGTAACGATAGTTGACCCAGGGCAGAAGCCGCACCTTGAGAGAAGGGAAATCGATAAACCGATTGAGGTATTTGCCGCGCGGAGCCAGACAAATGTAGTACCAACTTTGGCCGCCGCGCGCCTTGTGTGCCGCAACTGCATCCAGCCGATCATCGAATGTGCCGAGCTCTGGTACCCAGATCGTGGTTTCCTCCTGGGCGGGAATATCTTCGTGAAGACTTATGGCGTCCAGGGTTGGCATTCCCGGCAGTTCCTCGCTGACAATATGCACGAAGCGCTCGTAGGTAGGCATTTCTGCTCCATGCGGTTCATCGTGAATGTGCTGGACATAACGGCTGAGCCAGCCTTTCTCTTTCAAGTGATTGCGAAGTTGCCGCAAAAACTCCCGGAGATTCTGTTCTGCGCGGGGATCGTCTGCAGGCAGGTCCTTGCTCACAATCTTACCGTTTTCAACCAGGTCCGTCGGGATCACATAGGGCGAGTCATATCCACCGCCAAGCCGTCCGCTCAGGTGGCCCCCCTCAATCAGGCGAGCCATCCCGGCCTTGTCAAAGGTTTCGATCCATCGGTCGATTAAACTGAAATCGTATCGAACAGCACCGTCCACAAGCTGCGGCTTAGCGAGAGTCCGCACGGGAACAAACACGACATTTTGTTTATACTCTGCCATCGTGCGCCCGATGTTCTCCAATATCTTCCAGTAGCAATCCGGATCGGACTTCAATTTAGGATAGTGCTTCGAAATCCGTTCTTGTTCGAACCACAGCCAGTTCGTGACCCAGAGCTTCTGCTCTTTCGGCACGGTTGCATCGGATACTTCTACGTGAAAGGACATTCTTAGTTTCTGCTTACCGGAGTCGATCTGGAGCACACCTCGGTAAATACCCGGGCGCGTGTCGGCTGGCGTAAAGATGGAAAGCCACACTGTCTCCGTGCGGGACGCTTCCAAGGTGATAGTTTTCTCTAGGGGGAACAAAGGGTCGGGGTATGAACCTACTTCCGGGCGCACCACTTCGGCCAGCGGTGTGTCGGCAGGATGAGAGTCCACCTTCACATATCCCACTCGGTAAGCCTGGACCTTAAGGGTTGCACTCTCCAAATGTGGAGAGATGACGCGCACTTGGACCACCCGGCGTGATTCGGAGAGCAACGCAACCTGCAAGCTGGTGTGCGCATTCCGGGCTGATTCCAGCGCCAGTTCGGAGTTAGGTGTTGTTGCCGGGCTGTCCGGGAAAACTTTAACCAGGGAATCAACGAACCAGGCTATGACGTTGTTCCGCTGCGCGGCATAGAGCGGCAGAGGGAAAAAGCAAATAAAACAGACAAAGATTTTGCGTATAGGCAGCGTGAATTATGGCTTCCAGTCCAAGGAATAGGCCGAAAAACCAGTGGGACGCAAGACATCAAATTTAACAAACAGCGGCACACCGGCTTGGCTGAAGGTCAACGCGGCGGTGGATTCCGCCCCGGCAGCAATTTCAGGAAGTTCTACCTCCTGGCGTTCGATCGGGATTTCGCCTTCGCCGTAGAAAGTTCCCATGAGCTTGTACCCGCGAAGCTTGTACATCGGAACGTCAGGCCGCGTCTTTAGCCCGAGCTTGAAGGTATTCAGATGGTTCTCCACGGTCAACGATTCGACTGGACTTGATTCCCCGCGCAAGACATCGTAAGAAGCCTTTTGCGTGCCGAAGAGATTGACAACGCCGTGAACATTTTGTTTCAGCGGGCCTATGCCGCTGTAACCGACATGGGTGCGATAGTCATTATAGCAGAAGAAAATGGCTCCAGCCACGAAATCCTTTGAACGGAAAACCGCGTCATGGGATCGCAGAATTTCAATTCTGTGCCCGTCACCTTCCGCCCGATCCGCAGTACAAGCACAGTATCCGTATTCGGAAATGACCACGGGTTTGCCCGGAAATGCGGCGTGAATTTTATCCAGATGTTTGGCCACATCCACCGGAGTTCCCGGAGCCCAGCTTCCGAAGTATTCGTTTGTTTCGATGAAGTCCATCAATCCGGCGGCGTCACGTTCCGGAGTTTGGTCCAGCGAGTTCGAGGCGTAGGAACAGAGCCGATCAGGATCCAGCCTCTTTGCTTCCCCCAGCATATGCTTGGCGAATTGATACGCGGGGGAATTTTGGCCGCCAATCTCATTGCACAGGCCCCAAGCCACAATCGAGGGGTGGTTCCGGTCACGCGCGATCATTTCCCTTAATTGTTCTAGGGCGTTTTGCAGGATGTCCACGTTGGGTTCTGCTCCCATCCCGGCAAAAGTATCGTAGCCCCACGCTGGGATTTCGCTCTGCATCAGAATGCCGTTCCGATCGCAGTAGTCGAGAACTCTCTTATCCTGGGGCCAATGAACGCGCGTGAACACGCAATTCAATTGTTTCAAATCATCGTGATCGTGCGTGATCCATTGATTGGGCTCCGCCATTCCAAATGCAGGATTGCTCCCTGCCATGCGCTCAACGCCCATCAATTTCACGCGCTCGCCGTTCAAATAAAGCCCGCTGCCCCTGGCCTCGAATTTACGAACCCCAAATGTAACTGTGAATTGGTGAATTTCCTGTCCGCCGGCGATTGAAAAAATAAGCAGATAAAGATTCGGATGATCGAAATGCCACAACTTTGCCTTGGCGAGCGTGGCTGCATATTTTGACGTCTGAGTCGCTCCGCCTTTGATGGTGAGCCTCGGAGTATCGGAACTGGTCATCACTGCTGAGCCAGTCTCGTTGTCGATGATTCGAAAAAAGACTCTGCCTGTCCAGTCTTTCGAACTCGTGTTTCGAATATAGGCGGTGATCGCCACATTCGCGTCCCTACTTGCGAGATCGGGATCAGTTTCGATATCAACACGCTCCACGAAAGCTTTCGGGGTAATCAGGAGTTGCACCGGCCGGTAGATGCCTCCGTCATGCGCCCAATCACTGGAATGTCCTCTCGGCACCATATTTTCATCGAACGCATTGTCAACTCGCACTGTAATGGTGTTGGAGCTTCCGAGGTGTAGCAGGTGAGTGATATCAAGCACGAACGCGGTGTAGCCTTTGCGGGTATGATCTCCGGCCAATTGCCCATTTATCCAGGTTTTAGCTGAGTGGAATACAGCCTCAAATTCGAGTCGTACCGTAGAGTCTTGCCAATCGCTCGGAGCGTCAAAAGTTCGCAGATACCAGGCGATCCCTCGATAGTCATTAAAAGCGGGTTCAATTTGCCAGGTGTGGGGCACGTTCACCCTGCGCCAAAGACTGGTAGGTTCGTGGGTTTCGTACCAACGCTGCCGATCACCGACGACATCGAGATCGGTGCGAAACCACCATTCGCCGCAAAGATCCACCTCGCCTTGCAAGGCCGGGTATGCCGTCTTAGGAGCAGCCGCGGGAATAGCGCCAGCGGCAAGAGCCCCGACTTGAGTCAAGAATCTACGACGAGAGTTCACCGCCACACTCCGCAGTGTTGGCCAATGTCGCTTAATTTGTCCTTAGACAAGAGGCCGAATTTCCCAAATTAAACAGCTTCCTGTGCACAAGCGATGTGAATGGGCTATTTGCCGTTTCAGGCTGCTATTGCCGTGCAAAACTATAATTCCCCTTCAAACGGATATCCGCGGAAGAACTGCCCACCATAACACCATACTCTCCCGCCGGCGCGTACCACGCATGCTTGTTCGTTTCGTAGTAGGAGAAGGCTCGCCGGTCCAGTTGCAGACTCACCTGTTTCTTTTCCCCGGGCTTAAGCCTGATTTTGGCGAAGCCCTTCAATTCCTTTAGCGGCCGCGGCGGGCCATCCTGCGGATCGCCGACATAGACCTCTGCAATTTCCGCGCCCTCACGGTCGCCCGTATTTTCCACCTGGAAGGAAACTTCCACGACCGCACCGGCGTCCTTCCCCAAAGGGGCTATTCGCAAATCGCTGTAGTTGAATGTGGTGTAGGAGAGTCCGAACCCAAAAGGGAATTGCGGCGCAACTTTGTTTTTATCGTACCCACGGTAGCCTACGAAGATTCCCTCCGAGTACTCCACATGCTTGTCGCCTTTTTGCGGGAAATAACTGTGATAAGAAGGGTTGTCTTCCCACTTGCGCTCAAACGTAGCCGGCAATTTTCCGACGGGGCTGAAGTCCCCAAATAGAATCTGAGCCAGCGCTCGCCCACCTTCTTGTCCCGGATACCAGGCCTGAAGCAAAGCCGGCACTTTGTCGAGCCACCGGCTCATATCCACGTTGCCACCCGCGTTTACCATCACCACTACATTTTTGTTGATTGCCGCGACCTGTTCGATGAACTCATCCTGCCCTTTGGGCAAGCGAAATGGCCGGTCGAACCCCTCGGACTCCGTATTGGGGCCGAAGCCCATGCAAAGAATAACGACATCCGCGTCGGCCGCTATTTTCTTTGCATCCTCGCCGAACGCAAGGGAAGCCGTCCCAATGCCGAATCGCACCGTCGCGGTTCCGATGTCTTCAAAATAGTCCAGACGCAATTTATACGCTTTGCCGCCCTGCAGGTGCTTCGTAAATGTGTTCAGAGTCTCGGCGTGAGGCTTCCAGTCGTCGATTGCCAGCTCGTTATCAATGAACAACCGCACGCCGTCGTCCGCTGAGGTGTAAAACCGGTAATCGTCTTCGTTCTTGGGAACAAAATATCCGGTCCAGCGCACCGCGAAATGGTCGACGGGCGCGCCCTCCATGAAGCTTCCCGCTCCCCATCGGAAATCGATCCTCTCGTCCGTGCGGGTAAGCACCGGCTCACCCTTGAAATCTGCGTTCGCAAAATACTCGCCGCGGAGTCCGGGCTTTCCACCAGGAGCGGTTACGAACTCGGTTTTCTCGACAATGGCATCAATCGAAGGCGTTTCGAACAAGCTCAAAACGCGTAGATCGCTTCCTGCCGCGTTGCTGATGCCTTCCAGGAAGCTGACGGAATTGTATGGCGTCGTCAAAGAACTTCCCCCGCCGCCGACGACGGCCGGAAACGCGTTGGGGCCGAGAACGGCGATCGTACGCAACTTTTTCCTGTCCAGCGGCAAAGTGTGGTGTTCATTCTTTAACAGCACCATTCCGCTGCGCGCTTCTTCCAGCCCGATCTCGCGGCCGGTTTGGCTAAACAGCGGGATGCTGCTGTCCAGCTGCGGCCGGTCGAGAAAACCAAACTCAATCGCCGTTCGAAGAATTCGCCTCACTTTTTCATCGATCGTAGCTAACTTTACGTCTCCCCTCTGCAGCGCGGGCAAAAGCGTGCTCGAATTCATGTACGCCGCAGATGGCATTTCCAGGTCCAAACCGTTGTTCGCGGCGCCGATTCCGTCGTGGGTCGCTCCCCAATCGCTCATCATGATCCCGCGGAATCCCCATTCTTTTCTGGCGATGGTTTCATTCAGCAGGCTGTTCTGGGTCATGTATACGCCATTCACCAGGTTGTACGCGTCCATCAGCGCGCCCACCTTGGCTTCCTTTACCGAGGCTTCAAACGCGGGGAGATAGATTTCCCGCATGGTCCGCTCATCCATATCCGAGCTGTGATCCATGCGGCCATACTCCGAATTATTGGCGGTGAAATGTTTCGCCGTTGCCATCACCCCTTGCGACTGAATGCCTTCAATCACGCCGACCGCCATGCGCGATGCCAGGAAAGGATCCTCCCCGAAGTATTCAAAATTCCTGCCATTAAATGGAGACCTGTAGATGTTCATCCCCGGCGCCAGAATGATGTGTACTCCTCGCGCACGAGCGTCCTTTCCCATCGAAATTCCCACGCGCTTCGCCAGATCCTCATCCCAGGAAGCGGCCAGAGCGATGCCGGCCGGATAGGCTGTTGTTGGTCCGTAATCGTGAACTCCCATGGGCCCATCGGACATCTTCAGCGAAGGTATGCCGACGCGCGGAATGGGTTGAGTAAAAAAATCATTGATTCCGCCAAGCAGGAGAATCTTTTCATCCAAGGTCATTTTCCCAAGCAGGGTTTCGACCCGCTTGTCGATTTCGGTCGCGGGTTGCGCATTCTGGGCCGTGACGGTGGCCTGCAACAGTATGGCCGCCATTAGAATCGCACCCAGCCTGGCGATCTCCTGCAGAGTTTTCTTGACCAGTTTCATTTCGACTCTCCTGCCCGCGGTAGGTAATTTCCGGATTCGTTGAAACGCGTACACACTTTCAATTCAGGTTCCCTGAAGCCGGCGCTTCGGATTGGCCGCCGCGGTACGAAATATGTCGTCTAGGAGATGGATCATGACTCGGTCGGAGTAAACCTGCAAAATAGGGAAGGGTATGAAACCGCCAACTGAAACCGGTTTCACACTACCCTTTTTGTAAGCTCTCCCTATTCCCACCGTCAAGTCCATTTCTCTTAGCTTTGGAAGCTGCTTGCAATTTAGAACTTTTCTGCTTTTTTCCTTTATTGCAAACCAATTTGTGGACCGATCTTGCGCCTGTCGCAGACTGGCCGAGCTCTCCCTATTGCCGCCTTTTGCACATTCGTTGAACGCGGCTCTACTTAGCAGTCGCGGTCGACCTGCGAACGACCAGTTCTGTTTCCAAATAGTAGTCCGCACCTTTTCGCCGTTTCAGCTTCAGCATCCTATCCAATGCCTCGAAGGCGGTCGTCCCCACGCGCTCGCGGGGCACCCGGATGGTGGTCAGCGGCGGCCGTGCTAGAAAAGCAAAGGAAATGTCGTCGATGCCGATAACGGAGATATCTTCCGGAATCCTCGCACCCGCCTCTTCGAGAGCACTCATGGCACCCAGTGCGATAAGGTCGCTGCCGCAAAAGATCACCGTGGGCTTATCGGTGGTTGAAAGCATGGCACGTACCGCCGAGGCACCTGCATCGACGCGGTAGTTACTGTTGATCACTGGGAATGGCTGGAGGTTTCTTTTTTTCAATCCGGCAACCAGCGCGTCCTTGATTGTAATGGCCGTACGGTTGTCGTCTGGTCCAGCAATCACCGCGGTTCGACGGTGACCGAGTCCTACGATATGCTCAATGGCCTGCTCGATACCCCGCTGATAGTCTATCGAAATGGTGCTCACGAGCTTCTCGGCTGGGCCCACGTTGCAAAACACCACGCCAATTCCTGCATCTATGAGTTCTGAAACCGTGGGTTTATCGATCGAAGAGGTCATCACCGCGACTCCGCGGACGTCACTTTCGATCAGCTTCCGCAGAATGGATCTTGTTCGCGGTTGGTCGTATTGAGTGTTGCAAAGAATGACGTCAAACCCGCGATCCCAAGCCGCAGCTTGGAATCCACGGATGACTTCGGGGAAATACGGGTTGGCGATTTCCGAAATCACCAGTCCGAATAAGTCGCTCCGGCCAGTGGCCAACCGCCGGGCATGTACATTCTTGAAGTATTTCAATTGCCTGACAACTTCTAAAACGCGCCTCTGGGTCTCCACAGAGATATAGCGGGTCTTGTTGAGGACTCGGGAGACCGTTGCAGGAGAGACTCCGGCGCGTTTGGCCACTTCCCTCATTGTGTGGCTCATCCGTTTTCCTCCACGAAAATAGTCTCTGCTGCCAAGTTGACGCTGCGTTGTCAAAGTGTTGGGCGGCGCCGGAGAGCGCTTTCCCCCAACGATGGTCACTATTGCGCCAACGTATCATGATTTATAGGCGCAGACTATGACCATCGAAAAACAAGATGGCAATAAGAAAAAGAACTTGACAAGCCTCCGCCCGCACTGATAAACGCTTACAAAGTAACCGGTTTCTGAAAGCGGTTGCACACACTGTTGGGGTGCGTGCGTTTTTGCTCGGTAATCTGAAAGTCGGGTTGCTCAGGGGCCTGTGTCTCTTTTGGGGGTGAACTGCGATTTACTGTGCTTGCCGAGGGTTCTTTCCCTAAGTCTTTTCCTGGCACTCTTTGGAATAGCCGGGCGGCGGTGTTTGTAGCTTCGTTAAGAAGTGCGGCTGGAGGCTGAGCTATGAGGTCGTTGGTTGTTGCACCGGGGCGCTTCCTGGTTGCTGCAGTTTTGTTTATCTTTGCAGGGTTTTCTCTCCGCGCACAAACCAATAACGGCGCGATCGCCGGATCCATTCTGGATTCCTCCGGCGGAGCTGTCGTCGGGGCCCAAATAACAGCCACAGGTGTCGAAACTCACAGCATCTATAACACTGTTTCCAGCTCCACGGGCGCTTACCGGCTAAGCGATCTCGTCCTTGGGACTTACAACATTTCCGTCACCTCGCCCGGCTTCAAGGTTAGCGAACTGACAGGCGTGGTGGTTCAGATCAACACCACGGCGTCGCTTGATATCACTCTGCAGCCGGGGAACGTCAAAGAAACCCTGACTGTTCTGGCGGACGCCCCGCGGATTCAGACGGAAACTTCTGAGATGGGAACTGTAGTTGGCACAAAGGAGATTTTGGAATTACCGTTGTCTTTGAATGCATCCGGCCAGAGTTTTCTTCGCTCGCCCGAAACCTTCGTGTTCCTTACCCCGGGAACTCAGGGGCCAGGGACTAACGGCGGCGGTTCATCCGGAATCTTTACATCGAAATTAAGCGGGGGACAAAACTTCAGCACGGAAGTGCTTCTGGACGGCGTCAGTACCACGCGTTCGGACAGCGGATCTGCGTTTGACCAAACGGCTCCCTCCGTTGAGGCCCTGAGTGAATTTAAGGTATTGACCTCCACCTTCTCTGCGGAATACGGCCGCACCTCAGGCGGCATCGAAAGCTTTGCGACAAAATCCGGCGGAAATGATTATCACGGAACAGCATTTGACCTGTTCCGAAACACCTCGCTCGATGCCAACTCCTGGATCAACAATTTCAACGGCACGCCCCGCCCCGCAGATCACCAGAATGATTTTGGCGGCAGCCTCGGTGGTCCCGTGCGCGTGCCAAAGCTCTACAACGGCAAGGACAAAACTTTCTTCTTCTTTTCCTATGAGCAGTACCGCAACAATCAAGGTACATCCAGCACAGAAACCCTTCCGACACAAGCCGACCTAAACGGCGATTTTTCCGCGCTTCTTGGGCCTGCTACCGGGGCCACCAATCCTTGTGACAACAATGCGCCGATCCTGCAAGGCCAGATTTTTGATCCTTCGACGACACAAACGGTTATCGTAAACGGGAATCCAGTTACGTGCCGCAAGCCTTTTCAAGGAAACAAGATTACTACCCCGTTCGACCCCGTAGCTCTGAAGGTCCTGGGCTTCCTGACAGTTCAGGCCGACCCTGCCCGCGGCCTGCGCAACAATTTCATCTTCCTGTCGAGCCAGCAGATACGGGATACGACGATGACCTTCCGCATTGACCAGAACTGGGGCGCAAAAAACAAGTTCTTTTTCTCTTACAGCAGCCGTGACCAAGAGACTCCGAGCGCGGCCAATTCGCTCCCTGCGCCGCTGAATAGCAATTTTTTCAACTCCAATTTTACCCATTATGTCCGCTTTGGTTGGGATTATAGCGTCGCGACAAATTGGCTGAACACCTTCACAATCGGGCTGAACCGCTTGAACAACCTCAGCAAACCGGACAGTGTAAATGGCACCGATTGGCCCGCTTTGCTCGGAATCGGCAACGCTCACGGTCAAGTATTTCCACAATTCAGCTTTAATGGTCCTTCGAACAACGGCGTGGGATATAGCGGGTGGAGCACCGGCAGCTTTAACGGCCACATCCCCAACAGTTTGGTAACTGCAGATAATATTCGCTGGATCACCGGACGGCATTCCGTCAGCTTCGGTCTGGAGTGGAGGAGCTACCAATACTCGTTCCTAGCCAATGGGAACACCTCTCCCTTATACAGTTTCAACAGCTTCCAGACCGCCTTCACGCCCAACGACAACTCGACCGGCGACCCTTTTGCCAGTTTTCTGCTGGGCCTTCCAAATCAAGAACAACTGTCTGTTACCTCTGTGAACCCGCGCCTGAATTCCAACTATTTCGCGGCCTATATTCAGGATGATTACAAGATTCGCCATGACCTGACATTGAATCTTGGCCTGCGCTACGATATTGATACTCCGCGGAACGAAGCGCACGCCGCGCAATCCAACCTGTCCCTAACAGCCCCGAATGCGGCCGCTGGCGGGCTCCCGGGAGCTCTGGTATATACGCCTGTCGCCGTGCAAGGGGGAACCTACTTCAAAGATTTCGGGCCTCACGTGGGCTTTGCCTATGCTCCCACAGAACTCTTTGGCCGCATCCGCAACATCGTCTTCCGGGGTGGATATGGAATCTACTATGCGGCGCTCTTCTACGATGATTTGCCGACCGGAACGATCCAATTCAGCAGCGGGTCAACTGTTCAGCCAACATTTACTTCCGCGGACAGCTTCACACCGGTCCAGGCGCTCTCAGCCGGTTTCCCTACCTACACTCTGCCAAAAAACAGCACTGATCCTACGCTGCTCAACGGGCAGAACGTGGGGTACATTGCGAACAGCTATGGGCGGCCCGCGCGGACACAGAACTGGAGTTTTGAAATCCAGAAAGAGCTGACGAAAGATTTGATCCTCAGCCTTGGTTATGTAGGTGTCAAAGGCGACTACCTTCACACCAACATTGCGCAGGTCAACGCTCTCAATCCCAAGTTTTACAACCTGGGCGACCACCTGAAAAGTTCTGTCACCAGCGCCGATGGACAAGCCACCCTGGCTACCTTGGGCGTGACTGTCCCAAGTTGGTTCGAGCCACTTTACGGCCCAGGTGGGACCAACCCTGGGAATGATAATGTTGCCCAACTGCTTCGGCCCTTTCCGCAATACCTCGACATCGGCGGAAGTAATAACGGCAAATGCTCCTGCCTGGAAAATCTCGGAGTTTCCACCTACAACTCATTTCAAGCAAAACTTGAGCGTCGTTTCCGAAACGGGCTAAATCTGTTGGCTTCTTACACCTACTCGAAAACGCTGACAAATGCGGACAGCGCTATCCCGGTCTTTTCGGGATTCTCTTCGAATCAGTTTGCAGCGCAGAACCCATTCAACCCGCTATCGCAGAAAGCCCTCAGTTATCAGGATACGCCGCACACGCTGGTTATCAGTTATCTCTATGAACTGCCAGCGGGGCGCGGCAAGGCCCACTTTAACCAGGGCGTGGCCAGCAAAGTTCTTGGTGGCTGGGCTGTTAGCGGTGTCCTTCGCTACCAAAGTGGTACCCCGACAGTTCTCAATACGTTCGTCAATTCGCCACCGGGCACGGACGGGTCTTTTCGCTTGAGCATTGTGCCCGGCGTGCCGATTCTGTCTCCCAATCACGGTTCGTTTAATCCGACGATTACGAATCAGACTCCGTCCATTCCCAACCCCCAGCCGAGCGGTTGCACCGAAAACCCGGACGGAACGTATACCGCAATGTCCTCAAACAATTTCTTCAATTGCGCTGCGTTCATCGATCCCAATCCTTCGTCGTTGATTACTACTCGCGGATACATATATGGAGGCGCGCCCCTGGTCCTCGGAAACGTCCGAAGTCCGAATTACTATAACGAGGACTTCGCGATCTTGAAAAGTACGACGATCCACGAAAATCATGAGATTGACTTCAAGGTGGACATCCCGAACGCGTTCAACCGCCACACCTTCGGCACCCTGGACGGCTGGGTCGGTGACAACAATTTTGGAGCACCAAAAAGCTTATCGGTTTCGAACGGCACTCGGAGTATTCAGTTCACTTTACGTTATAAATTCTGAAGAGTCGGCAAAACCGCAGCCGATCAAAGCCTCCTGCCGTTCACACCCCCGGCAGGAGGTTTTTTCTTGAATGGACAGAGTTCTGACCGCATCTCAGAAAGGTGTAAGATCGTTTTGGGTCGCTCCGAATGGACATGTTTAAGCTGCTTCGCACTCATTTAAGCTTCGGTATGCCTCGGCATCGATGGAGCGTAGGCATCTTCTGCCTCGCTTGGGCGGTCGGCATTCTCCTGCTTGTTGCGCCCTTTGGCGCAGGCCAGACGCCGCAAGTTTCGCCCGAAATTGTTGAGAAATTCCGGATGGCATCAGAAGCAATGAGGGCGGGCAATATCGACGCGGCGGGTGAAGGCTTCGCGGACATCGTAAAAGAATCCCCAAGCTTTGCGGAGGGCTACCTGAACCTGGGCCTGGTTCGGGAAGAACAGGGGCGCCACGGAGAAGCTATTGCCAATTTTCAAAAAGCCCTGCGGCTGAAACCGGGGCTCCGTGGAGCAAACCTTTTTATGGGCATCGCCGAATACCGCATTAATCAATTGGATCTGGCACTGACGGCGCTGCGCAAAGAGACTGTGATCGCCCCGAAGGATGCCAATGCCTGGATGTGGGTCGGAATCGTCGCCCTCGAAAAAGGAGACGGAGGGGAAGCGACATCGGCGCTGGACAAGGCGGCGAAGCTCTCTCCGGACAACGTGGACATTCTTTATCACCGCGGCCGGGCTCATTTGTTCGTTTCGAAAGACAGTTATGCGCGCATGTTTCAGGCGGATCCGAAATCCTGGCGTATCCGCCAAATTCTTGCGGAGGCCAATGCCGACGCCGACCGTGACGTGGATGCCATCGCCGAGTACCAGGTCGCCATTCAGCTCGCCCCAAGTGAACCCCGCCTTCACGAAGAATTGGGAACGGAATACCGGCGCATCGGCAAAATGCAGGAAGCGGAGGAGGCCTTCCGCAAGGAACTTGAAATCGATCCGGACAACGTTGTCGCGCAATATAAGCTCGGGGTCCTTTTGACAGAAAAGGGAAATGCGGCGCAGGGTAAACAGATGATTGAGACGGCGCTGAAACTGCGGCCGGGACTGCGCCATGCGGACTACAATCTTGGCCGTGCGGAGATGTTGCTTGGAAATGATCAGGCAGCGCTCGAAGATTTCGAACGGGCCGTAAAAGCTGATTCGGATCATGATGTTCTGGAACAGGCCTGGTATCAGCTGGGGACGGTGTTGCGGCGGCTGCACCGAACTCAGGAAGCACAGCAGGCATTCGCCATGTTCCAGAAGTTTAAAGATGCCGAGCTGGAAGGGTCGCAAAAGAAAATGAAACAGTTTCAGCAAAAAAAGGATTCAGATACTGTGGCGCCGGAAGGAACTGAAGCGGCGCCGCCTCCGAACCAGTAAATCGCATTTATCGCTGTTTTCCCCGGAGTCCATCGTGCACTCAACGAAACAGCTGTTGTTAGTTTGTCTGGCTGCCGCAATGCATTGTTCGATCGGCAAGGCGCAAGAGCGCGCTTCGACCACGAACCCACCCGCGGGTCTGGTGCGGGTATTTGAATCGACGGAGCACACAATTGGCGAGCCGGAGGAGCGGGGCCCGATTTCGTTTGGTCCGCGGCGAGCCCCGGCACTTACTATTTTTGTAAACGACGCGAAGCAATTTCAAACCATTGACGGTTTCGGCGCGTCGATCACGGACTCTTCGGCTTGGTTGCTGCGCAATAAGCTTTCTGACCCGCAATTCCAAAAGACCATGGAGATGTTATTTGACCGCGAAAAGGGCATCGGACTGAGCCTCTTGCGGCAGCCGATGGGCTCGAGTGACTTTGCCCTGGAAGATTACACGTATGATGACATGCCTCCCGGACAGTCAGATCCAGAGTTGCGGCAGTTCTCCATCGAGAAGGACCAACGGTACATCATCCCCGTACTGCGGGCGGCGCTTGCGATCAATCCACGGATTAAGATTCTTGCCACACCCTGGAGCCCCCCGGCGTGGATGAAATCAAACGATTCGCTGGTGCTGGGGACGCTGCGGCCAGAGAATTACGACAGCATGGCCAGGTTTTTCGTGAAATTTGTAAAAGCGTATGAACAAGCTGGTGTCCCTATTTTTGGTGTGACGATGCAGAATGAACCGTTGAATAGCGAGGCGGACTATGCCAGTCTGCTCATGTCTTCTAGCGAGCAGGCCGTATTCTTGGGGTCCGCTCTCGGCCCGGCATTCCACGCGGCGGGCCTACGCACCAAGATTTTCATCTTCGATCACAATTGGGATTTGACTCGCTATCCGATCGAAGTCTTGTCGGATGCAAAAGCCGCGGCCTACGCCTCCGGCATTGCCATCCATTGTTATGGAGGAAACGCGGCTGCGCAGTCCGAACTTCACGAACGTTTTCCCGATCTTCCGATCTGGATGACGGAATGCTCCGGCGGCGCTTGGCAAAGAGGGAATCTCCTCGATGAGCAAGTTCGCCTGATCATTGACTCGACGCGGAACTGGTCGCAGAGTGTAATCCTTTGGAACCTGGCGCTGGACCAGAATCAAGAGCCGCATCTGGGTGGTTGCAAGAATTGTCGCGGAGTGATCACCGTGAAAGTTGACGATGCCGCGGCCGAGGCGATTCCGACGGTTGATTTCACGGCGCTGGCTCACGTCAGCAAATTTGTCCGCCCCGGGGCACGCCGCATCGAATCAATTACGTTTGGTCATGGAAGCCTCGAAGACGTTGCGTTCCGAAACCCCGATGGCTCGCTGGTCTTGCTGGTACTCAACAGCGGTTCAAAGCCTGTAACTTTTAACGTCGGCTGGAAAGCGAAATACGCGGTGTACACGCTTCCGGGAAATTCCGCCGCCACATTCACCTGGCCGTGTGCGAACCACTGTTAATTTTTGGGCCTTTTCAAATTTTGCACTTCTGCCGATTGAATTTCCGAAACTCGATCGAATTCTTTCTTCGCCGCAACTATGTTTTTCATCTGTTTGTAGTAGCGCCCAAGCTGGTAATGGGCGGTCGCATCCTGCGGATTCAGTCGTACCGCTTCCAGCAACTCTTTCCGCGCTTCGTCCAGCCGGTTCAAATGCAAATAAGCGGTGCCGAGCCGCAGATGGCATTGTGAATTTGTGCTCGCCAGCTCTGCGGCCTTTCGCAGCGGTGAAATGGCTTCCTCAGCGCGGTCGAGGGTGACGAGCAGGCTGCCCAGATTCAAGTACGGCTGTTCGGCAGATGGAGCATTGTCCTTCTGCCAGGCGATCGCATTGCGGTAAGCCGCAAGCGCATCATCTGTTTTTCCGCCCGATTCGGAAATCAGGCCAAGATTATTTTCCGCCCTGGCGTCCCGCGGCTCAATTCGCAAAACTTGCTCGAAAGCGGCCCGCGCATCCGGGATTCGCGAAGCCGTATAATATGCACGGCCGAGATAGTACCAGGCGTCTTTGTTTATCGGTTCCATTGCGACTGCCCGTTCCAGCCAGCGAACCGCCGCGAGGTTGTCATTCAGAAGTTCGTAGTCGAGCGCCACAATTTTCAGGTCATCGCCCGTAGGCGGTGTAATCTTCGCAGCTCTCGTGTAGATCTCCAGCGATTCGGCGGGCCGGTTCTCCCGGTTCAGGACATACCCCAGCAAATAGTAGCCGTTCGCCGATTCCGGATTCCTTTCCAGGTATCGCCGGAGAGAATTTTCCGCATCTGCAAATATTTGCAGGTGGATACTAGCCTTCGCGGAATAGAGCAGCGCATCGGTTTTCCCCGGCTCCGCGGATTCCACTGCTTCGAACAACGAAACGGCTCCCAGAAATTGGCCGCTCTGAAAGGCAGCTTTGGCCTTTTCATAACCGTCTTCGGTTTGTCCGAAACAGCGCGACACTAAAATAGGAAACAACATCGCGAGCGCAAAGCCGAACCTAGCCGCTCGGAGGCGAACCTGGCAATTCACGGCGTGCCCGCCGGAACGTTGCGGCCAGGTGCCGGCTCGTCGATCTGCAAAATCTGATCCGCGCGGACATCTTTCAGCGTTTGCGTGATTCCACTGGGCCATCGAACCTCTATCGTCGAAACTTGCGTTTGCTTGCCAAGCCCGAAGTGCACCCGCTTGTCTCCGGAAGAAAGGTAGCTGCCGGCAGTCGTGACCATCGCGTACTGCGGCCCGTCGCTGGTCACAATTTTTACTTGCGCTCCAATTGCGTCTCGATTGCTCTTGTGTCCGACAAGTTTCAAAAGCAGCCAGTGATTATGGGTTGCGATTTCGTTGTGGAGAACATACGCCGGACCATCATTCGTGGTCACCACCGCATCCAATCGCCCGTCGTTGTCAATGTCGCCGATCGCCAAACCGCGTCCCACCCAGTTTTGTCGAAACACTGTGCCAGATTCGCTCGAAACATCCGTAAAGCTCTTGCCATGATCATTATGAGCAAGCAACAGGTGTTCGCGGTACCGAAGGGTTGGAGCCGTCAATTCGATCGTATCCAGATCGTGTCCTTGCGCAATCATCAAGTCCTTCCAGCCGTCGTTGTCATAGTCGAAAAAGCGAACACCCCAACCGGAATGGAGCAGCGTCATCTTTCCAATGCCAGTTTCCTGGCTCACATAATTGAACGAACCATCACGGTTATTCTCATAAAGAGAGTACCGCTGATTCGCCAAATCGGTGACCAGCAGGGAAGGCCATCCCGTGTTCCTGTAGTCAGCAAAGTCCACGCCCATTCCTGCGTAGGTTCTGCCGTCAGCATCGGCGGCGACTGCCGCTGTTAGCCCCACTTCCTCGAACGTTCCGCCTCCCCTGTTGTGGTAGAGGTATTCGAGCATCGAGTCATTGGCGAAAAAAAGATCAATGTGTCCATCTTTGTCGTAGTCTTCAAAGGCAATGCCCAGCCCTTTGGCGGCCTTGGCCAATCCGAGTTTCGCGGCGACTTCCGTGAATGTGCCGTTACCATTGTTGTGATACACCAATGGAGAAACCGCATTGAAATTCTCTGGATGACAGTAGGCCCGATATCCTTCCCGGTGTTCGCCACACCAAACGTCGACGAAATCCCAATCCAGATATCTCAATACGACCAGGTCAAGATTTCCATCACCGTCCAAATCAACCCAGGCAGCGCTCGTGGACCAACCTGATCCGCCGACACCGGCCGTTGCGGTGACATCGGTGAAAGTCCCGTTTCCGTTGTTGTGATACAAATGATTTCCGCCGAAACCGGTCACAAATAAATCTTCGTAGCCGTCATTGTCATAGTCTCCGACGGCCACGCCCATCCCATAGCCCTCGCCTTGCAATCCCGCCTTCTGGGTTACGTCTTCAAAAGTTCCATCCGCTTTCTGGTGGTAAAGGCGGTTCCAAAACATCGGGCCAATTTTTTTCGGAATGGTTCCCAGCGGAGTGGGGTCTTCCAACGGAGCGCCATTCACCAGAAAAATGTCCAGCCGCCCGTCGTTGTCGTAATCGAAGAGCGCGACCCCCGGGCCCATGGTTTCAATCAGATATTTCTTGGCGGTGTGCGACGCCTGATAGCTAAAATTCACTCCACTCTTTTGCGTAATATCTACAAACAACCCCGGAGTTGCGCCTGAGGAGGGAGCGGCCGCGTTCTTCTGAATTTCTTGCGCAGTGAGGCGGACGGGTATCCATGCCACCAGTGAACTTGACCATACCAGACAGGTAAGCAACTCCGTCAAAAGGCAAACTCTCACTGCCCAACAACCCCCTTGCCCTCGACGACCGTATAAATGCGGTCCACGGCGCGAAGTTCAATCGCCTCCTTCGCGCCGCTTGGCCAGAAAATTTCCACCTTCTCGATTTTGGTGGCCGTGGCTAACCCGAAGTGCAATCTTTGATCGGAACTGGAAGCATAACTTCCCCCGCTGAAAATATCCGCTCGCTGCCGGACTCCTCCCGCCGTCAGGAATACTTTGGCTCCGATGGCGTCGCGCGGACTCTTTGCCCCGCCCACCAGCTTGAGTGTCACCCAATGGTTGGCGTTTTTCGTTACATTTCGCAGCAGTGTGGGCGCACTGTCCATATTGTTCAGCACCACGTCGATGTGTCCATCGTTGAACAGATCGCCGAACGCCGCTCCCCGGGCGGGTACCACTACCGCCAGGCCGCTTCCGGACGCGGGAGGAACTTCCTGGAATTTCTGGCCGTCCACATTCCTGAGCAGCAGTGGACGCTGCCTGTAAGTAGTGCCCCAATCCGTCTTATCCACTTCGGGGTAGACATGCCCATTCGCGACAAAAATGTCGAGCAGTCCATCGTTGTCGAAATCGAGGAATCCTGTGCCCCAGCCCAAAAAGGGCAAGGTCAAATTAACGATCCCCGCCTGGGAGCTCACATCCGCAAAGCCCCCTTCGCCATCATTTCGGTAGAGCGTGTTGTAATCGTCGGAGAAATTCGTGATGTACAGATCAATGTGGCCATTGCGAGCGTAATCTCCAACGGCTATCCCCATGGCAGCCTGTTCCCGGCCATCGTCGTTGAGCGCGAATCCCGACAAATAGCTGACATCTTCAAAAGTGCCATCGTGTTTGTTGCGGTACAGATATTTGGGGACGGAGTCATTGGCCACAGCAAGATCCAACCATCCATCGTCATCGATGTCTACAAAAACCGAAGAAAGCCCATAGTAGCCGCGGCTGTCGTCGACGCCTGCTTTAACACTGACATCCGTAAATGTCCCGTCCCTGTTGTTATGGAATAAGTGGTCTGGTTCGCCAGGAAGTCCTCGCGGTCCGCACATGACGGGAGCTCCACGAAATTCGCAAAAGCCTTGTGGCAATCCTCCGCGTCCCGAAATCGGCGGATTGTTGATATCAAATTTCACATAGCCGGGAACGAACAAATCCAGATAACCATCGTGGTCGTAGTCTCCCCAGGTTGCTCCCGTGGACCAGCCGCCGAGGGTGACCCCGGCCTTTTCCGCCACATCGGTGAACGTCCCATCATGATTGTTGTGATACAAACGGTTCTTGCCGTAATTCGATACATAGATATCCGGCCAACCGTCATTGTCGTAATCGCCGACTGCCACTCCGAATCCCCAGCGTTCGTTGGCTAGGCCCGCTTTATCGGTCACATCGGTGAATGTGCCGTCATGATTGTTGTGGAGAAGCATGGCTCGCGGTGCCGGCTCTTTTCCTCTCAATGCCGCGACGGTGGAACCGTTCAAGAGATAGATGTCCAACCACCCATCATTGTCGTAGTCCAGCAAGGCAACCCCGGACCCCGGAGTCTCCAGAATGGTTGTTTTTGTTGGTTCGCCCGATCGATGGTGAAATTTGTCGAGGCCGGCCTGATGAGTCAAATCCACAAAATAAACCGGAGCGCCGTCTACAAATCCACCCGCGGTGATTGGACGCATCTGGGCGTCCTTCACCGGCGGACGCGGCGCGCCGGTACGCATCCCGCCAGCATCCGCGTCCGGCTTGGCGGGCTCCTGGCCGCTCGCCAAGGCGCAGAAAATCAGAAAAAATACCGTCAGGAGTGGCGGGTGGAAGCTCCGGAAATTACTCCGTAATATACATTTAGCGTAGAGCGGAAACACAGCCTGAATGATTATCCCTCCTTTCCCGCGAGCTTGAATTGTCTCACGATCGCACGCCAGGGGCAGCGCCCAAAGAAACGCTGTCTGCAGGGGCAGGGTTAGTCGTGTCCGCGAGCCGCGTGAAGAAGTTTTTGATCTGAACCGTTACGGCCCCACCGTCTGAGTTCAGTAAAGCAAGGCAAACGCGCCAGGCTGCTTGGACGACTGGGTGAGCAGTTGGGCACGTCCTTTGGCTCGTTGAATTGCGTCAGATGGCAGTTGGCGTTCGATCTCGGCGAGCGAAGGTGCGTCTTGAATATGCGGTTCTCCCTCTGACTGCGCGGCAGCGATCCAGGCATAGGCGGCTTCGAGGTCTTTGGGGGTTCCTCGGCCAGCGGCGTACATGAAGCCAATCATGGCCTGAGCTTTGCGATGCA
>Ga0210403_10000887_pt1 | contig 29606 bp, 23 predicted proteins | sample IncBWC19MmetaG_FD_150863 | JGI IMG/M metagenome (GOLD analysis project Ga0210403, IMG submission 150863) | Forest soil microbial communities from Barre Woods Harvard Forest LTER site, Petersham, Massachusetts, United States - Inc-BW-C-19-M | ecosystem: Environmental > Terrestrial > Soil >...
CAGCGGGAACAGGGGACGGGCGTCAGGCCGGTTGAGGATTCCGTGGTCGCAGAGGATTGCAAAACATTTTGCATCACCGCGAAGAGTTCCGCGGGGCGGATGGGCTCGGTGACATAAGCGTCCATTCCTGCGGCCAGACAACGTTCGCGGTCTTCTTTCAAGGCATGAGCAGTACGGGCGATGATGGGCGTTCGCTGGCCGGTGGCTTTTTCTCGCTTGCGGATTTCCGCGGCGGCTTCGAACCCGTCCATTTCCGGCATCTGGATGTCCATCAGCACGACAGCGAACTTTGTGTTTTGCATCGCAGCAATCGCCTGCCTGCCATCCTCGGCTATGGAGACGCTGAACCCGCGTTTCTGCAGCAGGGGTTGCGCCAGGGCGCGATTGACGGCGCTGTCTTCTCTAAAATGTGCAGCTTTCAAGACCACGCGTTGCGGGGACAAAAACTCGCATCAATGGCCACGGATGGCCAGAGAGGATGCAAGCAGTTTGGATACCGAATAGGTGGCGCTACTGGGTAGAAGGCGGATTCCGGTACAATGCGACTTGCGGAAGATTTGAAAATTATCTGACGGGTGAACGCGTGATTCATCGATTTGTGTTTCATAACGAAGAACTGGAGACAATCGACAAGGTGCGGTGGTCGCCTGGTCAGGCCGGATTGATCTGCGGCTGGGGGCTGTTCACGACAGTGCGCATCGTGCGCGGAGAAGCGTTTGCCTACGAGCGGCATTGGCGGCGCCTGGAAAAGGATGCCGCGCTCACGCGTTTGCCGCTCAACTATTCGAGCGCCAAGGTGCGAGTGCAGCTTCAGGACGTGATCCGCGCGAACAAAGTGGAAGACGGATGCGCGCGAATCTATCTGGTGTGGAACACCGTGGGTTTCTGGAAGAGCGAAGAAAAGATGGCCGAAGTGGACCTGGTGATCACCAGCGCGGATGTGCCGTCCTATCCAGAGACACTGCGCGTCGCTGTGCACGAGCATGGCCGGCACGCGGCTTCCCCTCTGGCCGGCGTGAAAACCACTTCGTGGCTCAACAGTGTCTGGGCGGTGGCGGAAGCGCAGCGCGAGGGTTTTGACGAAGTGGTCTTGCTGAACGAACGTGGCGAAGTCAGCGAATGCACGGCGGCAAATATTTTCGCGGTGAAGGGCGATAAAGTTTTGACGCCGCCGCTGAACTCGGGCTGCCTGGAAGGCGTAACGCGGGGAGTGTTGATGGAAGTGGCCGCCGAAGCGGGCACGTCGGTGGTGGAACAGACGTTACGACTCGAGGATTTGTACTCCGCGGACGAAGTGTTCATCACCTCCACAAACCGGAACGTCATCGGCATCCGCGAAATCGCCGGACGGAAAATCGGGGATGGTGCCACGGGCGGAGTCACCAAACGGCTCGACGTCGTGTTTGACGCGTTTGTGAAAGACTATGTGGAGCGAAGAATGGCCACAAATCGCTAGCCAGAAACTGCGGGCCAGACTGTAACAACAAACGAATCAGTGATGCCCGGAAGCTGCTGCGGGTTCAGACGATGGTGTTGGGGATGAACCCATCGTGACCCGCAGAAGAATCGGCGCAAGCACCGTCGTCACCATCACCAGCAGCACCACGGCGGAAAACAGCCCGTCGTCCACAACACCAATTCCCTTCCCGATTCCCGCGAATATCAAGCCGACTTCGCCTCGCGGCATCATCCCGAAACCTACAGCCCAGCGATTCATGGTTTTGGGGCAGCCCCATCCGGAAACGACCTTGCCAATAATGGCGACGACGGTCAGCGCGACGCCGGCAATCAATACATCGGTGCGGGCCATCGCTTCCAGCTTCACCTGAATGCCCATCCACACAAAAAACAGCGGCACCACCAGCGACTCGATCGGCGACAAGAGTTCGTGCAGCGTGGCGCCTTCCATTTCGCGGTCGAAAAAGCTGTTGAGCACCATGCCGGCGGCAAAAGCGCCAACGATCGTGGCGAGCTCCGCGAGATTTGCGAGCCAGGCAAGCAGGAAGGCAAAACTCACTCCAAAGAGCAGTTTCAGATTCTGGATGCCAAGCCCGCTGATTCGACGGACAAGCTTGGGCGCCAACCAGATGCCCACGCCGAGTGAAGCGACGAGGAAGAGAGCGGCTTTACCCGTGGTGACGGCGATGGAGGCAACGCTGATTTTGCCGGTAACCGCGAGCCCGCTGACAACTGCCAGCACGATAAGGCAAAGAACATCGTCAATCACGGCTGCGCCGAGGATAACGCGCGCCTCGTCGGTGCGGTCTTTGCCAAGGTCGCGAAGAACGCGCGCGGTGATACCGACGCTAGTGGCAGTAAGAATTCCGCCTATGAAAAGATCGGCTGCCAACGGATTCTCCGGTCGCAGAATCTTCATCGTGATCAGGCCCAGCACCATGGGTACCACGATCCCGAGGCCCGCTACGATGGCCGCTGGCTTTCCAACACGCTTCATCTCCACCAGGCTGATCTCCAGACCAACCAGAAAAAGAAGAATTAAAATCGCCAGTCGGGACACCACGTCGACGAACGAGTAGATGGACATGAAGGTTTGACCCTGCGGGCCGCCCAGCAAATTGGCAAGCAAATCCGTATGCGCACCGGGCGGTAAAATCTTATACACGGCTTCGCCAAGACTAAACGACCCATTGAGCGCCACCGAGGCGATGTGCGAAAGATTATCGCCCTCGCGCAGCACCGTCAGCGCAGGGCTGCCCAGGTAGTAGCCCAGGTTCCCGGCAATCAGGCCCACCAGAAGTTCGCCGAGCACGGCCGGCTGCTTCACCCATTTCATCAATGAGCCGCCCAGTGCCGCACCAAGGGTGATGAAGATCGAGGCGATCAGAATGGGAACGACGGGGTCCGCGTGGGAAAACTCATCACTTGCCCAGAGCGCCGCCACAAGCGGGGGAAGAGTCGCTGAAAACATGCGCACGTCCTCTCAAAATTCTTTGTGATTCATCGGCGGGCGGCCGGTGGTATTGTGGATGGGTCTTGCGGCGGACGCAAGAACAAAGGCGAAGCGCGCGAGCGCGTGTTACAATGCGCGACTTAGTGGGGGAGCAAGGGCGGAGGGCATGACGGAACCACTGGTGCAAAGCGAGGCGGTTCTTGAGGTGATTTCACCCGATGGAGCGCGGAAGTACGTCCGCGTGACACAGGTGCCGTTCCTGATCGGCCGCGGCGCGGAAACCGGCAACCATTTGCAACTGACCGACCGCCGCATCTCGCGCAATTGCGCGGCGATTGTCATGGAAGCGAACCGCTACTACCTGGAGGACCGCGGACAGCGGCGGGGCATGTTTGTAAACGGTGAAAAAGTGGAAAGCCGCATGCTGAATGACGGCGACGCGGTCACCTTCGGCCTCGAAGATTCCTACCAATTGATATTCCGTTCCGCCTCCGGCACCGCCGAGGAAGCGATTCCCCAGTTGTTGACGCGCATTGACCACATGACCAGTTCCGAGTCCACCGGCGGCGGGCTGCGTAAATTGAACATGCTGCTGGAAGCGACTTCGCTGCTGCACTCGCAATTGCCGCTCGATTCTGTGCTGGCGAAGATGATCGATCACGCGATCGCGGTGACGGACGCGGACCGCGGCCTGCTGCAAGAAGCAGTGGACGGGAAAGTGGAGAACATGCGCGTGCGGTTGGCGCGGCGCAGCGGCGGCCAACGGCTGCCCCCTGAAAGTATGACGGCCAGCCAGACGGCCATCCAGTTGGCGATGAAGCAGCAGTCACCGGTGATCACCGAAGATCTGGCGCAAGCGGAAATGAATCTGGCGGCAGCGGCGAGCATTGTGGCGCAGGGATTGCGCGCGGTGGTGGTGATTCCGCTGTACGCGAGCGCGCGTGCGAGCACCGACGCTTCCTCCACGGACGTGCGGCGCGGAGATTTTCTTGGCGTTCTCTACATGGACTCCAAGCGGCCAACCGCGTTTTCCAAGCTGGACCGGCAAATTCTGGATGCTCTGGCGGCCGACGCGGCGAGCATTCTGGACAACGCTCGCCTGGTGGAACGCGAGCGCGAAAGACAGCGGCTGGAACAGGAGATCGGCATCGCGCGCGACATTCAGCAGGCGCTCCTGCCAAAAAATCTGCGCGAGTATCCTCACCTGGCCGTTTCCGGCGTGAATTTCCCCTGCTTGTCGGTGGGAGGAGATTATTTCGACGTCTTTCCTCTGGACGACCGGCGCACCGCGTTTCTGCTCGCCGACGTGAGCGGCAAAGGACTGGGAGCGGCTCTGCTCACCACCATGCTGCAAGGTGCGCTATCCGGCATGACCCTGGGCACGGATCCCGCGCGGACGTTCAATCACGTCAATCGCTTCCTCTGCGACCACGCGGAAGTTGGACGTTACGCGACCATGTTTTTCGGCATTCTGGAAGACAGCGGCAAGCTCGAATACATCAATGCTGGTCATCCGTCCCCGATTTTATTGCGCAAGGATACGACCCAGGAAGCGTTCACCGAAGGTTCCTTCCCGGTGGGCTTGGTGCCGGAAGCGGAATTCACAACCGCCTCCCTTCAGTTGGAGCCGGACGATACGCTGGTGCTTTTCAGCGATGGCGTGACGGAAGCGATGGACCCGGAGGAAGAACTTTACGGCGTCTCCAGATTGCGCGCCGTGCTGCAGGGAAAAACCGAGCTGCCGCTGGATGAAATCCAGAAAACGGTGCTGGAATCCGTGGAGAATTTCGCGCGCGGCGCTCGCCAGGCCGACGATCTGACGATTCTGGTAGTCAGATACCGCGCCGTGGCGACGGGCGTCACCGAAGCCGGCGTCGCCACCACTAAGTCCGCAGCCGCCGGCGACTGAACCGCCACTTTTCAGCCCATCCTTCAATAACTGCCGAACCCTAAATTTCCCGTCTACGGTGTGGTATCCTCGTCCTGCGAGTTGAAAGTCTCGCATCCGCCCTTACTGCTTTTCCCCAGTAATCAATAGGACTTTCACGATCCCACCGACGGGGATATCTCTCCGCCACCGAGGCAGTCATGAAATTCTTAAAGATGTGTGTCAGTTGGATGACCAGTCTTCTGTTCTTGAGCGGGACCCTGGGCACCGAAGGCTGCGGCGCGAAGGATGCACTTCCCACGCCCACTGTGCGGCAAACACTGCAGCAATCCTCAACTGGAATGGCGCAGGATCAAGTTGCGTCCCCTGACCAGACACAACAATCCGTGCAACTTTCGGAAGTGAATCTGACCGCGGATGGCCTGGACGAACTGCTGGCGCCTATCGCCCTTTATCCGGATCCCGTCCTTGCGGTGATGCTGCAAGCGTCCGTGAATCCTCAGGAAGTGATGGACGGCGGAAACTGGCTGGCGATGGACGAGAATCAAAAGCTGAAAGAAGCGGCGCTGGACCAAGCTTCCGAGAAGGCGGGTTTTACTCCTGTCATGCAGGCGCTGCTGCACTATCCCAGCGTCATAGACCTGATGTGCTCGCAATTTGACTGGACGAAACAGCTCGGAGCGTCGTACCAGTCGAACCCCAAGGCGGTCCTTGCGTCAGTGCAGCGATTGCGCGCGCAAGCGGTTGATAATGGCGCGCTGAAGAGTTCTCCGCAAATGAAAGTGGACGTCAAACAGGACCAGGGTCAGCAAGTCGTGGAATTGAAACCGGGCGACACCAAAACGGTTTACATCCCGCAGTACGATCCCGCTCAGGTTTATGGAACTACCACCACAACGACGACAAACGGCGGTACAACCACGACCACTACGACAACGACGGGTGCCGCGCCAACCACGACAATCGTGAATAACAACACGACGGTGGTGAAGGAAAAAGAAGGCGTCAGCACCGGCACGGCGGTGATGATCGGATTGCTGGCGTTTGGCGCGGGAATCGCGGTTGGGAATTCGATGAGCCACAATCACTACTACTATCCCGCGTGGGGTTATGGCGGCGTCTGGTATGGACCGCGGCCCTATTATCCCCCGCCCTACCATCCGATTTACTACGGCGGCTGGCACGGCGGCTATCACTACAACCGGCCGCCCTACTACGCCCATTACAACGTAAACGTCAATGTCAACAACAACTATTACAACCGCTTCAACAACAACGGCAACATGAATCCGAATTACAAGCCGCGGCCCGTGCCCTATAACAGCAATCCGAACGGCACGTTGGCAAAGAACATGGGAAACAATCCTGCCAACAAAAGCGGCGTGAATTACAAGCCGGGCAACACCACGGCAACGCGGCCCGCCGGCGGAAACAACGCAGGAAACATTCAGCGGCCATCCACTGGAAATACGCCAAGCACAGCGCAGCGGCCGAGCACGGGAAATCAGACGAGTGACTGGAAGGGGCAATCCACCTACCAGGGAAACAAGAATGCCCAGACACGGCCATCAACCACACCGGCAAATGCCAATACTGGAAACCTGAACAAGGCGGGTGCAATGCAGCCGGGGAAAACTCCTTCGGGTGATCGCGGATTCGCCACGCAGGGCGGTACTCGCCCGAACACGGGCAACGCGCAGGCGTCGAGACCCACTACCGGAAGCGGGCCAGCAACGCGGCCGAGCGCGGGGACTACGCCCAGCACTCGCCCGGCGACTGGCACTTCACAAACTTCACGGCCTGCCGGCGGTTCACAACAAGCGGCGCGGCCAACAACCCAACCCTCGAGCGACCCGCAATCGAGCGGAGGAGGTGCGTTCGGCGGCGCGAGCAATCCATCCAGCGATCGCGCAGCCAGTAATCGTGGGCACAGTAGCGTGAACGCTCCAGCGAAGAGTGCTCCGAAGACTGCTCCTTCATCGGGCGGGAGGAAAAAGTAGGCCATGAGCGGACTAATCACGAAAGAACTCACAATGAACATGCCACTAAGAATTTTTCTGACGATTACCGCGGGAGCTTTGTTGCTGATGGCGATGGCCGGCGGGGTCATCGCAGCGGAACAAAAAACGTTTGCGACGCCGGCGGCAGCGGTCAACGCGTTGGTAAAAGCAGCGGAGGACGGCAACCAGGACGAGATGCTGACGATTCTGGGCGACGAAGGAAAAGAGCTGGTGTACTCCGGTGACTCTGCGCAAGACGAGGCAGGTAGACAGGGCTTCGTCAAAGCGTACAAAGCCAAACACGCTTTGATTGAACAGGACTCGAAGACGCGAATTCTTCAGGTGGGCCTGAAAAGCTGGCCAATGCCAATCCCCATCGTTAACGATGGCGGCAAATGGAGATTCGATACCGCCGAAGGAAAACAGGAACTGCTCTTCCGGCGCATTGGACACAACGAACTGGGCGCGATCGCCGCGTGCCGCGGGTTCATCGCTGCGCAAAACGACTATGCCGCTTCAGCGCATGACGGTTTGCCGGCAGGACTGTATGCCCGGAAACTGATGAGCGACCCGGGAAAACAAAATGGGCTGTATTGGGAGACCGCGGAAGGCGATGATCCGAGCCCGGCGGGCCCGCTGCTTGCCGAGGCTGGGGTACAGGGGGCGGACTCGACTGCACCCGGCAAGGCCCAGCCCTATCATGGTTATTACTACCGGATCGTGACCGCGCAAGGGCCCTCGGCGAAGGGTGGGGCCAGGAGTTACCTGGTGGACGGTCAGTTGAGCGGAGGCGTTGCCCTGGTTGCGTATCCCGCGGAATACCGGAACAACGGAGTGATGACATTCTTCATCAATCAGAGTGGCGTCGTATATCAGAAAGATCTCGGCGAAAAAACCAACGATATCGCGGCAACTATAACCGAATACAATCCAGACAAGAGCTGGAAGAAAGTGCCGGCAACCGAATAAACGAAACCTGTTTCATTCAGATATAACCGATAGCAGCAAACAAGGATGGCGAAAAAAACAGGGCGCCTGACTGAATGTCAGGCGCCTTATTTTTTAGGGCTTGCACGAGGGCGCGGCGGATGCCGGAGAAGCAACGCGAAGCGGAGCGGCATTTTGAGCCGCCAAAAGCTTGTTCAACGCCGGAAGAGTCTCTGCGTTGAGCTTGTTCCACGCGGCAATGTTTTTTGCGATGGAGTTGCATCCGGCGGCAACCACGTTGTAAGCCGATTCGGCGGGCTTCATGTCGGCGCTCTGGACCATGATGAGGTCGTGGCCAAAATCGCGATTCAGTATGCCGAAGCCGGGTGCCTCCGCAGTACCATCTTCCAGCGCGTGAAATTGTTTTTCAAGGTCCGCTAGTGCATCCGCCAGTTCCTTCGGCGGGTTTGCAGGCAAACTTTTCTTGCGGGCGTCGTATTCCGCGTGCAGCGCGACAACAGCCTGGAACGCGCGTGCTGTATCTTCCATGAACGCGGAGATTTTTCGCGAGAGCGCGAGCTGCGCGTTGAAATCCTCCTGTTTGATGGGCGCGCGCGGGTCGGGCAACACCTGCAGCTTCTGCTTGTACGACTTCCCTTCCCGCGTGAAAACCAGGTCATACGTCCCCGGCGCTGCCAGCGGCCCGGGCGGCTGAACACGCGGCGTTTCGCCGGGAACGGCATGATCGGGCACCGTGTATTCGGTGTATTTCAGGCGAGCGCCAAAATATCCATACGGCAGCGCAGTCGGATGCGCGTAGTGCAGATCCCAGACGAAGCGGTTAATCCCCGCCTGGTTGGGCAGCGCGTCAGGCGGGTAAAACCAGAATTCGGGGACATTCGGCGGCGCAATCGATTCTTCCACCGCGTGGCTCGAATAGTGGCGCACCAGATTTCCCTGCGGGTCGTAGATGTCGAGAGCGAGTTCGCTTTTCGACGGTGACTTTTGAAAGTATTGGAGCACTGCGCCGTCCGCGGGATTCCGGCCGGCCGGCGTTTCCGTTTGCAGCGGCGTATCCGGATAATTGTCCCAACGAACGCGGATTGCGGGCTCCGGCACGAAAAACTGCGCAGGAGAGTCCGCGAGTTTCGCTGACCACTGCCGGAGAGAGGAAATGTCATCGAGGATCCAAAGGCCGCGCCCGAACGTCGACGCGACGAGATCCGCGCCGTGGATGGCGAGATCGGTGACGTTCGCGGTCGGCAAATTCAGCTGCAGCGGCTGCCAGTGATCACCGGAATCGAAAGAAACATAGACTGCGTTGGTGGTGCCGGCGAACAAGAGTCCCTTTCGGCCGGGGTCCTCGCGGATCGTGCGAGCCATTCCGGCTTCGGGCAACCCGGCGACAATTGTCTCCCAGGTTTTCCCCGCGTCGCGTGTGCGATAAAAATACGGATGCACGTCGCGCGGGGCGTACAGCGAGGAAAATGTCCCGTGCGCGGCAAATACTGCGGCGTAAGCGGTGTTCGCATCGTGCGGCGAAGCCTCGATGCAGTTGATGTCCGGATGCTCGGGAAGATTGGCGGGAGTGACATCAGCCCACGTCGCGCCGTCACGGGTAAGGTGGATGAGCCCGGTCGTTGATCCCACCCAAATCAGGTTGGCGTCACGCGAAGACGGTGCAATCGTCTGGATCGCGCCATGCGGTCCGCTCTGGGCATCATCATCGTCATCATCATCATCCGCATCGCCCCACAATGAGAATTCGTTAGCATCCTTCGTAAGTGTGTGGCCGTTCTCCATCGGCTTCGCCACTCCGGCCGGCTCCGGTCCCTTGCTGCTCAAATCTCCGCTGATTTCCTTCCAGGTTGTGCCGCCATCGGTGGTCCTCAGCAGATATTGCGTGCCGTAATAAAGCGCGTGCGGATCGCGAGGAGAAAAAGTCAGCGGCGTTTCCCAAGTGACGCGGTAGCCGCTGGGCGGAAGAAAAATCGTGGCCACCTGGCCCGTGCTGCGATTTAGCCGCAGCACCACGCCATACCATCCAATGGAATAAACAATGTTGGCGTCGAGAGGGTCGGGTGCGATGAAAGCGCTCTCGAACGAGCCGGTGGGAAACCAGTCGCGATAGGTGATCAGTCCGTAGTCACTCCGGCTGGGAACAGAGACGGAACCGGAATCCTGCTGCGATGCGTACAGGCGATACGGGAAGAAATGATCCGTCGAGACTCTATAAAATTGCCCGGTTGCCTGGTTATACCAGGTGTTCCAGATATTCCCGCCGTCGAGCGTGATGACCGCTCCCTGGTCGGTGCCCATGATGATACGAGTTGTGTCTTCAGGTGCGATCCACAATACGTGATCGTCTTCGCCGCTCGGCGTGCCTTTCCACGCGACGAAGTTCCGGCCGCCATCGGTGGACTTGTACGTGGAGGTCTGCATCACGTAAACAACTTCAGGATTTTTGGGATCGGAGTAGACCCGGCCGAAATATTCGTCGCCGAACACACGGGGATCCTGGGTAATCTGCTGCCAGGTTTCACCGGCATCGTCGGAGCGGAAAAGTCCCTGATGCATCAGGGAAAAAACTCGCTTGCCGGAAAGCCCGGGAGCAACGGCAAGGCCAATGCGTCCGCGGTGGGCCGGCGGCAAACCTTTTTCACCCGTGGGAGTCCAGCTTTCGCCGGCGTCCGAAGATTTGATAATGACGGTGTCCACGCCCTCTTCTGGCTGCGTTTTCTCATCGGCAGGTTTTTCTGAGGGGGGCTTGGGAATTCGCCGGATGGCTGCATAGATCACGCGTGCGTTGTTGGGATCGAAGCGAAGTTCGGTGGGACTGTGGCGGTCATCCTTGTAAAAAACCTTGCGCCAGGATTCGCCGCCATCGGTGGTCTTGTAGATGCCGCGGTAATCGCTGGGCGTGATGTCCCCGACAGCCGCGACGTAGACAACGTTCGCATCCTTGGGATCGACGAGGATGCTTGGAATTGTCCGAGATTCGCGAATGCCGATGTTCGTCCAGGTGGCGCCGGCGTCGCTGGATTTCCAGAGTCCGTTTCCCGGAGCCTGCTCGCCCGTGGCAACGTAAATAACGTTGGGATTCGAGGGCGCGACCACCAGGTCGCCGATCGAGGCAACGTGGGCATCGTCGAAAATCGGAAGCCAGGTGACTCCGCCATTGGTGGTTTTCCAGACCCCGCCGCCCGGCGTACACATGTAATAAGTCTTGGGATCACCGGAAATTCCGGAAACAGCGGTGACGCGCCCGCCGCGATGCGGTCCGATCAAGCGCCACGAAAGGCCTTGCATCTGGTCCGCGGAGAGTTCCTGAGCACTAGTGTGTGAACCAAACAAGAGCGAAAGAATCACGGCGAAAGGAATGGCAAATGTTCGGGCGCGGCGAATGAAACGAGCGGTGGCTGAGGTCAAGATGGTGTCTCCTGGGAAAAAGGGAGTGTAACATGCACGGCATGCCGGAGAACTGGCCGGAGAGAAAAAATGAATCTTAAGGAAATCTACGACTTTATGAACGCCGAAAGACTTGGCGTATTGACAACAGCCGCGAATTCCGGGCAACCCCAAGCAGCCCTGATGGGATTTGCGGTGACGCCGGAACTGGAGATTATTTTCGATACCGTGCGCAGTTCGCGGAAATATCCGAATCTGAAACAAAATCCTCGCGTGGCGTGGGTAGTGGGTTGCACGAGGGAAGTCACCGTCCAATACGAAGGTGAAGCCGAAGAACTGGAAGGCGCGGCGCTCACGAAATACAAACCGATCTATTTTCAGAAATTCACCGACGGCCCCGCGAGGGAAAATTGGGTCGGCATGACCTATTTTGTAGTGCGGCCCAAGTGGGTGAGGTACAGCGATTACAATCCGGGCACGCGCCGGATCGAAGAGCAACGGTTTTAGCGCTCATCTCGGAAGGCCGCAACACGGGCTAAAGTTCGCGCAGCGCGACGGCTACCGGGCGGATGGAAGCGCGAATGGCCGGAAGCAGACCGCCCAAAACACCCATCACCAGAGCAAAGAGAATACCCATCAGCAGCAGATCAAACGTAATCTTGAATGCAAACGCCAGATTCGAAAACGTCTGAAAATTCATGGTGCTGGTGGTAATGCCGTTCAGCGGAAGCACGGCAAGGCAGCCGAGGATGCCGCCCGCGATCGAAATCAACAGAGCCTCGAAGAGAAACGATAGCAGCACGTTCAAGGTGGAGAAGCCAAGCGCGCGCATGGTGGCAATCTCGCGCCCGCGTTCGGCGACAGCGGAGTACATGGTGTTCAGCGCGCCAAACACAGCCCCCACCGCCATGATCAGCGCAACGATGCCGCCGAGCACAGTGATCAGCCGGGTCATAACTGTGGACTGCTTCGCGTAATAATCCACCTCGCGGGTCGCGTCGACGTCCAAACGTGGATCGGAGGTAATGGAATCCTTGAATTGCTGAAACGCCGCGGGTGAGGTGAGATGGACGGTTGCCGACTGAAAAATGTTGGGCGGACGCTGCAGCACCTGACTCAGAATTTTTGCATCGCACCAGACTTCCGAATCGAATGACGAGCCGCCGGCATCAAACACCCCGACAATTTTCCAATGGCCTCCGCCCATGTCGACCGAGTCACCAATTTTGAGACCCGAATAAGTATTCGTCGCGTTCTTGCCAACGATCAACTCCGAAAGACCCGGTTGAAACGTCCGGCCCTTAGCGATTTTAACAAACGTGCGGATTTGAAGAACGTTCGGTGAAACGCCACGGACCTGCACGTTGGCGTCCGTGCCGGTGGTGATCAGGGGGATCGGCACTACTCCTACAACTTCCTGGGTCACAAGCGGGCCGGAGGCGTCGTGTGCAACTCCCGGCGCATCCTGAACGATGCGGATGGAATCGAGCGTGATGCCTCCCAACATTTCGGAGGCAGAGCCCGCGCGCATCACCAGCACATTCCCTGCAGAACCCGAAGCGACCAGCGTGGATTTGAAGCCCTTGGCCAGCGACAGCATGGCGACGAAAACGCCGACGGTACCTGCGATTCCGAGGACTGCGACGATCGTAGATGTCCACCGCGCGCGGATGCTGCGAAAGTTGTAGGATACGGGGACAGTGTTAAAGAGTGGCGCGACTAGCCCCACGAGGATGGTCAGGCCCAGCAAGAAAACAAACACTGCCGCGAGCGTGATCACGAACCCAAAGAAAAGTTTGGGCAGCATTCCTAGACCCTCCTGAGGGCGTTGACGACCCGCAACCGCATGGCACTGACGCCGGGAATCACTCCGCTGGCAAATCCCGCGAAGATGGCGAGAGCAAGTCCGACAAGAAGCATCGAACGTGAAAGGATAATGCTCGGCAGCATTCCGGCAAGCGCCTTGCCCAGCGCCGGCACGGCGATTAGGGCGCCCAGGATTCCTAGCAAGCCGCCAAAGAGCGCAATCGCGAGCGCTTCCGTGAGAACAAGAAGCAAAACCGCTCGGTCCGAGAAGCCAATTGCCTTGAAGACGGCGAGTTCCGAAGTGCGCTCGCGGACGGAGATTGCCATGGTATTGCCCGTGACGAGCAGAAGCGTGAAGAAGACGACTGATCCGATGGAAACAATCAGGAACTGGATGTTGCCAAACTGCTTGACCCAGTTGGCGGCGAAGGCGGATTCCGCCTCCGTCTTGGTTTCGTTGGGAGAGTTGGCAAATTCCGCGTCAATCGCTTTGGCGATGCGAGGCGCGTCATCGGGATTGTCGACCCGCAGAATATACCAGCCGATCTGGCCCTTCACGCGCTCGGGAACTTTTTCCTCGAAATAATCCCACTGAAACCAGAATTGTGTTTCGTCATCCTGGGGACGCTTGCCGTGGTAAATGCCAGCCAGGTTGAATTCCCAGGAGCCTCCGCCGTAGAGCGTGGTCTTGATGGGAATGCGATCGCCAATTTTCCAGCCGAACCGTTCAGCCGTCTTGGCGCCGGCAATGGCGCCCTGACGGTCTTTCAGAAAGTTGGCCCACTGTTCGTCTGGAACAATCAGCTCGGGATACACTTCGCGCTGCGACTGGGGATCGATTACGAATTGCGGGAAAAAATTCTTTTCGTCAATGTACGTGCCCCCGAACCAGTTGTTGTGGGTGACGACTTTCACGCCGGGGGTGCGCAGGATTTTGTCGCGGTACGAGAGCGGCATCAGGTTAATGATGGACGTGCGGTTGATCACCAACATGCGATCGGCGCTGGCGACGTCGGCGCCGCGGTTGAACGCATCGCGGACAACCGCCAGAAACACGAAGAGAAACAAGGCAACGGCAAACGATCCGATCGTAAGCATCAGCCGAACTTTTTTGCGAAAAAGGTTGGCGAGGATAATGCGCGAGAATTTCATGCCACACCTCCAACGGTGGTCATCTGCGGCTGTTTACGCCCCTCCACAAGCACTCCTTTATCCAGGTGCAGCGTGGTGTTGGCGCGCGAGGCGACGACCGGGTCGTGGGTAACCATCAGCACGGTCTTTGAGTGCTTGCCGACAAGTTCTTCAATGAGCGCCATGATTTCGTCGGCGCTTTTGCGATCCAGGTCACCGGTTGGCTCATCGCACAAAAGAAAGGTCGGATCGGAGACCACCGCGCGGGCGATGGTGACGCGCTGCTCCTGCCCGCCGGAAAGCTGCCGGGGAAAATGCTTCATGCGGTCGGCAAGACCAACGACGGAAAGCGCGGTCTCCACGTGTTCGCGGCGCTCGGCCTTCGATAGTTTGGTGAGAAGCAGCGGAAGCTCCACGTTCTGAAATGCGGTGAGCACCGGAATCAGGTTGTACATCTGGAAGATGAAGCCTACATGGCGCGCGCGCCATTCGGTGAGGCGGTTCGCGGACATATTGGTGATTTCGTCGCCAGCCACAGTGATGCTGCCGCGAGTGGGAACGTCCAGCCCGCCCAGTAAATTTAATAGCGTAGTTTTGCCCGAGCCGCTGGGGCCCATGAACGCGATGAACTCGCCCTTCTCCACATCGAGATTCAGCCCCTGAAGCACGTGAATCTCTTCGCCACCGCGGCGATACTTCTTGTCGAGGTCGCGTACTTGAATCAGGCTGGAGTTACCGCCACTTCCGTCAACTTTCACCATGGGGAGCGCTCCTATTGTGGTTTAATCTGCACCGACTGACCATCACGCAGGCCTTCCGGACCTTTCACCACGATCACCGCGTCCGGTTGGAGCCCGGCAAGAATTTCGACATCCGTCCCTCGATTGGAACCCAGCGAAACCGCGTGGCGTTCAAGGGTATCGCCCTTCACCACGAAAACGAACTTGGAAGAATTGTCCTGATGAACCGCGGATTGCGGCACCAAGGCCACCGCAGGCGCCGCCGCTGATTTATCCGCCGCCGCTTTAGGCTTTTCTTCTTCAAGGAATGTCACCTTCACTCCCATGTCTGGAAGAATTCTTGGTTGAGTCGCCGGGTCGATGAGGTGAACATGGCCGTCGTCCGTGAAAGAGATGCGGACTTTTACCGTGGCTTTCTGGCGGTCAGCCGTGGGAATAACAGTCCGCACCTTCGCCGGAATACTCCAGTCCGGATAAGCGTCCAGAATCGCGGTCACCGGCTGCTTCGGCTGCACCTTGGCGATATAAGACTCGCTGACGTCCACCTCAATTTCATTCGAGTGCAGGTCCACGATCGTGGCGATGCCGGTGCGTGTAAAGCCGCCTCCAGCCGAGACGGGCGAAACCATTTCGCCGACCTGCGCATCTTTCGAAACCACGATGCCGGCATACGGCGCGCGGATCGTGCAGTTGTCCACGGCCTGCTGTTGCTCGCGAATGCGCGCTTCGGAAGCCGCCACTTGCTGCTTGGCCAAATTAATTTTTGCCCGCAAGCTGTCCGCGGTCGTCACGGCAGAATCGAGAGCCTGCTGCGTTTGCACACCCTCCTTTACGAGCTGCTGCGTGCGGCGCAGTTCGATTTCAGCGTTACGAAGCTGCACTTCAAAATCGGCAATCGCCGCCTGCGCGGAGTCGCGGTCGGCCTTGGCCGAGTCCAGCGCCCGCCGGGCGTCGGAATCATCCAGCGTGGAAAGCAACTGCCCCTCGGTAACGCGCGTTCCTTCATCGAACATGACGCTGGTAACCCGGCCAGTTATTTTCGCGGCGATGGTGGCGCGGCGGCGCGGCGTGATGTACCCGCTCGCGTTCAACACTCCAGCGGGGCCATTCACCGGCTTTCGGACGGTGGCGACTTCCACTTCCGCCTTGCGGTCGCGGAACGCCGAGGCAGCAACAGCGAGAAGAATAAGCGCCACAACCCCAAGAACAAGCCACAGCCAGCGCCGGCTGGACCGCGAGGCGTTGCGCTTGGTATCGCTGATGCGCAGGGAACCCAAGTCAGGCTTCAGCGATTTCGGTGTCGTCGCCATGCGGCGGAATCTCCTTGGGTTGGGCGTGGCACTGAAGACTAGATACGCGCCGGATGGCCCAGATATTTCAGCGAGAATAGCGGGAATTGTTTCGCCCTTATTTTACCGGGTACAGGCCGATTTGGGGAGAAGAATGAACCCGCCGCCGTCAGGTCCGGGAACCATGATAAAAGAACTGGCCCAGGCCGATTGTGAACAGGAAGTTACCGAAAATGGCGTGGTCCAGGCAGGCCAGCAATAACGACCCGGAGATCTGATACGTAAGTGAAAAAAGAAATCCGCCGATCACGCAAAGCCCCACGGCCAGCCAATTCCTGAAAATAATGTGAACAAACCCGAAGGCCAGTGCGCTGGCAAGCGGCATGCCCCAACCGCGACCGAAGAGCGCCTGATAGCGGTGGAAGAAAAACGCCCGGTAGACAAACTCCTGCGGGTAGACCGAAACAAGCGGGTAGAAAATAATAATCAGTGCCCAGAGCTTGGGCGAGCTCTGGATGAGTGAAAAAAATAGCTGCGGAGCCAGGAAGTAAACCGCGATACCGAGTCCCACGAGGCATACGGCATCTCGAATAAGAATGTGGCTGAGGAATGGTCGGACATTATCCCAATGAATGAGCTGCGAAAGGTCAAACGCTGGATCACTCCGAAGGACGAGAAAAGCCAGCAGCGCGATCGCCAGCAGATACGGTATCGGCAGATTCGGAATGCGGCGGTAATAGATGAGCAGAGGAACAACGACGAAAACGACCGCGAACTCGATGGCGAGAAAAAGTAGTCGCATCAGACGTCAAACACCGGGCGGCAGGCTCAGGAATCTCCGCGCTCGCCCACGGGAATTGGATGCACGGAATCCGGATTTCGCAGCGAATTGCGCAGGCTGTTGACCGCCGCCTGGGCGCAATGCACCTGCTTCTGGATAATCTGGGCGCTCTCGCGATCCGGCGGAGAAAGCGACGGAATATCCGTCAGCAATTCCGAGTAGCCAAGTATGGCGGTGAGAGGATTGCTGATTTCGTGGGTAGCCCCGGCGGCCAGGCGTCCAAGCGCGGCAAGTTTCTGCGAGTGGGCCACGCGCGCCTGCACGGATTTCAAGTTTTCAAGCGAGGCTTGGGACAGCCGAACCATGCGCCGCAGTTCCCTGGCAAGAAGCGTCAGCTTCCAGAATACCAGCCCGCTAAGAACCAACATCGCCAAAAACACCAGGCTGAGCCGAAATGCCGCCACGTCCTCCGGAACATTCTTTTCAAATGAGCCGAAGAACGCGATCACCGGCAGCGAAAGGATGGCAACCATCGCGATGCGAGCGGTCCACAAACTCTGGTTGATTTCACGATTCGGGGTTTTGTCCGCACCGGGCTGCAACGACGGCCCAAAGCCGGCGACGACGGTGACCATCAGCAAGGAAACCAGGAAGGGTGTGTCGTAAAAGCCGCCGGAATAATAAATGCCGCGATCGATGGCCACGCTCTGCAGCAGATTCGCCACGGCAATCAGTACAAACAGGCAGATGAAGCTGCCGTAAAACGTGCGCCACAGCCCTGCGCTGCGTTTCCACACCACCGCCAGCCCCGTGAGGATCATCAGGTGCTGTATCAGCGCTATCAGATAATACGTGGGATTGTATTTGGCGAAATCCTGGATCACGACTTGCCAGGGCAAAGCAAAATACCCGTACAAAGCAAGCCACCAGAAAGTGAGCAGCGCAAAATCCAGGTGCCGCAGCCTCATGTCGCTCCCCGCGGAGGCCGAATGCGGCCGCAAGACAAATGCGGAGAGAAAGAAAACATGCGCGAGCAGGAAAAGCGTGTCGCCGATGACCGGGCTGGGAGCGGAATAGCGGCGAAGCGGATCGTAATAAAACCAGTAGGACTGCGAAAGCAACATCTGAAACAAACCCGCGGCCATTAACTTCCAGAACAGCGGCAGCACGCCTCGATGGAAGCGAAAATTCTCGCGTACAGCCAGGATCGCCACGATCAGCAATCCGCAGGGGAGCGCATCCCCGAACATGGTCAACGGGAACGAGGGTTTGACGAACGCCGCAACCCCTATGTGCAACAAAAAAATCGCGCCGGCTAATCCCAGAAAACCTTTGTGGCGAGGTTGAATACTCATCCTGCCCGCTCCGAAACAATGGCTGCGTGGACTCCGGAGTCCGAGGCTTGCAGCGCCGCGGCAGGCAGAAAGATCGTGAAGTAGGCTCCGCCTTCGAGACGGTTGCCGCATGTTATGTCGCCGTCGTGCTGCCGAATAATTCCGTAGCACGTGCTCAGCCCCAGCCCCGTTCCCTTCCCCACCGGCTTCGTGGTGAAAAAGGGTTCGAACGCGCGCTCGGGATGCCGGAGCCCCGGTCCGGTATCTGAAAACTGGATGCACACTTGCGGATCGCAGGGACGTATGGAAATCGCAAGCTCGCCGCCGCCAACTTCTTCCAGCGCATCCAGCGCATTCGAAATGATCTGAAGAAAAACATGAAGCAACTGGCTGGAATCCGCCAGCACCGGCGGGCAGGGTGTCTCCGCCTCCCACTGAACGCGAACATTCGGCAGTTTGTCCATCCGGCGCAGGTGCAGGGCGCTTTCGAGCAACGGTTTTACGTCGACGGGAGCAAGCTGTAGCGGAGTCTCTTGAGCAAAGCGCTGCATGTCCTCAACAAGCGCGTCCGTGCGCTCCGCATACTGGCCAATCTTTCCCGCGAGCGCGCGGCTCCGGGACTCGCCCTGAGAGCGCTTGGTGATGCGAGTGGCCTGTTCCTGGATGCTATTCATCGCCTGCCGAATCTGTTCCGCCACGCTGGCCACAAGTTCACCCAGTGAAGCCAGCTTGTCGCCCTGCACCAGGTGATCCTGAAAGCGGTCGATGCTGGAGTAAGTATTCGAGAGGTGGCGGAGCGAGCCAAACAGGTTGGCGCTGAGAAAATCCTGCTTAATGGATAACAACAGCGTCAGCAGAAAGATAGTCAACAACGTGATGTCGAGCCGGAAAGAAAAAAGCCGGTCGTGGGGAGCGTAAGCCGTCAGAAGCCATAGTCCAATCGCGGGCGTGGAAAGCGTGACCAGCATGGCGAAATGCGAGGAAAGAAATGCAAATCGCCGAACGGGGTTTTGCCGCCGAGCGTCGCCCACGCCTCCTGATGCAGCCGGTTCCAGAAGCGGGCGCCCCGCGAGGCTAAGACATACAAAGCCACCCATGGAGGCCACCAGCGGCACATCATAGAGCGAGCCCGTATAGTAACCGCCGAGATCAATCGCCACATTGATGAGGTCGGACGCCAGCGCATAACACGCGGCGGAAAAAAAGAAAATGCGGTATACCGGACGCCAGGCGCCGCGTTCCCGGAAAAACGCAACTCCCGTGGCGACGGCGAACAACTGATTCCCAAGCGCGTCAGCCACATTGAAATTGTGATTATAGATCTCCATCGTGCCCGGCAGCACGCGATAGGCGTAAACAAAGAACGCAAACAGATAAAGCGAGTACAGCATCAGGATGGAAAGATCCAACAGGCCAAAAGAGCGGAAGCGGGCATCCTGCGCCTTTTGCGGTTGCAACGCAGTGGCCGCAACCAGCGGAACCAGGCCCACAAACAAACAAATATCGGCTAGTGGAACATCCGGAACCGCCACGCGAAAGAATAATTCATGCGTCGACCAGATCAGCGTGCTGCTCAGCCACATCGACGCCCCGATAAAGACCAAAAGCCAGAAGGTGCGGACCTGGCCCCGGATCCGAATCATGTTCTGTAACGTCACTAACGTGAACGCCCCAACCAGACCGGCCTGCAAAAGGTCCCCCAGCAAAGCAAGCTGAAACCCTTTGGGAAGAATCAGCGCCGCGAGAAGGGAGACTAGAACCGCGGCCGCCGTCAGGCCATAGCCAAACAGCAAGGGCCGGTTCAAGCGCCAGTCTTTTTCGGCCGGAGTCGGCAACGAATTGTGGCCAGCTTTCATGATCTCTCGACGAACACACGAATCTCGACGGAGCGGAATCGTTCTGTACCGCAGGCCGAATACCGGCTACGGCACGATAGGTAGCTTGGCCCGGTTGAATACTGCTTCTCCTATTTTTTTACACTTCCGCCCAAATCGGGCCGGAATTCTTGGCCCTTGTGTGGCGAAGGTTAAGCACTACCACGCGCGACACATGGCCTTCTGGAGTTGAACCCGCCGCTGAAGTTCTACCGCCTTCTATCGGACCGAAATGGTCCTGCTTCCAAACATTTTTGAAACATTTCGTCGCCCCAAACCATCGAAGCCGTGTCAACTCTTGCAGCTCCAGGGTTTCGGACTTGACAGAAAGCTCGGGAACAAATATGAAGGGGAGACCGCGACGCATCTCCTCACATTCTTCGGAGGCTCCTAATGGACGCTTCACGCCGTGACTTCCTGAAAATTGCAACAGTCGGAGGAACCGCCGCAGCTGTTTTCGGCTTCGATCTGAAACCGGCCTACGCGGAGCTTCGCACCCTGAAGATCGGCCGCGCCTCCGAGACACGGTCAACCTGCCCGTACTGCGCAGTCGGATGCGGAACGATCATCTACACCATTGGCGACCGCGCGAAGAATGTTACCGCGCAGGTAGTCCATGTCGAGGGCGACCCCGATCATCCGACGAACCGCGGCACCCTTTGCCCGAAGGGTTCTTCCCTGCAGCAAGAGATCATGAACGACCGGCGTTTGCTGAAGCCGCAGGTACGCCGGCCCGGCGCCACCGATTGGCAGGATATTTCCTGGGACGATGCCATCAACGAGATCGCTGACCGGATTAAGAAGACCCGCGACGAAACCTTCATCGAAAAGGATGCGGCAGGCCACACGGTAAACCGCCTGGAATCACTCGCCTTCATCGGCGGCTGCACTGACACCAACGAGTTTAACTATCTGGTTGTGAAAGCGATGCGCGCCCTGGGGGTCGTGCATTTAGAAAACCAGGCCAGGGTTTGACACGGCCCCACGGTCTCAAGTTTGGGACCAACGTTCGGCCGGGGCGCGATGACCAATGGCTGGGTCGACATGAAGAATACCGACATGATGCTCATCATGGGCGGTAATCCTGCCGAGAATCATCCTTGTGGTTTCAAATGGCCGGTGGAAGCAAAGCGCACCCGCAACGCAAAGATGATCGTTGTGGATCCGCGATTCACGCGTACCGCTGCGGTCGCCGATATGTTCTGCCAGATCCGCGCGGGGTCGGATATCGCGTTCCTCGGTGGCCTCATTCACTACGCCATCGAAAACAATCGAATAGCGAAAGAATACCTGGTCCATTACACCAACGCGGGATTCATTGTAGAAAAAGACTTCAAGCTTCCGGATGTCGACGGCTTGTTCTCCGGTTTCGATGCCGAGAAACAGACCTACAACCGTGAAAGCTGGAATTACCAGGGTTCGGGCGGGAAGCCGCCTGCTCCTCCGGCCGCTAAACCCGGGCAACCGCCCGCCCTTCCTCCGTTGCCAGGAACCGTCGACTTTGATCCAACACTGCAGAATCCCAACTGCGTATTCCAGCTCCTGAAGAAGCAATATTCACGGTACACGCCGGAGATGGTCGAACGCATCACCGGCATTCCCAAGGAGCAATTCCTCAAGGCCGCCGACCTCTACACTTCGGTTCGTAAAGACGGCGACATGAAGAAGGTCAGCACCATCATCTATGCCGTCGGTTGGACCCATCACTCCTTCGGCACCCAAATTATCCGGACGGCCGCGATTGTGCAGTTGTTGCTGGGCAATGTCGGCCGCGCGGGCGGCGGCGTTAACGCACTCCGCGGGCACTCCAATATCCAGGGCGCCACGGACATGGCCGGGCTTTTCGACAGCCTGCCTGGCTATCTGAAGGTGCCGACGCCCGCGGATACCTCCTTTGCCGATTGGATGAAGCGCATCACGCCCACATCCAGATCGGAAGCCGCGTGGGATTCGTTCAACTACTACAGCAACACGCCGAAATTCGCGGTCAGCTTCCTCAAAGCACTCTATGGCGACGCGGCCACGAAACAAAACGGCTGGGCGTTCGACTATCTGCCGAAGGTGGATCGAAACTACTCCTGGGTGCAGATGTGGGACGACATGTACCGCGGAAACCTTAAAGGCATGCTTGCCTTTGGCATGAACGGCGTGGCCATCGGTCCCAACTCCAAGAAAAACATCGACGCGCTGAAAAAAGCGGACTTCCTCGTCGTCGGGGAAATCTATCCGAACGAGACCAGCGAATTTTGGCGGGCGCCCGGGATCTCCACGGACGAAATGAAGCAGATCCAGACAACCGTGTACAACTTGCCTTGTGCGGGATTTGCCGAGAAAGACGGCTCAATGACCAATTCCGCGCGCTGGGTGCTTTGGAAGAATACGGCCGTGCCGACGCCTGGAGATGCCCGTCTGGACCAGGCCATCGTGGCGCAGATTTTCCTGAAGGTTCGTGAGCTCTACAAGAAAGAAGGCGGCAAGTTCCCCGATCCCATCTTGAACCTCACTTGGAATTACAGCTATCCCTCCAGCCCCCCGTTGGCCGAAGTATTGAAGGAAATCAACGGCAAGGCGCTGGCGGACCTGGAAGATCCAGCGACCAAGCAACAGATCAAGGCCGGACAGCAGGTTCCCGGATTTGCCTGGTTGAAAGACGACGGCACAACGCTCTGCGGCAACTGGATTTATTCCGGCGCCTTCACCGAAGCGGGCAATCAGTCCGCTCGACGCGACCCCAGCGATCCCTCCGGCATGGGAGTGCATCCGGCATGGGGTTGGTCGTGGCCCGCCAACAGGCGCGTGCTCTACAATCGCGCTTCGTGCGACTTGGACGGCAAGCCCTGGGATCCATCACGCAAACAGGTCTGGTGGAGCGAAGCGACACAAAAATGGGTTGGCAACGATGTGCCGGACTTCAAGGCGGACTCCAAGCCAAAGGATCACATGGGTCCGTTCATCATGAATCCCGAGGGCGTCGGCCGAATCTTTGGCCCACTCGCCGCCTTCGCTGATGGTCCCTTCCCGGAATTCTACGAACCGACCGAGAGTCCCATCGACAATCCGCTGCATCCGCAGCAAACCCACAATCCCGTGGTTAAGCGGTTCAAGACCCCCGACGATAAATACAGCACCCCCAAGGACGGGTACACAGTCGTCTGCACCACTTACCGCATGACCGAGCATTACCACTACTGGACGAAAAACAATCCGATGAACGTACAGCTCATACCCGAACCATTCATTGAAATTCCGGCTGAACTGGCGAACGACATCGGGGTCCACGGCGGGGAAAACATAAAAGTCTCGAGCATCCGCGGCGAGTATATCGCAAAGGCGATGGTCACCAAGCGCATCAAGCCGATGATGATCGATGGCAAAAAGGTCTACCAGATTGGCTTCCAGATCCACCAGGGCTTCCGGGGAATCACCGAGGACGAAGGTAAGGACGCGAGGACACTGGCGAATCTTCTTACTCCAACGGTCTATGATCCGAATGCTTACACACCGGAATTCAAGGGGTTTCTCGTGAAGGTCGAGAGAGCGTAGGAGAGCCGACATGAGCCAAGCGACACTACGCATTCAGAAAATTTCCGGCCATGCTGGCACGGTCCCCGGCGAAGACACACAACGGGAGTTCACGGTCTGCAAACTGATTGACACCACCACCTGCATCGGCTGCAAGGCCTGCGAAGTGGCTTGCGTCGAATGGAACGATATGCCGTTCTCGCAGACCACCTTCGACAATACTTACCAGACCATGCCGGACACCCGGTGGAATTACTGGAACCTGATCCTCTTCAACGAGCACGAGCGTGAAGACGGCTCGCTGCAGTGGCTGATGCGCAAGCACCAGTGCATGCACTGCGCGGAGCCAGGTTGCCTGGAAGCGTGCCCCGCCGATGGCGCCATCGTGCAATACACCAACGGCGTGGTGGACTTCCAGCAAGATCACTGCATCGGCTGCGGCTATTGCGTCACCGGCTGCCCCTTCAACATTCCGAAGTTCAACAGCGTCACCAAACGGATGTACAAGTGCTCACTCTGCACGGATCGCGTAAGCCAGGGACTGGAACCCGCTTGCATCAAGTCCTGCCCCACGGGCTGCCTGCACTTTGGCACCAAGGACGACATGAAGTTCCTCGCCGAAAAACGCGCCAAGCAGCTGCGCGATCACTACGGCTACGACAACGCCGGTGTTTACGATCCGCCGGGCGTCGGCGGCACGGGCGTGATTTACGTGCTGCATGATGCCACCAAGCCGGAACTCTACGGTGGATTGCCAAGCAATCCCACCATCCCCCTTGCCGTAAAGTTTTGGAAGCATCCGCTGAAGTGGCTGGGCAACCTGGCGCTGATCGGCGGCTTGGTCGGCCTGTTCGCTCACTATCTGCGGTTCGGACCCAAGGCGCGCGAGGAGTCAGACATGGCTCCGAGGGAAGGAGATTAACCGTGAGCCATCAGGATCAATTGATTCCTCACGACCATGTGCTTCGCTACGACTTCAATGAGCGCCTGAACCATTGGGTTGCCGCTGGCTCATTCATCTACTTGATGCTGACGGGGCTCGCCTTCTGGTCGCCATGGCTCTTCTGGATCGCCTCGGCGCTCGGCGGCGCCGAACTTTCGCGAATGCTTCATCCCTGGGTCGGCTTGGTCTTCTTTGTCGCGGTCTGCTACATGTACGCTCTCTGGTCCGGCCAGATGAAGCATGATCCAGTTGACACGGAGTGGTGGAAGTCGGTCCACCACTACATCCGCAATGAAGACGATAAGATGCCTCCCGCCGGCCGCTACAACGCCGGGCAAAAGCTTCTTTTCTGGAGCTTCTTCCTCGGCGGAATTGTGCTCCTCGCCTCGGGGCTGGTGCTGTGGTTCACGGAATCGATTCCCTGGGCCTGGCGCTGGCTACGATACATCTCCGTCGTCGTGCATGCGGGCACGGCGCTGTTGCTCATCGGGAACCTGATGATCCACGTCTACATGGGAGTTTTCGCAGAGCGCGGTGCATTCGGCAGCGTGATCCGCGGCGACGTCTCGCTGGCATTCGCCAAACGTTATCACCCCGGCTGGTATAAAGAGATCGTCGGGAAATCTGACCGTGCGAAATGACCATTCTGGCGGCCGTGAATGTGAATTATCGCGCGCGAATCGAGCGCGCCGCTCTCCTGGCCGAGCGGCATCCGTTCGCGCATCAAGTTCTCTCCTTCTACGGCTCGATCGCAAAATTTCAAAAGGAATTTTACGAAGCCCTTCCCAAAAGGTGGGGCAAGAAACCCGTGGTTCCGGCGGGTGGCGATCTGCGCTCGGAATTGAACCTCCCCGTGGTGCTCGGACCTTTCGCTGAGTTTCTCCAGGTGATCGAACAGCATGCCCCGGATGCGCTGGTCCAGGAAGCCCGGAACTTGAAGTCCAAGGGCGCTGCGCGGCAAGGGGAAATCCTGCACGAATTCTGGAAAACCGGGTTGCTTGAGACTCACCTCCCGGTCGCCGGGCCCTCCGAACCTCCGCTCGTGAATCCATTTGAAGACTTCTTCGCTCGCGGGGTGCTCCAGCCGTATGCGGACTTCGTCACCGGCGCCATGCTGCCTCCCGCTCCGCTGATGACGGTGTGTCGTTGTCCCCGCTGCAATGCCCTACCCTTGCTCGGCGTGTTGCGCCAGGAAGGCGACGGCGGCAAACGCTTCCTGGTTTGTTCTTTCTGTTCGCTCGAATGGGAATTCCGGCGCATCCTCTGCGCAAATTGCGGCGAGGAAAAAGAACGGCAACTTCCCGTCTTTGCCGCCGAACAGTTTCCGCACGTTCGCGTGGAAAGCTGCGACACCTGCAAACACTACCTGCGCACCATCGACCTCACCAAAGACGGCCACGCCATCCCCGTGGTGGACGATCTGGCCGCCGTGCCGTTAAGCTTGTGGGCCGAGGAGCACGGCTACACCCGCATCCAGGGAAACCTGCTGGGAACATAGCCCTCCTCGACGATCGAACCAAAGACACTCTGAAAAAACAGAATGGAGCGGGTATGAAACGCCTTGGACTGCTCTTCTTGCTCTTCGTGCTGTGCGGCGGGATTTCGCGCGCACAGGCGCAAAAAGCGGAAACTGCGCCGCTGACGGTGATTCGCGCTGGCACGCTGATTGACGGGCAAAGCGAAACACCGCGGAAGAACCAATTGATTTTTGTCCGCGGCCGCCGGATTGAAAAAGTTGCGGATGGCTCCGCTGCCATCCCCGCCGACGCGAAGGTGATTGATCTTTCCAGCGCGACGGTTCTTCCCGGGATGATCGATTCTCACACCCATCTTTTTCTGTGGGGTGAGGATCCTGCGAAGGGCGGGTACGACGCGAATATTTTGAAAGCGGGTACCGCGTTGCGGGCCGCGCGCGCGACGTATGCCGCGAAGCGCGCGCTCGAACAAGGCTTCACGACTCTCCGCGACGTCGAGACCGAGGGCGCTGGGTACGGCGACATTGGCATCCGCCAAGCCATCGAAGAAGGCACCATTCCTGGCCCGCGCGTTTTGGGTGCGACGCGTGGAATCTCCACAACCGGCGGCTACAACCTGGAAGGCTACGCGCCCGAACTCGTAATGCCGAAGGGCGTGCAAATCGTCGATGGTCCCGTGGAAGCTCGCAAGGCGGCGCGCGAGCAACTCGATCATGGCGCGGACTGGCTGAAGGTTTATATGACCCACCGCTCCTGGGTGGACAAGCAGGGCCATCTAGTCTCGCAGCCTACGCTGACCGTCGAGGAATTGCGCGCAATTGTCGACGAAGCCCACGGCTGGGGGAAGAAAGTTGCTTGCCACGCCTACAACGGCGAAGGGCTGCAGCGCGCCCTCGATGGCGGCTGCGATTCCATTGAGCACGGCCTCGACATTACCGACGCACAAATCGCCCAAATGGCCCGGCAGGGCACGTGGTATTGCCCGACGCTTGGAGTGTATTACGCGGATTGGGCGCCCGAAGACACGCCCGAAGGACAGCGGGATCGCGCACGCGCCAACCTACACGAAGCGACATTTCGCAAAGCCGTGAAGGCCAACCTGAAAATTGTTTTCGGCACCGACATCGGCGGCATTCCCTGGCAGGAACCCATCGCCGAAGAATTCAAGTGGATGGTGAAGCTCGGCATGTCGCCGGGCGGCGCTATTCAAGCTGCTACCTCACGTCCTGCGGAGATGCTCGGCAGCAAGGGAGAACTCGGCGTGGTTGCCGAAGGCGCATATGCAGACATTGTCGCCGTCGGCGCGGATCCGATGAAGGACATCGGTGAGCTGGAAAAAGTGAAATTCGTGATGAAAGATGGCGCGGTGTTTAAGGATGACTTTCACGGTCCGCCGTGCATGGCGGCCACAAAATAATTCGACGAAGGCGCGAAGCGTGGAATGGGGCTAACTATTTCTTTTCGGAGAGCGCCATCCACAGTTTATGTAGAATGCTCTGAACGGTTGCGCTCCGAGCTTCACGCTCGGAAGTTTGAGATGTGCCAGGCACTGCGCTCTGCATCACAGACGGGAAGTTGGACATCGGCCCGAAACTGGGCGATTGTTGTTCTTGGCTGGTGCCATACATGATCCGCGCAAAACTGAGGTTTGACATAGTGCCTTCCCGCCGCACGCTCCGCGGCTATCTCTAAATTGTGCATCCGTGCAGGACTCTCCAGCGCGGACATGAAGCAGCAAGCGACGGGTTAATAACTGGCCGAAAGGTCAGGCTCAAAAACAGAAATCTTAATGACGGAGGAACAACAAACATGGCGGAACAGAATTTTTCAAATCACGTTCGTTGGGTGCCGGGCTTTCATTTTTTCGTGATGCCCGTGATGGCATTGAACTTCGGCTGGTCGATTTACCTGTGGAAAGTGGCGGGCTTTTCGCTGGACGCCTTCATCAACGTGCTCACAGCTGCGGCGCTGATTATGTTGATGCTCTACGCGCGCCTGTTCGCCCTGAAAGTGCAGGACCGCGTGATACGCCTCGAAGAGCGCATGCGCCTGGAGAAACTATTGCCGGCGGACTTGAAACCACGCATCGAAGAGTTCACCAGCGGCCAACTGGTAGCCATGCGTTTCGCCAGCGACGCGGAACTTCCGGCGCTGGCGCGAAAAGTCCTGGCGGAAAACATTCGGGGCGGCAAAGCCATCAAGCAGATGGTGCAGACTTGGCGAGCCGACTACCTTCGCGCATAAGCCGCAATCATCAGAAGATACTCGTCACCACGCCCCCTTCCGCACGGATCGCGGCCCCATTGATGACAGCGCCCTGTGCACTGGCAACGAACGCCACAACGCTCCCGACTTCCTGGGGAGTTTCAAAACGCTTCAACAAGGAACTTGGGCGGATATTGATGAAAAACTGTTTCTCAAACTCTGACTCGGTGATCCCCTGCTGCCGGGCAAAATCCTTGACGAACGTGCCGACTCCCTCGGAAGCGGTCGGCCCAACAAGGACCGAGTTCACGGTTATGCCAGTGCCCGCAACGGTTTGTGCAACGCCACGTGCAATGGACACTTGTGCGGTTTTTGTCATTCCGTAGTGAATCATTTCCGACGGGATCTGCTGCGCCGATTCGCTAGAAATAAAAATCACGCGGCCCCAGTTTTTGCGTTGCATTCCGGGAAGATAGTGGCGTGTCAGCCGCACGCCGCTCAATACGTTGACCTCAAAGAAACGCAGCCAGTCGGAGTCTGGAATATCCGCGAACGGCTTCACTTCGAAAATTCCCAAGTTGTTGATGAGCACATCCGCTTCCGGCACCTGGCGCACGAATTTAGCAACACCCTCGGCTTTGCCAAGATCGGCCGCCACTCCGCGTACCTGCGCGCTTTTGTGAAGTTTCAGGATGGACTCGACCGCGGCCGTAACGCGCTCATCCGTCCGGCCGTTCAATACGACATGCGCACCTTCCGCCGCCAGTGCGGCACCGATCGCCAGTCCGATGCCCGCCGTGGATCCGCTTACTACCGCTGTCTTTCCTCTAAGCCCAAGATCCATCTGCTTTTCCTCTCAAATGACTTCCCTTCGCCCACATCTTGGATGAAGCATGCGGCCGGCTGGTTAAAGTTAAAGAAGCCTATTGCGCGAGGTATGCCGCGTCCAGCGAAACACTTTCGCCGTCCGGATTCAGTCGATATCTTGTCAAACTATTAAATAATGCGGAAGATCAGCGGAGGACAATCGGGATAGGGGGAGCAGTCGCCTGCTCGCCCCTCCCACATCACCGTACAAGCGGGTCCGCACGGCGGTTCAGTGAGTTGAGCCCTGACGGGCCGTGAGGTTCGAGTCGTCGTTCGCCACAAGGGCTTCGCCGCTCTGCAGGTTTCCGTTTCGGCTTCACCGCCTTCTGAACCTGCAATAGTCAGCCGAAGCAGATTTGCTGGCGCAGTGCCACCCGTGAGTTCGACGTTCTACTGCTCGCTCTCACTGTTTGGGCTTTCCTCACTTCCGTGAGTACTACGCCCCGCTGCTGACTGCTGCTGCAAGATCAGCGCCAATTACTCCACGCGGTCGAAAGAACTAATG
>Ga0210403_10000888_pt1 | contig 29599 bp, 23 predicted proteins | sample IncBWC19MmetaG_FD_150863 | JGI IMG/M metagenome (GOLD analysis project Ga0210403, IMG submission 150863) | Forest soil microbial communities from Barre Woods Harvard Forest LTER site, Petersham, Massachusetts, United States - Inc-BW-C-19-M | ecosystem: Environmental > Terrestrial > Soil >...
GAGGACAGCTTCGCTGTCCGCGCTCTACATCCCCGCCCTGAAGGACGGGGTTTTCCGCACAATTTGGATAAAAAAAGCGTTCGTCTAGAGCAGCACGAACGCTTCATTCATCCTCATTCATTCACCCGTCATTCATCGCTATCGCGCAGTTTGGCGATCACGGCAAAGTCTTCGAGCGTGGTGGTGTCGCCCTTGACCTCGCCTGTGGTCGCGAGCTCGCGCAGTAGACGCCGCATGATCTTGCCGCTGCGGGTCTTGGGTAGCGCCTCGGTGAAGCGCAGGTCGTCGGGACGGGCCAGCGCACCAATCTCCTTGGCGACCCAACTGCGCAACTCCTGGCGCAGTTCCTCGCTGGGCGCGTGCTCGTGTTCGAGGGTGACGAAGGCGGCGATGGCCTGCCCCTTCAACTCGTCCGGCCGGCCCACCACGGCGGCCTCGGCGACCTTGGGGTGGGCTACCAGCGCGGATTCGATCTCCATCGTGCCCAGCCGGTGGCCGCTGACGTTGATGACGTCGTCGACCCGGCCCATCAGCCAGTAGTAGCCATCCTGATCGCGGCGGGCACCGTCACCGGTGAAGTAGCTGCCGGGAATCTCGCTGAAGTAGGCCTGCTCGTAGCGCTCGGGGTCGCCGTAGATGGTGCGCGCCAGTGAGGGCCAGGGTCTGCGGATGACCAGCAGGCCGCCCTGTCCGTCGGGAACCAACGCGCCTTCTTTTGTGACTATTTCGGGCACAATCCCGAAGAACGGCCGGGTCGCCGATCCCGGCTTGGCCGGCACCGCGCCCGGGATGGGGGCGATCAGGATGGCTCCGGTCTCGGTCTGCCACCAGGTATCGACGATCGGGCAGCGCTCCTTGCCGACCTCGCGGTGGTACCACATCCAGGCCTCGGGATTGATCGGCTCGCCGACTGTGCCCAGCAGCCGCAGCGAGGCCAGCGAGGTGTCGCGCAGCCACTCGTCGCCCCACTTGATGAAGGCCCGAATCGCGGTGGGCGCGGTGTAGAAGATGCTCACCTTGTGGGCATCGATGATCTTCCAGAAGCGGTCGCACTGGGGGAAGTTGGGCGCGCCCTCGTATATCAGCACGGTCGCGCCGTTCTGCAGCGGACCATAGACAACGTAGGAGTGTCCGGTGACCCAGCCGATGTCGGCGGTGCACCAGTACACGTCGTCCTCGCGCAGATCGAAGACATACTTGGTGGTCAGATAGGTTCCCACCGAGTAGCCGCCGGTGGTGTGCACCAGCCCTTTGGGCTTGCCGGTCGTGCCCGAGGTGTAGAGGATGTAGAGCGGATCCTCGGCGTCCATCCACTCGGGCGCGCACTCAGCGCCTGTAACCTTGCCGAGCTCCTCATGCAGCCAGCGATCGCGCGTGGGATGCATGGCGATCTCCGAGCCGCTGCGCTGGTGCACCAGGACGTGCTGGACCGAGGGGCACTTCACCAGCGCCTCATCCACGATGGCCTTCAGCTTGATCTCGCTGCCGCGGCGGTAGCTGCCATCCTGGGTGATGACCGCGGTGCACTGCGCATCGTTGATGCGGTCCACCAGAGCGTGCGCGGCGAAGCCGCCGAAGATCACGGAATGCACAGCGCCGATGCGGGCGCAGGCGAGCAGGGCGACGGCCAGCTCCGGACACATGCCCATGTAGATGGCGACCCGGTCGCCCTTGCGCACGCCCAGCGAGAGCTTCAATACGTTGGCGAACTCCTGGACCTGGCGGTGCAGCTCGCCGTAGGTGATCCGCCGGACCTCGCCCGGCTCGCCCTCCCAGAGCAGCGCCACCTTATCCTTGCGCGCGCCGAGCGCATGCCGGTCCACGCAGTTGTGAGAGAGATTGAGCTTGCCGTCGACGAACCACTGCGCCCGCGGCCCTTCGCCGGCGAGCACCTTGGTCCAGGGCGCGAACCACTCCAGTTCGCCGGCAGCCTCGCCCCAGAATCCCTCCGGATCCTCGACGCTGCGCCGATAGAGCGCCTCGTACTGGTCCAGACCCTGCACATGGGCTTTGGCCACGAACTCCGCCGGCGGAGCGAAGACGCGGTTCTCGCGCAGACTCGACTCCAGGTTGGTACTCTCTTCCATCGCACTCACGCGCATTTTCTCGGACAATCCGTCGCTCCAGGGCAATCACTCACAGGCAATCAGCCACTCAGAAAAGGTACGCTACGCACTTGGAGACGGGCAACCTGCCCACAAATACAAATCCGCCTCTGCCGGAGCGGCAGAGGCGGATGGGTACGGCGACATTCAGGTTGATGAAGCGATTTAGGCCTGAGCCGGCGGCCGCACCAGCAGCGGCAGCAGTGCCGAGACCGCCATGATGCCGGCGATCACATGCAAGCCGCTCGTGTAGCTGCCGGTGGCCTGGCGCATGTGCGCGATCAGCAGAGGACCGAAGGCACTGGCGAAGCCCCAGGCGGTGAGCATCAGACCATAGATCGAGCCGACGTTGGCCGAGCCGAAGTAGTCCGCAGCGAAGGCCGGCATGGTGCCGAAGCCGCCGCCGTAGCACATCAGGACGATGAAGCTGACCACGGTGACGACGCCGACGGCGTGCAGGCTGGGAAGAAACCAGAACAGCGCAATCTGCAGGAGGAACATCACGACGAAGGTCATTCGCCGGCCCAGGATGTCGGACACCCAGGCCCAGAAGACGCGGCCAAGCGCATTGCCGATGGCCACGATGCCCACCATGCCGGCGGCGACGATGGCCGTGGCCTTGGCGAACTCCTGGAACATCGGGGACTCCTGCGAGATGATGGAGATACCAGCCGAGGTGTTGAGGAACAGCAGCAGCCACAACGCCCACCACTGCCAGGTCTTGAGCGCACCGCCCAAGGTGAAGGACTTGGAGTTGCCCTGCGCCAGCTGCTTCTCGCTGGGCGTCCAGCCTGCCGGCCGCCAGCCGTCGGGCGGATTCTGCATGAAGAAACCGGTGACCACGGTGATGATCAGGAAGGCGATTCCCAGGTAAGAGAAGGTGTGCAGCACGCCGACGCTTTGAATCAGGCGAGTAGCCACAGGAGCGGTAACGAGCGCGCCGAAGCCGAAGCCGCCGACCGCAATGCCGGTCATCAGGCCGCGGCGGTCGGGGAACCACTTCACCAGGACATAGATGGGGATGATGTAGGCGAAGCCCAGCCCGATGCCACCGATCACGCCGTAGCTGAGATAGAGCCACCACAGGCCGATGCTCGAAAAGCTAGCCAGAAAGACCCCGAGCCCGTAGAGCACGCCACCTGTCATGGCAACCACGCGCGGTCCTACCCGTTTCGCCCAGAGGCCACCGAAGAAGGCGGCAAAGCCCAACGCCATGATGGCGATCGTAAAGGTCAAGGTTACCTGGGAGATCGTCCAGTGCCCAACCTTCGCCAGCGGGACGCGGAACACGCTCCACGCATATACGGCTCCCAACGCCATTTGCAACAGGATTCCGGCAAAGGCAATCCACCAACGATTCAACTTACTCATTACATCCCCTCCCAGGGTGGGCAGAACATTGCTCAAGATTTGGTGCTCGGTAAAAAAACAGGTGTTACCACCCATTTGATCCGGCCATATACGCGGACGACTCTCGGAATCCTCCTAAATTTATTGCTTAGTTCGGAAAAGATTCATTCGCCGAGCGGGTCGATCGAATCGGCCGGTCTTACAAGCAATTTCGGGACCAAAGCAAAAGGTTCTGAACCAAGTTGAGGCCGCTGCGGGCGTAAAGTCCCTCTTCAGAGCAGGCGACGGTGCCCGTCTGAGTGCCGCGCCGAGGCAGGGCGCGGTACACTCCAACCAACATGAGTCCCTTCTGGCCAACTCTGATCGGCGTGTTTCTGGGCTTCGGCTTCGGCGTGGGCTGCGCCCTGGCAGTGCTGTACTCCATATATATGGGTGGCTACCGGGCGGCGATGCGGGACGCGCAGCTCGCCCCACCCCCGGCCCGATATGAGCAGGCCCGGCGCAAGCTGGGGCTATAGACGACTCCCGGCATACGGCTCGCAGCCATGAGCGAGAGATCCGGGATGAGGCCAAGTCTCGTGATCAGGAGACGGGGTGAACGGGGGGTGGGCGATTGAGCCACGTCTTCCTTTAAGCTAACTGATTAATTAAGCGCTTTAAGCGTTTGAAAAAAACTGCAAATGAATTGCATCGGCCTAGTCCCCGACCCCGAATCTTGCATCTGATAGCACTGACATCATAGACTTTGCATGTCCTGTAAAGGAAAATCGCGGCTGTAGGCACGCCTCTGCATCGGACCGCACATACCAAAAGAAGTTCACGATTCGATGGGCAGACGTACTCGCACCTTCGTTGGCAGCCCTCGACTTAATCGTAGGGAGAATAGTTAGGTAAATTCAGTCGTGCGCAGGTCTGCCCCAATGCTAGGATCAGCGTCTAAGTCGGCAGTCTTGGTGTCTTTCAGCTTTCGGGCCTTTCGATCGATTGCAGGGGTCCCCGGTGGTCGCTCTTGGCGTGGATGACCTAGAACTCGACGGTCTGAATCATGGACGTTCAAGTCGTTGAAGTCCAGGTCAGCTGATTGTTCCTTCTGAAACCGGCCTCTCTTTATGGAGGCTCGCAAGGATTCACCGGATATGCTTAAGCCGCTCCAGTACGACACCTCCCGTCCCGCAACTGACGTCCGTTTCAAGGACTTTGGCGTTCTTGACAACGGACATCAAAGTAAAGCTTCGGTAGTCACCGCGATCGTTTTGAATGTGCTGGCGCTGGGATTCGTCATCATCATCGGCATGGTGGCCAAGAAGACCATCGAGGAAACCCGGAGGGTGACGATCCTGACCGCTCCGGTGCTGCTGAAGCCCGACCCTCTGCCCAAACCCCTGCTGCGGGCTCCGCTCCCGAAGCCGACGCCGGTGAAGATCGATCCGCCCAAGATCAAGCTGCCCGAGGCCAAGCTGCCTGACCCGCCCAAGCAGCCCACGGTGAAGATGACGCAGCCGACGCCGGTGATCGCAGCGGCTGCGCCGAAGCGGGTGGTCGCGCCTCCGGCTCCGCGGGTGGTCAGCCTCGCGCACCCCATGCCCGCTTCCGTCGTCAACAACTCGGCCCATCCCTCCGCGGTCGCGCTCGGCCATCCGGATAACCCCATCGCACCCTCGAACCGCCCAGCGACCAGCGCCGTCAACCTGGGCCAGCGCGGACTGCCCGGCATGCCGGCCACGAACGCCGGCGGCGGCCCCCCGGCGACCCAGGTGAACCTGGGCTCCGGCAGCCCGGGCAGCCAGGCCACGAGCGGTTACAACGGGGTCCGCCCCGTCGCCGGCATTCCCCACGGTGTGCCGGGTGCCACGGGACCGAACAACGCCACTGGACGCCAGCTTGGACAGGTCAACCTGGGCCAGAGCGTGCAGCCCGCCTTGCCCCATGCGGCGCTGCCGACCACCTCGGCGCAGAGCGCTCCCAAGGTGCTCTATAAGCCCACCCCGGCCTACACCGCCGAGGCGACGGCGCTCCATCTCTCCGGCTCGGTCGCCATTCGGATTCGCGTCTCGGCGAGCGGCTCGGTTACGGTGCTTGCCATCACATCACCGCTCGGGCACGGACTGGATCAGTCCGCCGAGCGCGCCATTCAGGGTACCCGCTTCGCTCCCGCACTCGACGCCAGTGGGCGTCCGGTGGATTGGGAGGGAGTGGTTCGGGTCAACTTTCAACTTGCCGGGTAATTTACTGTACCTAACGCGCGCGATGGTCTAGCATCGGGCACTACGCGGGCAAAGCACATCAGACTTTTGTGGTCTCAGGAGCAAGAATCATGATCTTCCGGAAGCCCTTCGTTGCGGGAATGCTGTTGGCACTCCTCGTCTCCACCGCCCTCCCTGCAGGCGCCAGCATCTTCCCCGGGAAGAAGAAGCCGAACCCGGCTCCGGTGAGGAAGCTGACTCCGGCGCAGAGCGCCCTGATCGACAAGGCGGTGCTCCGCGAGCGCGAGGTCGTCCGTGTGGTCAAGGAGCGCGCTCCTCTGGTCGAGACCTACATCCAGAACATGCGTCCGGACCCCATCCTGCTGCAGGTTCCGGAGTCAGACCAGCACTTCCTCGCCCGGGTTGACTTCGGCAGAGTAATCAACGACAAGGCCTACCAGGAGAACCCCGCCAAGAAGGGAAGCTCGTTCAAGCACTCCCTCGGCGCCATCACCGGCCTGGGCGACAGCCTGCGCCTGCAGTTCCACGAGTCCGGATTTGTGCAGATGCTACTGATGGACTCCACCAGCTTCGACCGCCAGACCTATAATTTCAGCTTCGTCCGCAATGACTTTCTCGGCTCCATCCCCACCGCCGTCTTCGATGTAACGCCCATTGCGCAAAAGAGCATGATCCCGGGCAATGACAATAAATTGGGACGCTTCTTCGGCCGCATCTGGGTTGAGACCCACAACGGCAACGTGGTCCGCTTCAACGGCGACTTCGCCGGCTCCGAGAAGGACTACCGCGAGTTCTACCACTTCGACAGCTGGCGCACCAACGTGCAGGAGAATCTCTGGCTGCCCACCTCCTTCTACGTTGAGGAGAGCGATCCGAAGAGCGTCAGCAGCACGCTCAAGTTCAAGGCCATCAGCCACATCTGGGGCTACGTGCTGAAGGTGCCGAGCACCGAGGCAGAGAACACATCGCTCGAGGTGGAGGGCGCAACCGACGTCAGCAACGACGCCCAGGACGTCAGCCCGCTCGGTGCACAGCGCGCCTGGGTGCAGCAGGCCGAGGACAACGTCATCGATCGGCTCTTCCAGGCCGGTCTGCTCGACGCGCCCAGCGACTTCGACAAGACGCTTGAGGCGCTGGCCGGCAATATTCTCGCCTACAACAACATCACCGTCTCGCGTCCCATCCGGGTGCGCACCCTGCTGACCGAGCCGCTCGAGTCGCTGGCCGTCGGCAACACCATCATCCTGTCGAAGAGCCTGATCGATACCACCGGCGTGGTCACCCAGGATGGAGCCCAGCAGATGGGGAACCTGAACGCCATTCTGGCCTTCCAGCTGGCGCACATCCTGCTCGGGCACCGGCTGGATACCAAGTACGCCTTCAACGACCGCATGCTCTTCCCCGACACCTCCGCGTTCAAGCGCATCCCCATGCACCATACCGGCGCGGACAATGCGGCCGCCGCCAAGAAGGCCCTGGAGCTGCTGAGCGCGAAGGAGCTGGTCGACGGGCAGAGGTACTTCGGCCTCTACCTGCAGCAGCTGCGCACCCGGGTCGGCGCGCTGAAGGCGCTCAACCAGCCGATGCTGGGCGACGGCCTGGTGAAGAGCGATACCGACAACACCTTCTGGATGCAGGCCATCGTTCCCAAGGGAGACAAGCTGGACATGAGCGACCTCAAGCAGCAGGCGGCGATGCCGCTGTCGAGCTTCCTGCGCTTCGATCCCTGGACCGATCAGGTGATCGCCATGCACTCCTCCTTCGAGCCCATCCTCAGCTCAGCCGACAAGATGCCGTTTGAGGTTGAGCCGGTCTACCTGAAGCTGGCGTACTACAAGGTGCCCGAGGCTGCGGCGACTCCGGCCAACGCAGCAGGAGCAGCCAACGGAGCGGCTCCGGCCGCCACCGACGGGGTCCAGCCCGCCCAGCCAGTCCAGCCAGGTTCCGCACCTGCTCCCACCGACAACACCCAGCAGCCCGCACCGGCCGCTCCTGCGAGTAACCCGCCGCAGCTTCGGTAGACTTCTGCGCGCCCCTGGGCAATCGCTGCTCAGGGGCGCAGGATTGGCATTGGCAGCACTGGCAGTACACGCAGCAATGGAGACGGAGACGACGTGGTTGGATCCTCCACCTCGCGAATCTCGGCCCCTGTATTTTGCTGTTTTGCCTTGGCATTAAGGCCGCTGCACCCGGACTGCAGGGTACGGCGACCCGCAATGATGTTCCCCTATTGTTCTTGTATCCGCCCGGGCGGTCGTCTCTAGCCGCCGGAATGGCCGTAACGGTCACGTTTGATCCGGCGTCTGCGTCCGCGCGCAGGGTGCGCCGGAATGCGATGCCGGGCCGTAACCCAGCCTCGCCTTAAGCTGACCGGGGACCCGACAAACCATCAGGGAGAATAAATTCATGCTAAGAAAGTGCGTCCTGCTCGCCGTCCTGGCCGCCGCGACCGTGTCCGCTCTGCGTGGCCAGGCAACGCCCACCGCCTCCAAAGTATTCGACATCCAGGCCGGTGGCAGCTTTGTCATAGCGAAGTCCGACTATCTTCCGCAGAAGTACAAGGGATTTGGATTCTACTCCACCATCGATTTCAGGCGGCACCTTGGCATCGCGCTGGACTTTCACCAGGTCTACGCGCCCTCGCCCGCGATCGACTATGAGCGCACCTATGAGGTCGGCGGCCGCTACGTGCTGCATTATGGCCGCCTCCACCCTTACGCCAAGGCGATGTACGGTCGCGGCGTCTACAACTTCGCCTCCCCTTCCCCGCCAGACAGGAGCGTTCAGCAGGCGAACCTGGCCTACAACCTGTTCGGCATCGGTGGCGGTGCCGACTATTCCATCAAGCGCTACCTGAACGTGCGCGCCGATTACGAGTTTCAGTTGTGGGGATCGGATAACTACGGCTATCTTCCGAACGGTATCTCCCCGCAGCTGTTCAGCATCGGTGCGGCCTACCACTTCCGCTAGCCACGTCTTAGGCCGAATCCGCAGCGCAGACGCAGAAAAGCCCCGGCAACCGCCGGGGCTTTTCTGTGTCTGACTCCAACCACAAGGTTGGTTGACTCCATGCCGCTTTTAGAAGTGGTAAGCGACTCCGATTGCCACCTCGGAGTTGACGCGGTACCGGTTGGTCGAGAAGTTGGTGATGCCGAAGTTGGGCGTCTTGCCGAGGAAGCCACGATACTCCGCGCGGAGGTCGAAGCTGGGGCTCAGCTCATAGGCCACGCCCGCACCGAAGATTCCGCCAATCGTGGTGGTTCGCGTGGTATCCAGTATGTTCGATTGAAAGTCATGGATGGGCGAGTAGAACATCACTCCTGGACCGGCTTCGACGAACGGGTTATAGCGCTTGTACGTCCGGTTGAAGACGTAGGCCGCGCTGATCTCCTGGTTCCGGGCATGTATCTGGTTCTGCTGCGTTCCGGGAATGGTGTAGACGGGTGTGTTCTGCGTGAACCCGTAGTTCACCTCGAGGCCGCTGCGCGGGGTCAGCAGATACCGATAGCTGACCAGGGCGCCCAGGCTGGCGTTGGTGGTGGTGTAGGTTCCCGTCGCTCCATGGACCGTGGGAATAAAACCGCCGGTCGCGCTGATACTGACATCCTGTCGGCTCTCCTGCCCAAAAGCGGTTATCGCGGACAGAAGCAAGGCACCCATCAACATCGTCTTCTTCATTCTTCGTCAAACCCCTTCACACATTCGCGAGACGATGTCCCCGTCCGCCTGCAATGCTCCCGCCGCAGGAAGATCGGCCTGCGGACGAAGTCGCTCTGCCAATTGTACCCGCACATGGACGTATCGGAGAATTTCAGAGTACAAGAAGAGGGGCTGGCGCGCAGAAACTTCGCCAGCCCATAAATTGCCCCATTCGGCCCCCTGCACCCGACTGCAGACCGCAGCCGCGCGGGACCGGAGTTTTTCCCCTCCCTCTTACGGCTGCGACGGAGGCGGAGGAGGCGCTTGATCCACCTGTCCGCCTCCCCGGCGCCGCCCCATTCGCTGCTGTTCCTGCGCCAGCAGAGCGTCGTACTGGGTCTGCTGATCACTGCTCAGCAGCGCGCGAATCTTCGCCTGGGCGTCGCTGCGGATCTGCATCATCTTGCCGCGCTTCTCCTGTTGCGAGCTCGTCGTGTCCTCGCGCAGCGCCGTCAACTGGCTGGCCTCGTCCTTGAGGATAGGGCGCACCTGCGTTGCCTGATCCGGGGTCAGACTCGCCGCCTTGGTCAGATGCTCGATCTGCCGTTCCACCATCTGGTCGGTCGTGGGCCGTCCCCCGGCTTGCGCGCCATCTCCCTGGGGCGGTGGTGGCGGTGCAGACTGGTCCTGCGCTGCCATGGAAATTGTGCCCAGCATGGACACACACAGCGCCAGCGTGGCGCCGCGCATCCTCACTCGTCCGATAGCCGTCATCCGGCCGCTTGTCCTATTCATCGCGCGTCTCTCCTTCGCACAAGGCTCTCGATGCCCTTGCCCGCTCCACTTCCGGAGCTCATCTCCGGAGGGGTACATGCTGCGATATACAGACGCGAACTCTGCTCAAAGGCTCCACGCGGTAGAAAAATTCTACGTCCGCTCGGCGACGAAGCTGTGCGGATCACCCTGCGCCGCCGCATACTCCTCGACCACGCGCAGGAAGGCGAGCGCGGCGTGCGAGAGGCTTGCCTGCTTGCGATAGACCAGACGCAGCTTGCGCTCGATCTGCAGCTCCTTCACCCGCACCCGCACCAGAGACCCGCGGTCGAGCTCGGTGCGCAGCGTCAGCCCCGGCACCAGAGCCACCCCGTTGCCCATCTCGACGAACCGTTTGATCGCGTCGAGCGACGGCAGCTCCACGCCCATCTGGAGAGGGGTCTTGTACTTGCGAAAGGTCTGGATGACCTTCTGCCGCTGCGGTGAGGCGATGTTGTGAGCGACGAAGTTCTGCGTCCCCAGTTGCCGTATGGTGACCTCGCCGTTTTTCGCAAACGGATGCGCCGGGTTCACCACCAGCATAAGCTCATCGCGATAGATCACCGTCGACTGCAGCTGTGCGTCGTCCGGGCGAAACGAGAGCACCCCAATCTCGACCGAGTGCATCAGCACATCGTCGGCGATCCGGCTCGCCAGCGACCGCTGCACGGCGATCTTGACGCGTGGATTCTGCCGGCGGAAGACGTCCAGCAGCGGCAACAGATAGAGGCAGGTGTACTCGTTGGCGGCCAGGCTCAGCTTGCCGCGGTGCAGCTCGCGCAGCTCACCCAGAGCGGTGGCGGCCTCGGTGCGCAGGTTGAGCAGCTTGGCTGCGTACTCGCGCAGCACCTCGCCCGCGTCGGTCAGGGTGCCGTCGCGCGAGGAGCGCTCGAACAGCACCTCGCCCAGCTCGCCTTCCAGCTTGGCGATCGCCTGACTCACAGCCGGCTGGGTGCGGTGCAGCCGCGTCGCCGCTCGGGAGAAGCTGCGCTCCTCCGCCACCGCCAGAAACGTCTCAAGCTGAAACAGGTCCACGCGCTCTTGTCTCCCTTATGAACTTGAATATATGGATTAGAATTTGTGATGCAGCTGGAGACGATCATAAGCTTGCGTTATGATTACGTCCAGAAGTCGAGTGCTTCTCCGAGGCCATGTTGCGTATGCCTGAATCCAATCAAATCGTCTTCTTCGACACCACCCTGCGCGACGGCGAGCAGTCGCCCGGATGCACCATGCACCACGCGGAGAAGCTGCGCTTCGCCCATCAGCTCGCGCAGCTGGGCGTGGACATCATCGAGGCCGGCTTCCCCATCGCCTCCACCGGCGACTTCGAGTCGGTCCGCACCATCGCCGCCTCCGTGAAGGGGGTGCGCATCGCCGCGCTGGCCCGTGCCAAGCCGATCGACATAGAGACCGCGGCGCGCGCCGTGGAACCCGCCCAGCGGAACCGCATCCACACCTTTCTCTCCTCCTCCGACATTCATCTGGAGCACCAGATGAAGCTGTCCCGCGCCCAGGCGCTCGATCTCGCCGCAGAGTCCGTCCGGCTCGCCCACAGCTTCGTTGACGACGTCGAGTTCTCGCCCATGGACGCTACCCGCACCGATCCCGACTTTCTGGTGCAGATGGTCACGGTGGCGGTGCAGGCCGGAGCGACCACCATCAATCTTCCCGACACCGTCGGCTACATCACGCCCTCCGAGTACGCTGCCATGTTCCGCATGGTGCGCGAGCGCGTGCCCGGCATCGTCGGCACCGATGGCAAGTGCAACGTCATTCTCTCCACCCACTGCCATGACGATCTCGGCCTCGCCGTCGCCAACACGCTGGCCGGCATCGAGGGCGGAGCGCGCCAGGTGGAGGTCGCGGTCAACGGCATCGGCGAGCGGGCCGGAAACGCCGCTCTCGAAGAGGTCGCCGCGGCGCTTCTGGTGCGTCACGATGTTCTTCCCTACACCTCGAACATCGTCAACATGCAGCTCTACCCCACCAGCGCCCTGCTGTCGGAGATTCTCAATCTCAAGGTTTCGCCCAACAAGGCGGTGGTCGGCAAGAACGCCTTCGCGCACGAGAGCGGCATCCATCAGCACGGCGTGCTGGCCAACCCGCTGACCTACGAGATCATGACCCCGGCCTCGGTCGGTGTCACCGCGAACAGCATTGTTCTGGGCAAACACTCCGGCCGCCGGGCCCTGGAGCACCGCTTGGCCGAACTCGGCTACACGCTCTCCAAGCAGGCGCTCGACGACGCCTATGCCCGCTTCACCGAGCTCGCCGACCGCCGGAAGTCGATCTACGATGAGGACCTGATCGGCCTGCTGCAGCCGGAGAAGACCGCTCCTGCCATCGTCTGATCCGCCCGCGATCGGTTTTGTATCACTTTAGAGCACGAATTCAGCCTTGACGTAGAAGTTCAGAACAGAACGGGCTCCAGCCCCTGAGGAAATACTCCCATGCGTCTCAAGATCGCAGTCCTCGCCGGTGACGGCATCGGACCAGAAGTTACCCAGGAAGCCACCAACATCCTTCGCGCGGTCGCCGAGTTCGGCGGCCACGACTTCAGCTTCGTTCCCCTGCTGATCGGCGGCGCCGCCATCACCGCGACCGGCTCGCCGCTGCCCACCGCCACGCTCGACGCGGCGCTCGACTCCGACGCCGTTCTGCTGGGCGCGGTCGGCGACAACAAGTTCAACGCACTCACCCCGGACAAGCGTCCCGAGGCCGGCCTGCTGCAGATTCGCCAGGCGCTCGGCGGCTTCGCCAACTTGCGTCCCTCCTATGCGTGGAAGGCGCTCAGCGCCAGCTCGCCGCTGCGCCCCGAGGTCACCGAGGGCGTCGACATGCTGTTCGTTCGCGAGCTGCTCGGCGGCCTCTACTTCGGCGCCCCGCGCTGGTGGAACCGCGAGACCGCAGACGGCGGCGAGGCCATCAACACGATGCGCTACACCAAGGCCGAGGTGGTCCGCGTCGCCCGCGTCGCCTTTGAGCTCGCCGGCAAGCGCCGCAAGAAGGTGACCAGCGTGGACAAGGCCAATGTGCTCGAGGTCTCGCAGCTGTGGCGCGCCGCCGTCACCGAGGTCGGCAAAGACTACCCGGACGTTACCTTGGAACATCAGTTCGTCGACTCCATGGCCATGCACATCATGAACACGCCGCGGAACTACGACGTCGTGCTCACCGAGAACCTCTTCGGCGACATCCTCTCCGACGAGGCCGGCGTCATCACCGGATCGCTCGGCATGCTGCCCTCGGCCACCATCGGAGGAGCGGTCAACATTTACGAACCGGTGCACGGCTCGGCGCCGGACATCGCCGGCCAGGGCAAGGCCAACCCGCTGGGCGCGATTCTGACCGCCGCCATGATCCTGCGCCACTCCGCCGGTCTCGAGCAGGACGCGGCCGCCATCGAAACCGCGGTCACCAAGGTGCTCGACGCCGGCTATCGCACCGCGGACATCGCCCGCGGCCAGGCCGCTGACCAGACCCCGGTGACCACGCAGCAGATGGGCAAACTGGTGCACCAGGCGCTGGCCCAGTCCATCGACCAACGACAGTCCATGCACGCCGTCTAAGAGTTGGCGTGTTCCGGCGGCCGTCTGTCTTATGCCGCATCCCGTCGCCCCGGGGTCTGCCGAACCATGAGCGGCCCCGTATGTGCTTGATCTCAAGATGAGACACAGACTCCAATCCGCGACACTGCTTCTGACTGGGCTCGTCGCCGCCAGCGCGGCCGCGTGTGCACCCATGTGTGCTCAGATCTACACGCAGCCGCAGTCCGCGCCGCCCGAGCCCCACGAGAAGCACGAGAAGCGGCCGCACTCCAACATCGAGTGGCTCTGGCAGTACAGCCCTTCGGCGCAGCGCCCCAACGGCGACGAGCACGCCCTCATCCAGGACTCGCGCTTCGTTCCCTTCCTCAACCAGAACCTGACCGCGCCGCAGTCCTTCTGGGGCGTGCAGGGCACAAAGTACAAGCCGCTGGCCGACACCGCCTTCGACTTTCTCTCGGTCCCGGGCAAGGTCATCGCCGACGACAACCGCTACCTCTCCATCACCGGCTGCGTCTTCCACTTCTGCCCGTCGCGCGGCCTGCTCTGGGTCGATCTCAACCAGGCAGCAAAAAACTCCCCCGGCCCCGAGCACATGGTATTCTTCGCCGCCACCGACTGGATCCGCGAGGGCAAGGCCAGCACCGAGCCCGGCGCCGAGTACACCCTCTGGGTCTTCCCTAACCAGGCCTTCGGCCTCACCCCAGGCGACCAACACCCCATCCCCAGCGCGCTCGTCCGCAGCATCGCGCGCTGGACCCGCGAGCCGCTTGCCGGCTCCGGTGAGGTCGAGAACATCACCCGCGCCATCATCGTCGATCCCGATGGCACGCCGCATCAGGTGCCGCTGGCAACCCTCGGCGTCAGCTCATCCACGCCTCATACTGAAACGGAAAAGCCATGACCCAAACGACCAAGAATCCGACCGTAGCTCCCCGAACCCTCTTCGAAAAGGTCTGGCAGCAGCACCTTGTCGCTGCCCCGGCGGGCGAGCCCTCGCTGCTCTACATCGATCTCCACCTGGTCCACGAGGTCACCAGTCCGCAGGCCTTCGACGGCCTGCGCATGGCGGGCCGCAAGCTGCGCCGGCCTGATCGCACTGTCGCGACCGTGGACCACAACGTCCCCACCTCGAGCGTCGCAGACCGCCTGCACATCGTCGACCAGATCGCCTCGAACCAGATCGAAGCCCTGCGCCGCAACTGCGCCGAGTTCGGCGTCGAGCTCTTCGACGTGCAGTCGCCCAACCAGGGCATCGTCCACATCATCGGGCCGGAGCTCGGTCTCACCAAGCCGGGCATGACCATCGTCTGCGGCGACTCGCACACCAGCACCCACGGAGCCTTCGGCGCACTGGCCTTCGGCATCGGCACCAGCGAGGTCGAGCACGTCATGGCCACCCAGACCCTGCCCCAGGACAAGCCCAGGACCTTCCGCATTAACGTCGAGGGCGAGCTGCACCCGGGCGTCACCGCCAAGGACATCGTCCTGCACATCATCGGCACCATCGGCACGGCCGGCGCCACCGGCTACGTCGTCGAGTACGCCGGCTCTGCCATCCGCGCTCTCTCCATGGAGGGCCGCATGACTATCTGCAATATGAGCATCGAGGCCGGCGCCCGCGCCGGCATGATCGCACCCGACGCCACCACCTTCAGCTACCTCAAGGGCCGTCGCTGCTCTCCCGCCGGCTTCGCGTGGGATCAGGCGGTCGCGCACTGGTCGCAACTTGTAACCGACGAAGGCGCAATCTTCGACCGCGAGCTGACGCTCGACGCCTCGGCCATCACTCCCACGGTGAGCTGGGGCACCTCGCCCGGCATGGTCACCGGCATCGACTCCACCGTTCCCCTGCCCGACCCCAGCGCCAGCGAGGCCGACCGCAAGAACTTCGAGCGCGCGCTCGAGTACATGGACCTCAAACCCGGCACGCCGATCCAGGAGATCAAGATCGACGCCGTCTTCCTCGGCTCCTGCACCAACGCCCGCATCGAGGACCTGCGCGCCGCGGCTTCGATCGTACGCGGCCACCACATCGCGCCCAAGGTTCGCGCCATGGTCGTGCCCGGATCGCAGGCGGTCAAGCAGCAGGCCGAAGAAGAGGGCCTCGACGCCATCTTCAAGAGCGCCGGCTTCGAGTGGCGTGAGCCCGGCTGCAGCATGTGCCTCGGCATGAACCCCGACATCCTCTCACCCGGAGAGCGCTGCGCCTCCACCAGCAACCGCAACTTCGAGGGCCGTCAGGGCCGCGGTGGACGCACCCATCTTGTCTCTCCGCAGATGGCCGCCGCAGCCGCGATCACCGGCCACTTCACCGACATTCGCAACTGGAAGTTCAAGAACTAGTCATTAGCTGTTAGCTCTTAGCCTTTAGCTAAAAGCTAACAGCTAACAGCTGCCTCACAAAAGATCGCACCACAGAGGAATTCATGCAGCCCATCAACGTCCTCACCTCCGCCGCCGCCCCGCTCGATATCTCCAATATCGACACCGACCAGATCATCCCCAAGCAGTTCCTCAAGCGCATTGAGCGCACCGGCTACGGCGAGTTCCTCTTCTACGACTGGCGCCGCATTCAGGAAGGCCCCGGCGTCAGCAAAGAGCAGGTGGGCCAGGAGAACCCCGCCTTCGTGCTCAACGATCCGCGCTACCGCGGCGCGAAGATTCTGCTCGCCGGCAAGAACTTCGGTTGCGGCAGCTCGCGCGAGCACGCCGCCTGGGCGCTCACCGACTTCGGCTTCCTCGCGGTCATCGCTCCCAGCTTCGCCGACATCTTCTTCTCGAACGCCGGCAAGAACGGCATGATCCTTGTCCGCCTGCCCGAGGCCGACGTGAACCTGCTCACGCAGCGCAGCGCCGCCGCCCCAACCCACCAGATCACCATCAACCTCGAAGCCCAGACCGTCAGCGACGATCAGGGCTTCAGCGCCAGCTTCGAGATCGATCCGTTCCGCAAGTACTGCCTGCTGAACGGGCTCGACGACATCGGCCTGACCCTGCGCCACGCTCCTGAGCTCGACGCCTACGAGAGCAAGCACGACGCCGAGTTCTGGCTCAAGCCGCGCAGCATCGCCGCCGCATAGCTTCCACATTTGTCATCCTTCGCCAAAGGCGGAGGACCTGCTTCTCGCTTCATGCCGTTGTTTGTTTTTGCCGTCATCGTGAGCGCTGAGAAAACCGCTCATCTCTTTCAACCCGGAACGCCAGAGCACGGAGATACAGTGAGCAACGAGATCAATCCGAAGAAGTACTCCATCCCCCTCACCGAAGGCCCATCCCGCGCCGCTGCGCGCTCCTACCTGCGCGGCGTCGGCTTCTCGAAAGAAGATCTGCACAAGCCCATCATCGGCGTGGCCAACACCTGGACCGAGATCGGCCCCTGCAACTTCCATCTGCGCGACGTCGCCGCAGCGGTGAAGGAGGGAATCCGCGAGGCCGGCGGAACCCCCATGGAGTTCAACACGGTTACAATTTCGGACGGCATCACCATGGGCACCGAGGGCATGAAGGCCAGCCTGATCTCGCGCGAGGTCATCGCCGACTCCATCGAGCTGGTCGCCCGCGGCAACCTCTTCGACGGCATCGTCTGCATCGCCGGCTGCGACAAGAACCTGCCCGGCACCATCATGGCCATGGCGCGACTCGACATCCCCGGGCTCATGCTCTACGGCGGGAGCATCGCTCCCGGCCACCTGAAGCAGCCCGACGGAACCAGCAAGGACATCACCATCCTGAACGTCTTCGAGGGCATGGGCTCGCACGCCTCCGGCAAGATCAACGACGATCAGCTCGAAGCGCTCGAGGCCGCCGCCTGTCCCGGTCCCGGAGCCTGCGGCGGCCAGTTCACCGCCAATACCATGGCCATGGCGGGCGAGTTCCTCGGCATCTCGCCCATCGTCTGCACCGGCGTTCTCGCCATGTCGCCGCTGAAGCACGCCGCCAGCCGCAAGGCCGGCCGCTTCGTCATGGACCTCTGCCGCCAGGACCTGCGCCCCTCGAAGATCCTCACCCGCCGCTCTCTCGAGAACGCCATCACCGCGGTCTGCGCCTCGGGCGGTTCGACCAACGCGGTGCTGCACCTGATCGCCATCGCCAACGAGCTGGGCATTCCCCTTTCGATGGACGACTTCGACCGCATCAGCGAGCGCACGCCCTTCATCTGCGACCTCTCGCCCGGCGGCAAGTACGTGGCCAAGGACTATCAGGATGCGGGCGGATCGCGGGTACTCGCCAAGCGCCTGCTCGAGGCCGGCCTGCTCCACGCTGACACCATCACCGTCACCGGCAAGACGCTGGGCGAGGAGGCGCTCGCCGCCCAAGAGACGCCCGGCCAGCCCGTCATACGGACCATGCAAAACCCCTTGAAGACCACAGGGGGATTAGTCATCATGAAGGGCAACCTCGCCCCCGAAGGCGCGGTGATCAAGGTCGCCGGCCACGAGCGTCTCTTCCACCAGGGGCCGGCGCGCGTCTTTGACTCCGAGGACGCCTGCCACGCCGCCGTACAAGCCGGCAAGATCAACCCCTCCGACGTGCTCGTCATCCGCTACGAGGGTCCGCGCGGCGGCCCGGGCATGCGCGAGATGCTGGCCGTCACCGCCGCCATCAAAGGCATCCCGGAGCTCTCCGAAACCGTGGCGCTGCTCACCGATGGACGCTTCTCCGGCGCGACCCGCGGCCTGATGGCCGGCCACGTCGCTCCCGAGGCCCAACTCGGCGGCCCCATCGCCGCCGTCCGCGAGGGCGACACCATCACCTTCGACATCCCCAACCGCGAACTCCGCCTGGAGATGCCAGCCGAAGAGATCGCCAAACGCCTCGCGGACTGGAAGGCCCCGGAGGCGCGCTACAAACGCGGTGTGTTTGCGAAATATGCCAACTCGGTCAGCAGCGCCAGCGAAGGAGCCGTGACCACGTAGCCATGACCACGAGAGCCGACAGTTCGCAGAGTGAGTGGAATGACTATCGAGTAGTAAAGACTCGACTCATCCTCTTGCTCGTGGGATGGACGCCCTTCGGCGCTCTGATGGGCATCGGCTCTCCAATTATCGTTGGCTCGTATACGCCTGCTTATGCATTGACGATCGCATACATGCTGTTCACGGGTTACGGCTGGCTGATGTATGGACTCTATCCGTGCCTAACTGCGGAAACCCGTTGCGCGGCCGACAGCTTTTCCATTCGGGGTGCAAGAACTGCGGCGTTCCCATCAATCCGAAATTTCCACCGAGGTAGTCATGGCAGATAAGACAAACTCACAGCACCCACCCCAACTCACCGGCTCCGAGATCCTCTGGGCCACGCTCGTCGGCGAGGGCGTCACCACCGTCTTCGGCTACCCCGGTGGCGCCATCCTGCCCATCTACGACGCGCTGCGCAAGTTCCCCATCCATCACATCCTCGTGCGCCACGAGCAGGGCGCTGCGCACATGGCCGACGGCTACGCCCGCGCCAGCGGCCGGGTCGGTGTCTGCATGGCCACCAGCGGACCAGGCGCGACCAACCTGGTCACCGGCATCGCCACCGCCATGCTCGACAGCATCCCGATCGTCTGCATCACCGGCCAGGTGTCCTCGAAGGTGCTCGGCTCCGACGCCTTCCAGGAGGTCGATATCACCGGCATCACGCTGCCCATCACCAAGCACAACTTCCTGGTGACGCGCGCCGAGGACATCGCCCCCACCGTGCGCCAGGCCTTCCAGATCGCGCTCTCCGGCCGCCCCGGCCCGGTTCTGGTCGACATCACCAAGGACGCCCAGCAGGCCGCCGCCGCCTTCGACTTCGAGGCCGCCGCGCCCCCGCCCTCCCGTCCGCACCCGATGCTCAAGACCACATCGACCTGCTTCGACGACGCCGTCGCTCTCATCCGCGCCGCAAGGAAGCCGATCATCCTCGCCGGCCACGGCATCACCCAGGCCGACAACCGCCGCGGCGCCGGGGCCGAGGTGCTCGCCTTCGCCGAGTCGCAGGGCATCCCGGTCGCGAGCACGCTGCTCGGCCTGGGCAGCTTCCCTGCCGCTCATCCGCTGTCGCTGGGCATGATGGGCATGCACGGCGAGTCGTGGGTCAACAACGCCATCCAGCAGGCCGACCTGCTCATCGCCCTGGGCATGCGCTTCGACGACCGCGTGACCGGCAACCTCGCCCACTACGCGCCCAATGCCAAAAAGATTCACGTCGAGATCGATCCGTCCGAGATCAACAAGAACGTCAAGGTCGACGTCGCCCTGATCGGCGACCTCAAACAGACCCTGCAGACGCTGCAGCCGCTGCTCGCCGCCACCGAGCGCAGTGCAGCCAAGGCCACCGGCGACTGGCTGCGCGAGATCAACTCGAGCAAGGGCACCGCCGCCGTCCGCGACATCATCAACCTGCCCGACAACGGCCACCTCTACGCCGCCCACGTCATCCATGACATCTGGCGCGAGGCGGTCGCCGTCGGCCGCGAAAAAGACACCATCATAGTTACAGACGTAGGCCAGCACCAGATGTGGGAGGCGCAGTACTTCAAGCACGAGGCGCCGCGCACGTTGGTCACCTCGGGCGGCCTCGGCACCATGGGCTTCGCTCTGCCCGCGGCCATCGGCGCCAAGGTCGCCTGCCCGGAGAAGGACGTCTGGGTGATCGCCGGCGACGGCGGCTTCCAGATGACCGCGGCCGAGCTCTCGACCATCGTGCAGGAGAGTCTGCCCATCAACATCGCCGTCATCAACAACGGCTTCCTGGGCATGGTGCGGCAGTGGCAGGAGGCCTTCTACGAGAAGAACTACTCGGCCAGCCCCATCCTCAGCCCGGACTTCGTGATGCTCGCCGGCGCCCACGGCATCGCCGGCGCCAGTATCAGCCAACGCAAGGATGTAACGCCCACGGTCACACAAGCGCGCACCAGCGGCAAACCCTTCCTGATCAACTTCCTTGTCGAGAAGGAGGACGGCGTCTACCCCATGATCGCCCCCGGCGCCGCGCTCCACGACATGGTCCGCCGCCCGGTGCACGACCCGCTGCTTGAAACCGCGGAGGACGAGTAGATGTCTTCTACTGCAATAAGCTTTCATGACTCGTCGCTCCGAGCTATAAATCCTTCGGGCGGCGACATCTGCCTATCCTTCGAGAACGTTTATGTGGAAGGGACATTGCGATTTGCGGAAGTGAAGCTTCGTGGAGTGACCGAGATTCTTCGTGATGGCCACGCGATCGGTGAGTTTGAGCTTTTGGAGGACGATGGAGAAGTGCTCGATTACGCTGAGGATGCTGCGGGCCTTACCCTGCTCATATCCTGGGTAAACTTTAAACAGGATACAGAGAGCACTCACTCCTATCGAATCTCATGTAGATCGATCGACACCACGATCGGATCTATTTCTCCCGATAGTCCCATCGGCAATTAGGAGAACTATGCTCCAGTCCCTCGAAACGATTGTTCCCGGCAATCCCGGCGCCCTCACCCGAGCCATCGCGCGCTGTCGCGCGCATCGAGGCACGCCGGCGCTTGCCGCGTTGGCCATTCCGCTGCTTCTCCTCGGCTGCAAAGCGAACCAGCCCGCGCCCACGACCAGCGCAGCCCCGAAGCCGCAGCAGCCGCTCTATCCGGCGCGCCCAACCGTACCGCCGCCTGCATTCAACGTCTTTCATCACGATGCCAGCAGCATCACCCTGGTCACCAAAGAAAACGCCTCCGACGAGGAGATTGAAAGCCTCATCTGGCAGCTGCGCGACGCCGCCCACGCCCACACCTTCAACCAGCTGAAGATCAGCCAGAAGCTCGTTGACAAGCGCGACCACAAGATCTGGTTCCACATCTATCGCGGCACAAAATGTGCCAGCGAGAAGTACGCCAGCGGTCCGCCGCCGTGTGGTGGCAGCTACCATGCCGCCGGCGATTACACCTTCGGCAGCTACGCCAGTCCCGAAGCAGACAACGGAGCCCTGCTCCATGACGAAGACCACGAGATCCCGCTGTGGGATCCCGACGCACCCTATGCCGCCGTCGCAACCGCAACCCCGTCTCAACCGTAGTCCAGAAGTCCAGTAATACAGGAGCACCCATGACGCCTCGCGCCGCCCTCACCGACAAGATCCTCGCCGCCAAGCGCCGCCTCAATCTCAGCTGGAGCACCATCGCCACCACACTCGGCTCCGGCTCCCTCGTCTTCTACACTGCGGCCCTGCTCGGCCAGTTCCCGCTCACCGCCGAGGAGGCCGGCCGCGCCGTTGCCCTGCTCGAGCTCACCCACGGCGACGCCGCCCTGCTCATCGAGCCTCCCACGCGCGGCGAAGGCATGGTCATGCCGCCCACCGACCCGGTCATGTATCGCTTCTACGAGCTGGTGCAGAGCTACGGCCCCACCTGGAGGCAACTTATCCATGAGGAGTTCGGCGACGGCATCATGAGCGCCATCGACTTCAGCATGGCCCTCGAGCGCGAGCCCGACCCCAAGGGCGATCGCGTCAAGATCACCCTGAGCGGCAAGTTCCTCCCCTTCAAACGCTACTGAGATTCCGCATCCCGCACCTCGAAAGGTCTCTTATGCTGCACACCTTCGTAGCCCTGGTCAGCGATAAACCCGGCGTCCTCACCCGCGTCGCCTCGCTCTTTCGCCGTCTCAACATCAACATCGTCTCGCTCACCGTGGGCGAGTCCGAGCGGCCGGATGTCTCGCGCATGACCATCGTCTGCGAGGCACCCGAGACCGCGGCCCATCGCATCAAAGCGTCACTCTACAAGCTCGAGATCACCGTCGACGTCGATGAGGTCGGGCGCAGCGAGGCGGTCATCCGCGAGCTCAGTCTGATCAAGATCGCCGCCGGCCCCGCGCACCCGCTCGGCCAGAGCTCGCGCTCGCAGATCTTCGAGCTCGCCAACGTCTTCCGCGCCCGCATCGTCGACCTCGCGCCCGAGTCCGTCATGCTCGAGATGACCGGCAGCTCCTCGAAGATCGAGGGCCTCATCCAGGTCATCACCGAGAGCGGATACCCCAACCTCGAGGTCTCCCGCACCGGCCGCATGGCCATGCGCCGCGGCCACCACACCAGCCGCGTGCTCAAGGCGCTGGGCACGCCCAACGGCGTTTCTGCAACCTCCGGTCTCGAGAAGCTGGCGACCGCCGAAATTATTCCCAACGAGTTCTCCGAAATCCACGAAGAGGAAGAAGAGTAACTTACTCGGTCACAAACCTCTTCCTTTCGCCAACCCTTGCTAAACTCTTACCGAAACCCAGAAAAGGAAACCAAGAACATCATGGCTAAGGCATATCACGACGCAGACGCAGATCTCTCCCTCATCCAGGCCAAGAAGGTCGCCATCATCGGCTACGGATCGCAGGGCCACGCCCACGCGCTCAACCTCAAGGACTCGGGCGTCGACGTCCGCGTCGGTCTGCGTGCGGACTCGCCCAACGTCGAGCGCGCGCGCAAGGCCGGCCTCCAGGTCGACACCGTCGCCGAGGTCTCCAAGTGGGCCGACGTCATCATGAACCTGACCCCGGACCAGACCGCCGCCAAGGTCTACCACGCCGAGATCGCGCCCAATATGAAGCCCAACTGCACGCTGATGTTCGCGCACGGCTTCAACATCCGCTTCCGCACCATCACGCCGCCCGCCGGCGTCGACGTTTCCTTGGTTGCACCAAAAGCACCCGGGCATAGGGTGCGTGAGGTCTTCACCGAGGGCGGCGGCGTCCCCGGCCTGGTCGCGGTCGAGCAGGATGCCAGCGGCACGGCTCTCGCGCTCGCTCTCTCCTACGCCAAGGGCATCGGCTGCACCCGCGCCGGTGTGCTCGAGACCACCTTCACCGAGGAGACCGAGACCGACCTCTTCGGCGAGCAGGCCGTACTCTGCGGCGGCACCTCCGCCCTGGTCAAGGCAGGCTTCGAGACCCTGGTCGAGGCCGGCTACCAGCCCGAGCTCGCCTACTTCGAGGTGCTGCACGAGCTCAAGCTGATCGTCGACCTGATGTATCGCGGCGGCCTCGAGTACATGCGCCACTCCATCTCCGACACCGCCGAGTGGGGCGATTACGTGGCCGGCCCGCGCATCGTCACCCCCGAGGTCAAGAAGGCGATGAAGGGGCTGCTCAACGACATCCAGGACGGCAGCTTCGCCAAGAAGTTCATCGCGGAGAACGAGACCGGCCGCCACGAGTTCACCCGCATCCGCAAACAGGAGGCCGCCCACCAGATCGAGAAGGTCGGCGCCGAGCTGCGCAAGTCCATGCCCTTCCTCGATCCGGTCAAGGTCGAGAACGGCGCCGTCGTCAAGGCCTAACCCGGGTCAAGCCCCAAGCCCAGTCGTCGCGGAGAGCTCTCTGTGACGACTGGGCTTTTCATTTCTTCCGGGGCCGGACCCGGCCGAAGTCCACAGCCGACGAAAAGTGAATTGCGGCCAGGCGTGCATGGGAGCATCATAGAGGTATGTCCTCGACAGTTGCCTCCCACTCCCCGGCCGAGCCCTTCCTGGTCCCATCGGCACCTCCCGTGCCCACTCCAGTGCCCGAGATCGTGGAGGCGCTGCGAACGGTTGGGCCGCTGGCCGGCCTGGCCGATACCGAGTACGAATGGCTGGCCCGCCACGGCAAGGAACGCGCCGGCGACACCGGCGCCATCATCTTCCGCGAGGGCGAGCCGGTCTTCAACCTCACCTTCATCCTTAAGGGCGAGATCCACGTGCGCCGCCGCCACGTCGGTCCCATGGCGGTCTTCATCGGCCGCGCCGGCCAATTGACCGGAAAGCTGCCCTACTCGCGCATGAAGGGGTACGGCGGCGACGGCTACACCAATGGCCCCATCTGGGTGCTCGACATCCACGAGAGCCTCTTCCCCGATATGCTCGAGGCCATCCCCTCGATGGCGCAGCGCTGCGTCTCGGTATTGCTCGACCGCGTTCGCGAGGTCACGCGCATGGAGCAGCAGGCCGAAAAGCTCACCGCGCTGGGCAAGCTGGCCGCCAACCTCGCCCACGAACTCAACAACCCGGCCTCGGCTGCCCAGCGCTCCGCCGCCGGCCTGTTCTCCGAGCTGCGCGACTACGGCAACCACAAGTACCGTCTGGGCAACCTGTGTCTCTCCGCCGAGCAGTCCGCCGACTACATGACCTGGGTCGAAAAGGCCCGCCGCACCATGTCCAATTACACCAACCAGGAGCTCTCCGGCGACATCCCGCTCGCCTTCGCCGACCGTGAGGACCATCTACTGCGCTGGCTGGAGGCCCACAAGATCCCGGCGCCGTGGCACATCGCCCCGGCGCTGGCTGAGACCCGGCTGGAGCTCAGCATGCTGGACGACCTCGCTGCCGTGCTCGCCCCCGACGTGCTCCCGGTCGCCCTGGCCACCGTCGCCAGCAGCCTGCGGGCCGAACGCATGGCCGAGACCGTCGTCGACTCCACCGTGCGCATCTTCGACCTGATCAGCGCCATCAAGGACTACTCCTACATGGACCAGGCGCCCATCCAGGAGGTCGGCCTCGCCGAATCCATCGAAAAGACCCTGCTCATGTTCCAGTCGCGGCTGCAGAATGTCACCGTCAAGCGCGACTATGACGCCGCCCTGCCCCATATCAGCGCCTATGGCAGCGAACTCAACCAGGTCTGGACCGCACTCATCGAAAATTCGCTCGACGCCATCGACTCCGGTCGCCGCCCCGGCATCCTCCATCTCAAGACCAAGCTTCTCAGCGAGATCGCCCTGGTCGAGATCTGGGATAACGGCCCCGGCATCGAACCCGCCCTGCAGTCCCGCATCTTTGAGCCCTTCTTCACCACCAAGGCCCCCGGTCTCGGTCTCGGGCTTGGTCTCGACACCGCCCAGCGCATCGTCAGCCGGCACTCGGGCTACGTCACCGTACAGTCCAAACCAGGAGAGACCTGCTTCCAGATCCGCCTGCCGCTGAGCCAGGGCGAGGCCTACTGAGTCAGGAAAAGACTTGAGGCAGAGGTCGGCTTTGCAAAGCGCTGGCCTACTGGGCCAGGCCTACTGCGAGACTTCGACTCCGCGCCAGAAGGCGATGTGGTGCTTCACGTTGCGCGCTGCCGGCTTCGGATCCGGGTAGTACCAGGCGGCGTCAGGATTCTCCTGCCCGTCCACCAGCAGACTGTAGTAGCGCGCCTGCCCCTTCCAGGGGCAGCTCGAAGTGGTCGAACTGGGCCTCAGGAACTCCCGCTTCACCGTCTCCTCGGGGAAGTACACATTGCCCTCGACCGTCTCGAAGGTCTCACTCTCAGCAAGTACCTGGCCGTTCCACACTGCCTTCGCCATGTCAACACACCCGCAATCTTTTCAATAGTTTACGGCAGCTACGAACGAACCGCAGCGCTCACCGCCGAGGTTCTGGAACCCCGATGCCAATAGCGCATTTGTAACAGAACACACGGTTAAACGGAAGCGGGCGAAGCCCCTACTGCACCTCGCCGCCTCTCTACCTACCGGCCGACTGCCCCGTCCAGACCTCGCCTAGGCTATGCTCTCGACCAGCGGACGCGTCTTCTCAGGGTCCGGCCGCTCCAGCGCCACCGCCGGCGCCGGCCCTGCAACCTTCTTGTCGTAGCTACACGGTGGGGTGGTCGGCGTCTCCTCCTTCGCTCCTTTTTTAGCCCGCCGCTTGGGCAACGCCTCGCGGTTGTTCGGGCAGACCAGGAACGTCCCCTTGTCGTTGACCACCTCCAGCAGATAGGCGCTGTCGCACTTCGGGCAGGTCTGGTTCACCAGCTTGAGGTTGCTGGCAAAGTCGCACTTCGGGTAGTTTACGCAGCCATAGAACACGTCGCCACGCTTGGTCTTGCGCACCGCCAGGTCGCCGCCATCCTTGGGGCACTTCACCTCGAGCAGATCCTGCTTCACGTACTTGCACTTCGGGTAGCCGCTGCAAGCGATGAACTCGCCATACTGCCCGTCCCGCTGCAGCCGCGGCTTGCCGCACTTCGGACACGCCTCCTCGAGTTGCACCGGCGGCTTGGTCTGCACCTTCTGCGTCAGCTTGCGGATGGTCTTGCACGGCGGGTCCTCGTTGTACCCCGGGCAGGCCATGAACGGCCCCCACGGCCCATTGCGCAGCACCATCACGCGGCCGCAGTTGTCGCAGAACTCCTCCTCGGGAACGTCGTCCGCTCCCGGAGCGCTCAGGTCCGGCTTGGCCGCGAAGTTCTCCTTGGTAAAGTCGCAGCTCACCGGCTCGACCACGATCTTCTTGCCCTTGCCCTGCGCCTGGTTCACCGCCGCGGCCAGCTCCTTCGCATCCGCCACCTGTTTGGTGAAGTCGGTCACGTCCTCCGTAACCGCCTTGACCTCCATCGGGAACTGGAACGCCGCCGTGATCTTCTTGGTCACCGCCTTGGGATCCTTCTTCCACGGTCCGGCGGCCACCGTCATCGGCTTCGCCTTGGAAAACGCGCTGCAGGCATAGAAGCTGCCGAACTTGCCCCACTTCAGGATCAGCGGACTCCCGCACTTGTCGCAGACCTCGTTGGTCACATGCTCCATGCGCTTGATGTCTTCCATGTGCTTGCCCGCGAAGATCAGCTCCTTCTCGAAGTGGTCGTAGAAGCCGTTCAGCAGATCGGTCCACTTCTCCTCGCCGTCCTCGACCGCGTCCAGCTCGCCTTCCAGCCGAGCCGTATACTGCGCGTCGAAGATGTACGGGAAGTTCTTCACCAGCAGCCCCGTCACCACCGTTCCGATCTCAGTCGGGACGAACTTCGCCCCAATCTTCTTCACGTAGTCGCGATCCTGAATGGTGTTGATGATCGACGCGTAGGTCGACGGCCGGCCGATCCCGCGCTCCTCCAGCACCTTCACCAGCGACGCCTCGTTGTAGCGCGGCGGCGGCTCGGTAAACTTCTGCTCCGGCTCCAGCTTCTCCAGCTCCAGCGCCTGCCCCGGAGTCAGCTCCGGCAGCCGCCGGTCCTCCTCCGCCGCCGAGCCCGAGTTCGCACCGGCCTCCGAACCATCTCCGCTGGACTGCTCCACGGCCTCGCGCGCCAGCCGCTCCACCGCGGCCTGCTCTTCCTTGCCGGCCTTGTCCTTCGCCGCAGCCCGCGCCTTTTTGTCCTCCTCCTCGAACTTCAGGAAGCCATCGAACTTCAGAACGCTGCCGCTCACCCGGAAGTCGTAGGTGTTCTTCGCCTTCGCCACCACATCCATGGTGGTCTGATCGAACACCGCCGGCATCATCTGGCTGGAGACGAAGCGTTGCCAGATCAGACGGTACAGGCGGAACTGCTCGTCGGAGAGATACTTGCGGATCGACTCCGGGGTGAAGCGCACATTGGTCGGTCGAATGGCCTCGTGCGCGTCCTGCGCCTGTGCCTGCTTCTTGCCGGCATACTCGTTCGGCTTGGCCGGAAGATACGCCGCACCCAGCTTGGCGATGTACTCTCGTGCGTCCTCGATCGCATCCGGAGACACGCGGGTCGAGTCGGTACGCATGTAGGTGATCAGACCGACCGTGCCCTCGCTGCCAATCTCGATGCCCTCATACAGCCGCTGCGCCACGCCCATCGTGCGGCGCACATTGAAGCCCAACCGGCTGGAGGCGTCCTGCTGCAGCTTGCTGGTAGTAAACGGAGCCTGCGGATTGCGCCGGCGCTCCTTCTTCTCCACGCCGCGCACCGACCACGCCGCGCCCTCGAGCTGCGCCAGCACCTCGTCGGTAGCCTCTTTGTCCGGCAGCGCGTTCGCAAGAAACTGCTCCTTGCCGTCCTTGTCGACGCCGTTCGCCACCCGCACCGGCTTGCCCTCGATGCCGACCATGCGCGCCGTGAAGTCCTGCCCACCCTTGCCCGGGTTCAGCAGAGCATCGAGCGTCCAGTACTCGACCGGCTGGAACGCATTGATCTCCCCCTCGCGCTCCACGATCAGACGCAGCGCCACCGTCTGCACCCGCCCCGCCGACAGACCGCGCCGCACCTTGTCCCACAGCAGCGGCGACACCTGGTAGCCCACCAGACGGTCCAGAACACGTCGCGTCTGCTGCGCATCGACGAGGTCCTCGTTCACGTCGCGAGCGTGTTCAAACGCCGCCTTTACCGCCTTCTGCGTGATCTCGTTGAACGTCACCCGGCGAATCTTCGACTTGTCCTTCATCACCGGCAGCAGCTGCATCGACAGATGCGCCGCAATCGCCTCACCCTCGCGATCCGGGTCTGGCGCCAGATACACCATCTCCGCCTTGGACGCCAGCTTCTTCAGCCGGTCTACGACCTTCTCCTTGCCCGGTGACACAATCAGGGTCGGCGCAAACGTCCGCTTCTCCAACTCCACGCCAATGTCGTTCTTTGGCAGGTCCATGATGTGCCCGATCGAGGCCTCCACCACATAGTCCGAGCCGAGATATTTATTGATCGTCTTCGCCTTGGCCGGCGACTCCACGATCACAAGTGATTTCCCCATTCGTTCCCTTCTCTACAAAAAACACCCTATCCAGAAACTACCAAAACACCCCTCCAGAACCACCCTGGAAGTGATGTCCCAAAAACTTACTGATTCCATGCGAACCTAACACGCTTCTCTGCACACGTCATCTCCGAGTGGCCGGTAAGCGACGCTTGTCCATAGCCACAACAGACGTTCCCTTGAAGCAAAAGTCACATTTTCCACAGGCCTTTTCCGTTCCGCATCCAGCCGCCACCACCCGGCAAACCACTAGAAACAAGAGATGTATGTCTAGAAACAACGAACGTAGTTCTTGCCCGGCAGCGGCTTCACCCGGCCGGCGAGTTCAAGTTCGAACAGCGCCGTAAAGATCTCCGGCGACGCCAGTTCGCCCTCCAGCCCCTCGATCAACGCGTCGAGTTGCATCGCCTCATCATGCCGCAGCCGGCCCGTGACCACCTGCTCATGCTGGGGAAGAACCGCCTCACCCTCTCCCGTCTCGTTGAATAAGGATGCAATGCCGGCCGCTTTCGATGCAAGTCCCCCAGACTCGCCTCGCGCCCCCGCCCCGGCATCGCGC
>Ga0210403_10000890_pt1 | contig 29570 bp, 27 predicted proteins | sample IncBWC19MmetaG_FD_150863 | JGI IMG/M metagenome (GOLD analysis project Ga0210403, IMG submission 150863) | Forest soil microbial communities from Barre Woods Harvard Forest LTER site, Petersham, Massachusetts, United States - Inc-BW-C-19-M | ecosystem: Environmental > Terrestrial > Soil >...
GGTGGACGCGCAGGATGGCATTCGCGACCCCATCGGAATGATTGGACAACGGCTGGAAGCGAATGTGCACGTGGTGACATCCTCGATGGCTGCGACGCAGAACCTGGTCACTGCCGCGAACAAGGCCGGGATCCTGATCAGCGACACGGTGCTGGAGCCGCTCGCCTCCGCGGAGGCCTGTTTGACGCCTGATGAGAAAGAAATGGGCTGCTGCATTCTAGACATTGGTGGCGGCACGACGGACCTGGCCGTCTTTGGCGGCGGCGTGGTGCGCCATACGGGAACGATCGCCATCGGCGGCGACCACTTTACGAATGACCTGGCGGTTGGCCTGCGCACACCGATTCCCGAAGCGGAAAAGATCAAGCATCGTCACGCATGTGCCTGGGCAGAGATTCTTCACAACGATGGAGCCATCGAAATAGCCAGCGTGGGGGACCGTCCGCCGCGCACCATTTTTGCCCGCAACCTGACAGAGATCATTGAGCCGCGGGCGCAAGAGTTGCTGGCCATGATTCGGGACGACCTGCGCCGCGTGGGGATGGAACGGCAGATCCAGGCGGGATTTGTTTTGGCGGGCGGCGGCGCTCAGCTGAATGGATTCGGCGAGCTTGCCGAGCATGTTTTCCAGTTGCCGGTGCGTCTTGGCGAGCCGCGCGGAATTCTGGACATGCCGGAATCCGTGGCGAGACCTGACTATGCGACCGTCGTCGGCCTTGTTCTGCACGCGGCAAAGACCCGACGGACCAACTCGCAAAAAGGCAACAACTTCGTTTCAAAGCTGAAATCCATGTTTGCCGGGGCGTAAGCCGGGCGGGCCAAATCGGATTAGAGGGCGCTAAGGGCAAGAGGGTAAGCGAAGTGCAGGGGTAAAAAGACCGAGTGGCAGGCCTGTTTTCCACAGGGCTTGAAAAGTCTATGTGGAATCAGGGGAATACGAGTTCTATAAAGGATTTGAACCAGCCGGACAGGGGGAATGGCATGACAGCGAAAGACGCAGGTATCCGGATGAGCTTCAGCGAGGAATTGCAGCCCGCGAAGATTAAGGTGATCGGTGTCGGCGGTGGCGGCTGCAATGCGGTCAATCGCATGATCCGCGCCAAGGTCGAAGGCGTGGAATTCATCACCGCCAACACGGACCTGCAGGCGCTGAAGATGTCGCAAGCGCCGGTGAAGTTGCAGTTGGGCGCGAAGCTGACGAAGGGATTGGGCGCGGGCGCGAACCCGGAGATCGGGCGCAAGGCTGCACTCGAAGACACCGACAAAATTATTGAAGCGCTGGAAGGCGCCGACATGATTTTCATTACCTCCGGCCTCGGCGGAGGAACGGGAAGCGGGGCGGCGCCAGTGGTGGCTTCACTCGCAAGCGAGTTGGGCGCATTGAGCGTCGCGGTTGTTACCAAACCATTTGCATTCGAAGGTAAGCGCCGGATGCTGCAGGCCGAACAGGCGCTGCAAGACTTGATCGGCGTGGTTGATACCGTGATCGTAATTCCCAACGAGCGGCTTATGGAAACCGTGGAGCGCGGCACCAGCTTTTTCGATGCGTTCCGTATCGCCGACGACATTTTGCGCCAAGCAGTGCAGGGCATTTCGGACATCATCACTGTGCCTGGCATCATCAATCGCGACTTCGCCGACGTGAAGGCGATCATGCACGGACAGGGTTATGCGGTGATGGGCACGGCGGTGGCGACCGGCGCGAGCCGCGCAGTGGATGCGGCCAACCGGGCGATTGCGAGCCCCTTGCTCGAAGACAATTCCATCCAGGGCGCGCAGGGCATCCTCATCAACATTTGCGGAAGCTCTTCGCTTTCGTTGCATGAGGTGCATGAGGCTTCCAGCGTGATCCAGAAAGCGGCGCACGAAAACGCGAACATTATTTTCGGCGCGGTGATGGACGACAACATGAAGGACGCGGTGAAGATCACCGTGATCGCGGCGGGCTTCAAGGATGCGGGGAAGAAGCAAGCGCAGTCGAAACAGTCGGTGCTGCCAAGAACCTGGAAGGCTGGGCGGGAAACGCCTCAGCAGCAAGAACTGCCGCAGGCGCCCAGCGTGGTGCATCAGGTGGCGCAGAACGTGCGCGAGGTTTCACCCGAAGTGCCGAAAGACGATTTGGATGTGCCGACTTTCCTCCGACGGCAGGCGCAGAAGGCCTGATCCTGAAAGCAATTTAGGTTTCACAGGGCGCGCAGATGCGTGCCCTTTTTTTGTGGGCATGCGCCCTGTAACGCCGGCTTGCCGGCGGGCTTGCCGCCAGGATGGCGGCGCTACCCTCGGAGACTCGTGAGGCAGTCTCGGACCGCGGATTCGAAAGCTGGAATGTCGGCGCTGTTGTAGGGAATCACCCCGCCAAGGCCTGTATGCAACTCTCGCGCGCCGGTGACGCGGGGCACTTCCGCGATGTTGCCAGGGTGGAGGCCACCGCCGGGCAGTATCGTTATGCGATTGCCTGCCTGCCGGATGAGAGATCGGAGAGCGGAAGAGCCCGCCGGAGCATCGGCAGCGCCGCCCGAAGTCAGGATGCGAACTGCGCCGGTGAGGACGATGTCTTCGAGGGCCATAGTGAGATCCTTTGTTTCGTCAAAAGCGCGGTGGAACGTCACCTGCATCGGCGAGGCGAGAGCGACAAGTTCGCTGGTGCGTTGCTTATCTACTGAACCATCCGGCAGCAATACGCCAGTAACGATGCCCTGCACCTTTTCTTCACCAATCGCGGCAATGTCTTCCTTCAACTGCGCAAATTCAGCGGAGGTGTAGACAAAATTTCCGGCGCGGGGTCTCACCAGAACGTGGATGGGAATCTGCACCGCCGCCCGCACCTGCCGAATCAAATTGAGGCTGGGAGTGATCCCTCCTATTTCCAGATCCACGCACAATTCCAAGCGATCGGCGCCTGCGCGCTCAACGGCCAGCGAGCGTTCTACCGAGGAAGTGGCAACCTCCAGAAAGCAACTAGCGCGCATGGAAAGGAGAGGGAATGCGCGGGAACAAGCGGAAAGATTCTAAGAGGAAAGGCATGCGAGAAGTGTATCGCTTAGCAATCTACTGGAGCGAATCGCCGGTCCGGCAGCTAGGCCAAGCCGTAAGAGGCGAAGACGACGATGGCCGTGACGCCCAGCCCGGAGCCGAGAACCGCGCCGGCCAAGACGTCGCTGAGGAAATGCATGCCGAGCACGACGCGGGAAACCGCGATGCTGGCGGCCAGAAAATAGAGCGCCCCTTCCAGGCCCGGATAGAAGTAACTGATCACCAAGGCAATCGAAAAGGCAGTCATAGTATGCCCCGAAGGGAAAGAAAACTGGTCTGGAGGCAGCACCCGCGACCAGCAGTGAGGTTCAAAATGGCACGGGCGCTGCCGATGGCTGATTTTTTTCAGCGCCTTGAAAACGAATACACCGGCAATGGCCGCGGAACCCGCGGCGCAAACCGCAGCATATCGATTCGGACCGCCGACAATTAGAAGGATGATGCCCAGGCTATACCAGAGCCACCCATCACCGATGCGCGTGGCCGCAATCATCCAATAACGAATCCAGCGCGGCGCTTTCCAGCGATTGAGGCGCCGCATGACGCGATAATCGCGGTTTTGGATGTAACCCCAGACGGTCTTGGCCACGGTCATGGCTTCACCTCAACTCGCCCAGTTAGCCTCAAATCTCGAATCGACGTCCCAGAGCATGCGGGGACTCTTCTCTTTGGCGTCCAGCCGCGCTGCCCACTCTTTGCAGAACCTTATTTCGTTCAGCCAGTGAAACGCGGTTATCGCCGGAATGAAAAAGGTCAGAGGCAGCAGCGCGGCGGCCGCGGGCTTTTCTTTCAAAACGCTGCCGATAAAGTTGAAAATGTCCATTGTGAGCTTCCCGTAGCCGCCGTCCTGCCCGTGTATGACGCCGCGGCCGGTTCGCAGGCCCGCAAAATACTCCTCGACTGTTCGCGCCCCCGGCACTTCCGTGAAGGTCCGTGCCACGCCGGAGAGCGTGTGGGAATCACTGCCCGCCACGCCAGCCTTGCCAAACTTCGCGGCAAGTTGCTGCGCCTGTTGATTTGCTTCTTTCCACATCTGGCCGTTCCGCACTTCAAACGCCGGGACGTACGAGGCGAACCAGTCGAAATCTTTTATATCCCGGCGGCCTGTGAGGCTCGAGAACACATGGTTCAGGCTGAAGAAAATCTTACGCTCGGTGAGGTACATCAGGAGCGCTATAAAATCGTTGCGGCGGCGCGAAATTTCCGCATGATCTTTCTCGGTGATTCCGTACACTCCCAAGTGGATTTGCGTCCCCGTGGGCATGCGCACAGTCACTTCCTCGCTCAGGTAAAAGTCCGGGTATTTGCGGAGCGCTTCCGCGGCATCGATGGAATCGTGGTCAGTCAGGGTGACGATGGACATGCCGAGGCGCTTGCAGCGATGGTAGACCTCGGCGGGGTGGTTATAGGACTCCTTGGCGATCCGGGTCAGACCCGGAGTGTCACACATTCCCGATGCGATTGAATGGACGTGCAGGTCGCAACGCATGTTACGAGAGTAGATGTGGGATATGAACAGCACATGAAACAGGGGCGAAATGAATATGAATCTTGAGGTGGAACTGATTGAGCACAAACGGCTTGAAACGTTTTCCACATGGCATGGAGCGTGCCTTGCGGATGTTTGCAGAACATTCACATTTCTGTGGAACAATACCCTCCGATGAAGAAAATACAGGTGTTGTTCCATGACGCCGGTGGTGGCCATCGGAACGCAGCGGTTGCCCTCCAAACGGTGATTTCTCAACAAAATCGTGGCTGGCAGGTGGAATTGGTGCAGTTCCAGGAGCTGACGGATCACCTCGACGTGCTCCGGAAGCTCACCGGGATTCGCATCCAGGAGCAGTACAACACGCTCCTGCGCAATGGATGGACGCTGGGCGCGACGCAGTTGCTGCGCGTGCTGCAAACCACAATCCGCATATTTCACCGCCCCCTGGTGAAATTGCTTGCGGACTTTTTCCGGAAGAGCGATGCAGACCTGCTAGTTTCCGTAATTCCGCACTTCAACCAGGAGATCGCCGAAGCCTGGAAATTGGTGCATCCGGGCAAACCCTTCGTCACCGTGATTACCGATATTGCGGATTTCCCGCCGCATTTCTGGATCGAATCCGCTGAAAACCAGTATGTGGTTTGTGGCTCGGAAAAGGCGGCGCGGCAGGCACGTGCAATTGGAAAGGATGCCGCGCACATTTTCGAAACTTCGGGAATGATCTTGCGCCCGGATTTTTATTTTCCCGATGAGTCGGACCCGTTGGCACTGCGCAGAGAGTTGGGCCTCCAAGCGGATCTAACCACTGGCATGTTGCTTTTCGGCGGATTCGGCTCGAAAGTGATGCTCGAAATTGTCGAGCAACTGGACAACGCGCAGGCACCGCTGCAGTTGATTGTGATCTGCGGGCGCAACGAAAAGCTGGCGGAAGCATTTCGCGGGCGCAAATGGAATTTACCGGTTCACGTGGTGGGATTCACGAAGGAAGTGCACCGATTGATGCGCGCCGCGGACTTTTTGATTGGAAAGCCGGGGCCGGGAAGCGTGGCCGAAGCAATGATGCGAAAGCTGCCGGTGATCCTGGAGTGCAATGCCTGGACGCTGCCGCAGGAGCGCTATAACACCGAGTGGGTCAGGGAAAAGAGACTTGGCATCGTGCTGCGGAATTTCCGGGAAATCGTTGGCGGTGTAAAGCAGCTCCTGGAACCTTCCACTCTTGCGGAGTTTCGCCGGAATGTCGCGGCGCTCGAGAACCGCGCAATTTTTGAAGTTCCGGAAATTTTTGCGAAGTTGCTTGGCGAAGCCAGCCTTCAGAGCTAGTTGCTGGCGCGTTCAGCGCGCGGGTTGCGCGGATAGTGCGGGCCCGCTCCCGGAGTCTCCGCGGGCGGCTGAATGCGCGGCTTGGCGCAACTCACGGCCCACCAGCGCGACGCGTACTTGGGCAATTCACACATCTTGGTGCAACCCGCGGAAGTCTTGGACTGCGCGCAGCCGCAGTAGCAGCCCCCCACGGCCGTCTTCCCGAGTTGGCCGCGGGTGTCGGCGGAAGTAGAAAGAGCCAGAGCTCCTGCGAAGAGGGCGAGATCGAGAGCGGCCCAGATAGCGAGGCGACGTAGACGGCTGATCAAAGGTGACTTCATACGGGTACAGTGTCAGGTAGAATCCAAAAAAAACCGATAGCGCGGGGCTACTGGCAGTTTTGTTACCCGGGTCATGGTACGAGGCATCGCGGGAAGGAGTGCGTCGGAGACGTGCTGAGCCGAAGCGGAGTCCCGATTTGAATCTGGAGTCCAATTTTGGTTCACGGGGTGGTTCCTCAGGGGCAGCTAAACGTAAATTTTTGAGCAGTTTATGAGAATGCTATAGGAGAAATGGCGTGGTGCCGCTCGTGCAATGGAGAAACGCGTGGGCGCGTTTCAGAAACGAGTCGCACAGAATGGCAAGTGAGGGGGAAGGGGCTTACTTGCTGCTTTGGCGAATCGTTACCACCTGCCTCTGAGAGGGAAGCTAGGATGGATGACCCCACGCGCCGGTGTGAAAACGACACTGGCATCTGAGATGCGCCTTCCGGGGCTCCCCGATCCCAAGCGGGGGCCCCACTTATTTTAGCCCGCCTTTCTCACACACCACTGCTTCCACCTGAATTATCAACGAAACAATTCAGATGCTTCCTGTATTTCTGCTGCAGCGGGTTTCGTTTGTAGGCTGCGCCCTGCGGCTTACCGAGGCAGGGCCGCTTTTTCGACGGGAAGTGGATCCGTGGTTTCGACCGCAGACACCTTTTGCACAATGGAAATGCCGGCTTTGCCGAGGACGTGCGCGACCTGTGTATCGCGCAACCTTGACGCATCGTATTCGAGGGTCAGGTGTTTTTGCTTTTCGTCAACGCGGAACCGGCGAAGTCCGTAGGTGTTGGCGAATTCGCCGAGGCGCTGAAGCTGCTCGAAGCTGGGTGGCGAGTGAAGCTCGTACGTGATTTCGAGAAGTGTCATGCGGGAATTATACCAGCGCCCGCGGAGAATGCAGCAGGGAGTAAGGCAGCCGACAGCCAACAGCCGACAGTCTTCAGAAAAGCATCAATTAACTGGCAGCTCTCACCCGCGCCTTTGCGGGTGAGAGATTTGCTTTTCGTGCGGACCGAGAGAACCGGCCACTTGACAGCGAATAGCCCATGGGGGTATAAATACCCTTGGGGGGTATAAGCGATGGAAAAGCGGGCGCGCAAGGCGGCGGGAGTGGACGCGGAACTGAAAGCCGCGAATCTGAACCGGCTGAAACGGATCGAAGGGCAGATCCGCGGGTTGCAGAAGATGGTGGGGGAGGACCGCTATTGCGCCGACATCCTGGTGCAAGTCGCGTCGGTGCAGGAAGCGCTGCGTGGCGTAGGGCGCAACCTGATGAAGAATCACCTGCAGCACTGCGCGATGAAGGCGATTAGCAGCGGGAAGCCCAAGGAAACGGCGGCAATGTATGACGAGCTGCTGGAACTGGTTTACAAGCATTTGCGGTGAACGGAAGGAGGGCCGGGCGAGCCCGGCCCCCACAAGGTAGAAGGGCGAGGTGAGGAGCATGGAACGCGATCCGGTTTGCGGGATGAATGTGGACCCCACAAAGGCTAAAGCAAAGGTGGAACACACCGGGAAGAGCTATTACTTCTGCTCGGCGGGGTGTGCGCAAAAGTTCGAACAAGCACCTGAAAAATATCTTTCGGTGACAACGCCAAGCGGCGCCGTGGCCGGAGCGCAAGCGGCAGCAGCCGTGAAACCCGCCATGACTTCTCTGCCGATTCTTGCTTCAGCACCAAGAGAGAAGGACCCCGTCTGCGGAATGATGGTGGACCCGCAGAAGGCTGCGGGGAAGGTGGAGCACGCCGGTAAGACTTATTTTTTCTGCTCGCCGCGCTGCGCGGAGCGATTCGAAAAAGAACCGGAGAAATTTCTGGCCGCGCCGGGCACCGCCGGGATGGAACATGCCCGCGCTATACCGCCCCTGGCGAGTGCGCATGAGATTCGATATACCTGCCCAATGCACCCGGAAATTGTGCAGATCGGTCCCGGAAGCTGCCCCATTTGCGGCATGGCTTTGGAGCCGATGGATATCGTGGCCGGAGAGCAGGCCGACGCCGAATATGAGTCGATGCGCAATCGGCTTTGGGTCGGGGCGGCGTTGTCGCTGCCGCTGCTGGTGCTTTCCATGGCGGGCGATGCACTTGGTTTCCATTTTGCCCCTGGCGTGAAAAATGTTATTGAGCTTTTGCTTGCTTCGCCGGTTGTGCTTTGGGGCGGCTGGCCGTTTTTCGAACGCTTCTGGGCATCACTTGTGAATCGCAGCCCCAACATGTTCACGCTGATCGGGCTGGGCACGGGCGCGGCGTACCTCTACAGCCTGGCTGCGACACTCTTCCCGCAATTTTTCCCGGATTCATTTCGGGATATGCATGGAGAAGTCTCTGTTTATTTCGAAGCGGCGGCAGTGATCACAACGCTGGTGCTGGTGGGCCAGGTGCTCGAGCTGCGCGCTCGGCATCGCACCAGCGGGGCGATTCGGGAATTGTTGCATCTCGCCCCGCAAACGGCTCATGTAGTTGCTACTGGAGGTGACTACGACGTTCAGCTCGACCAGGTGAAGCGCGGCGATTTGTTACGTGTGCGGCCGGGCGAACGCGTGCCTGTGGATGGCACAGTACGCGAAGGGGCAAGCGCGGTGGACGAGTCAATGGTCACGGGCGAGCCGCTGCCCGTAGAAAAGCAGCCGGGCGACAACGTCACCGGCGGAACGCTGAATTCCAGCGGCAGCTTTGTGATGATGGCCGAGCGCATTGGCAGTGAAACGTTGCTCGCGCGCATCGTCAAACTCGTAAGTGAAGCGCAACGCAGCCGGGCGCCGATGCAGCGTCTGGCAGACAAGGTGGCGGGTTATTTCGTACCGGGTGTAGTGGCCGCTGCGATTCTGGCCTTCGCGGGCTGGGCCTTTTTTGGGCCGGAGCCGCGATTCGCTCACGCGCTCTTGGCGCCGGTTTCGGTGCTCATTATCGCGTGCCCCTGCGCGCTTGGTTTGGCCACCCCGATGTCCATCATGGTGGCGGTTGGGCGCGGAGCGACAGCAGGAGTGCTCGTGCGCAACGCCGAGGCGCTGGAAACATTGGCGCGGGTGGATACTTTGGTCCTAGACAAGACCGGTACGCTGACGGAAGGGAAGCCTCGCGTCGCAAGCGTAGAAGTATTCAAAGAGAGCGAGCTTTCCAAGGACAGGCTTCTGTGGGTTGCCGCGAGCGTGGAGCGCGCAAGCGAGCATCCATTGGCCAGGGCGATTGTGGAGGCTGCGATAGAAAAAGGCGTAACGCTTGGGGAGTCCACAGAATTCCGGGCGACCCCCGGGGGAGGAGTTGAAGCCGTTTTGGGTGGCGATAGGGTTCTAATCGGCACACCAAAATTTTTGCGGGAGCGCGGGATCGCCGAAAGCGCTGGCCCAACTGGTCAAGAGTTTCCGATTGATTTAGGGACCGAACGCGCGGCATCGACCAGCCAAGTGGCTGTCGCGATCAACGAAAAGGTGGTCGGCGTCATCACTTTGGCCGACCTGCTCAAAGAGTCGACGCCCGATGCAATCAAGGCGCTGCGGGCGGAGGGATTGCGCTTGGTGATGCTGACGGGCGACCGGCGCGAATCGGCGGCGACGATCGCGAAGCAACTGGGGCTAACGGAAATTGAAGCCGAGGTCCGGCCGGAGCAAAAGGCTGCGGTCATCGAACGACTCAAGAAAGAAGGGCGCATCGTGGCCATGGCCGGAGACGGTATCAATGATGCTCCGGCGCTGGCGGCCGCCGACGTGGGCATCGCCATGGGCACCGGCACCGATATCGCCATGGAGAACGCGGGAATCACTCTTGTAAAAGGCGACCTGCGGGGCATCGTGAGGGCGCGGCGTTTGTCGCGAGCGACGGTCAGCAACATCAAGCAAAACCTGGCGTTTGCGTTCCTCTATAACTTGCTGGGCATTCCCATTGCGGCGGGTGTTTTCTTTCCATTGTTCCACTGGCTGCTGAGCCCCATGATCGCCAGCGCGGCGATGAGCTTCAGTTCGGTTTCTGTCATCAGCAACGCGCTACGGCTCAGAGGCGCCAAACTCTAACCACTGTTCAAAGATACAAGCGTAAAACAGATCCCTCACCCGCAAAAGACGCGGGTTCGGGATGACAGTTTTCAGGAGTCAGCCCAAAACCAAGCCGAGTTCGCCTGACCGTACCCCATCTTCGTTCGTCTATAACTCTAAGAACGGGAACATTTTGTTGGGGACTGCGTATCCATCTACAGCAGCCCAATTGAAATCGGTTCTGGGGGTCGGTTATGTCCAGCAGTGGCAACGGTTTAACAAATGGAAAGGCGGCCAAGAAGCGCCGCCGGCGCATCATCATAGCCAGCATAGCGGCGTTGCTCCTCATTGGAGGAGGGTACGGCGTGTATGCCGCCCTGCGTCCGAGTCACGAAATTGATCCTTCCAAACTGGCCGCGGCGGAACGCGGCGACCTGGCCAAGGTTGTCGTCGCCACGGGCAAGATTCAGCCCCTCTCCAAAGTGGAAGTGAAATCTAAAGCCAGCGGCATCGTGAAAAAGCTCTATGTGGATTACGGCGACCATGTGAAGGCCGGCCAGTTGCTCGCGGAACTCGACAAAATTCAACTCGAGGCCAGCTTGCGCGCGGCTCAGGCGAATTACCAGGCGGCTCAGGCCGCGAAGGATTCGGCCATGGCGACGCTCGAGCGCAACAAAGTGGACGCGGAAGGTCCGGATGTGCCGTTCCTCAAGCTGAACATGGAGCGCGCAGAGCAGATGTTCAAGGACGGCGTGATGTCCAAGAGCCTGGTGGAAGACGCCGAGAAAAACTATCAATTGGCGCTGAACAAGCAAGTCAGCGCGCAGCGAAACCTGGCCGTATCGCGCGCGGAGATTGCCAAGGCTGTGGCGCAGGAAGCGCAAGCCAAGGCGGCGCTGGAAAACGCGGAAGAGGATTTGCGCAATTCCACGATCGTGAGCCCGATCGAAGGGCTGGTGTTGTCTCGCGACGTAAATGTGGGCGATGCGGTGAGCTCCATCCTGGTGCTGGGCTCGCAGGCGACGCTGATCATGACGCTGGGAGACGTAAGCGAAGTATACGTTCAAGGCAAAGTCGACGAAGCGGATATCGGCAAGGTGTATTTGAATCAGGCCGCGCGCATTGTGGTGGAGTCGTTCAAGGACAAGAAATTCACGGGCAAAGTGACGAAAATTTCGCCGCTGGGCAAAGAGAAAGACAACGTCACGACGTTTGAAGTGCGTGTTTCGATTTCGAATTCCACGGGCGAGTTAAAAGCGAACATGAGCGCCAACGCAGAAATCGTGTTAGAAGAAAAAAAGAACGTGCTGATGGTGCCGGAAGCGTCACTGATTTATGACAAGGATCGCAAGGCTTCGGTGGAAATTCCTGAACCCAAGGCGGACAACGGAAAGAAAAAGATCCCCGTGCAACTTGGAATCTCCAATGGCGTGAAGACGGAGATTACCGCGGGGCTCAACGAAAAGCAGCAAGTGGTACTTCAATAGCGAGGCGGAAATGACGTTTCGCGACCTTCTCAGAGATACAATCGCCACGCTGCTGGCCCACAAGCGGCGCACCTTGCTGACCATGTTCGGCATCGCCTGGGGCATTATTTCCATCACCCTGATGGTTGCCGCCGGGGAAGGTCTTGGCCGCGGCATACAAAAACAGCAGGAACATTTTGGCAAAGACGTGATGATCGTTTTCTCCGGGCGAACCAGCATGCAAGCCGGTGGCACGCGTTCCGGGCGCGCAGTTCACTGGATGGAAGACGATTACAAGCAGGTGGTCCAGGAATCGCCTGCCTGCAAGTACGTAATGCCCGAACTGGACAACGATTTGAAGGTACACAGTTCATTCAACAGCGGTGATATCAATACGGCCGGTTCTCTTCCGCCGTTTACGGAAATCCGCAGCATCACGGTGGCGGAAGGGCGTTTTTATAATTATGAGGACAACGAAGAAGGCCGGAGAGTGGCGTTTCTGGGCAGCGACACGAAGAAGCAGTTGTTCGCCGATCGCGATGCGATTGGGCAACTCGTAGAGTTGAACGGAATCCCTTACACGGTCATCGGCGTGATGAAAACGAAAGACCAGAACTCCGACTACAACGGTGTGGATATCCGAAAAATCTTCATCCCGTTCAATTCGATGAAGAGGGATTTCCCGAACAAGCCTCCAGCCGTGGAGCACTCCGTAAGCCGCCTGCTTGCGGCGCCCTGGTCGCTCCAAACCCATCCAGCCTGCGTGCGGCAGATTAGGCGGACGCTGGGGCGGTTGCATGGTTTCGATCCCCGCGATGAAGAGGCAGCAAGCATCTGGGATACGGTGAAGAACGCCCAGGCCAACCGGATGATTTTCGTGGGCATGGAAGTGTTCATGGGCGCGGTGGGTGTGGCGACGATTTTTCTGGGTGGGCTGGGCGTGATGAACGTGATGCTGGTGAGCGTGCGCGAGCGGACGCGGGAAATCGGAGTCCGCAAAGCCTTGGGAGCGACTCGCGAGTCGATCCTGAAGCAGTTTTTCCTGGAAACGGTCATCGTCGTGTTCATCAGCGGCGGGGTCGGGCTGATTATTTCCTACGGCCTTTGCGGACTGGTGAACCTCCTGCCCCAGATGCCGTATTTTGACGGGCTGGATGCCAGTTGGAAACTTGCCGCATTGACAATCAGCTTGTTGGGGCTGATTGCCGTACTTTCCGCTCTGTACCCCGCGAATCGAGCTGCATCTGTCGATCCTATTGAAGCTCTTCGCTTCGAGGCGGGTGGGTGATGCTGATTGAAGTATTTAAGGAAGCGTGGATAGCGCTTGGGCGCAACCGTGTCCGCAGCTTACTGACGATGACCGGCATTTCGTGGGGCATCGTCGCGGTGACTTTGTTGTTGAGCTACGGTTCGGGATTCCGCAGCGTACTGCTCTATACGTTTGAGGTCTTTGGCAAAGGGGCGGTGATCTGCTGGCCCGGAACTACCAGTGAGCAAGCAGGCGGCGAGCGCGCGGGCAAACCAGTGCGGTTCGAGCAGGAAGATGCGGATTGGGTGAAGGCCCAATCGCCACTCGTCAAGCGCGTAACCCTTGAAAACGTAAAATTTCTGGGAATCTCCCATGACGAGCGGCTTTCGGACACCGCGATTCGTGGCGTTTACCCCGAATACGGCGAGATGCGCAACGAAGTCCCTTCCGAGGGCCGGTGGATTTCCGCGGAAGACATTGCTGAGCGGCGCCGTGTCGCTTTTCTGGGAGCGCGGCTGAAGAAAAAGCTCTTCAGCGGGACTCCCGCCGTCGGAGAAATCGTGCGCATCAACGGCGTACGATTCACCGTCATCGGCACGATGGACATGAAATTCTCCGACAGTTGCTATTTCAATTGCGACGACGAGTCGGCGTTCATTCCCTATCCTGCGGCAGCGGATATCTGGGACGCGCGTTACGCCAGTGTGATGATTTTCGAACCGGTTGCACCCGAATTTGAAGCTCCGGCGATGCAGCAATTTCGGGATGCCATCGCGAATCGCCAGCATTTTTCGGCGAAAGACAAGCGGGCGATCACCATGTTTGGCCGCCAGGAATTCAAGCCTATCTACGATGGAATCACTTTGGGCATTGAGGGCCTGCTCTTTCTGGTTGGCTCGATGACGCTGGCGATCGGCGGCGTTGGCGTGATGAACATCATGCTCGTCTCCGTGGATGAACGCGTGCGCGAAATTGGCCTGCGCCGCGCGCTGGGTGCGAGAAAAGCGCATATCCGTTGGCAATTCCTGCTGGAAGCGCTGGTGCTCACCATCGCCGCGGGTGCGATTGGAATGCTTTTCTCCGCGGCACTCACCTCTGCGATTGGAACCTTGCCGTTCCTGGGCCCGGCTTACGAGGACGACTCGGGAAAGGTGGATATTCACCTCACACTTTCCGTCACCACGATGGTGCTTTCCAGCTTGATCCTTATTGTCGTAGGCGTGATCAGCGGGTGGATGCCCGCGATGCAGGCGGCGAAGCTCGATCCGGTCGAAGCGCTGCGCTACGAATAAGAAGAGTTTTCAGTCAACCCGCGGCATTCATTTTCTTGTTTCAAAATCGGGTCGTTTCTCGCACCCGCCGGTAAAGTTGGGGCGAATCTCTTCCACTGCTATAGTAAGGAAGAGGGGATTCCGCGCTACTTTGACCCCTCCTTTAAGAGGAGAATAATGGATCGAAGGCTTGCAATCGTTCGAATTATCGCCGGGACGGCCGCCCTGGCAGTTCTGCTCACCGCAGGCCGCCTGATCGAAGGACACGCCATCTTGAAAGAGAGTTCGCCCGCGGCGAATGCCACCGTGGCGGGGCCGGATGTTTCCATCACGCTGAAATACAATGTCCGGGTCGACGCGGCGCGCTCCAAGGTGCAGCTCTCACATCCGGACGACAGCGTCACCGACCTGCCTCTCGTGAAGCAGGTTTCTGCCGACACGTTGTCGTCGAAGGCGACTGGCCTTGCGCCGGGTGCCTACAAGATTCAGTGGCAGGTGCTGGCCCCCGATGGTCACATCACGCGCGGCGTGGTTCCGTTTGCTGTTAAGGCTTCCTGAGCACCCGCATGGCTGATCTGCTTGGCATGTTCGGGTTTCTTGTGGTGCTTTTGCGCGCCGCAATATTGGTCTTTCAAACGATCCTCGTCGGCGGCGTGATTTTTCTTTGCTTCGTGGCGTCGAACGATACTCTGCGGCCAGAGGAGTTGACGCGGCCCGCCTGGAAGCTCATTCGCTGGTGTGGCGTGGGCTTCGCCCTCTGCCAAATCGCGTTCCTATTTGTCAACTCGCTGGTTCTCAGCAGTTCCACCGACATTTCGATTCGCGAAATGCTTGGCGCAAACTTCGCGATTGCAGGAATTGTTGGGATTGTTGCTTCACTCGCCGTTGCCTTCTGGCCCGCGCATCTACAGAAGACTGTCAATCGGGCCGTGCTTGTCCCCGCAATGCTCATTCTCGCCTCCTCGGTGGTCACCAGCCACTCGTTCTCCCGGATGGAAGGCCGCGCGCCCCTCGTTGGATTGACGGCACTGCACCTGTTGGCGACTGCGAGCTGGATTGGCGGGCTGCCCTACTTGCTGCTTTCGATGAAGCGTATTTCTGAGCAGGGTATTCGGATCAGAATCAGCCAACGTTTTTCCCGGCTCGCCCAGATCAGCGTCGCGGTGCTGTTTCTCGCCGGGCTGGGCATGAGCCTGGTATTCGTCGGTTCGTGGAATGCGCTCTACGGCACGGCCTACGGAATCATGGTGGGGACCAAAGTCGTTCTGTTCTGCTGCCTGCTGCTTCTGGGCGCGGCGAACTATTTCATTGTGCGTGGAGTTGGCGCTGCTTCGACGACTGGAGCCACTAGCCTGATTCGCTTCGGAGAAGTGGAAATCGGCATCGGCCTGACCGTGATTCTGGCGGCGGCTTCATTGACGTCCCAGCCTCCGGGTGCCGACCTCACTGAGGATCGCGTTAGCCTGCATGAAATTGCCGTGCGCTACGCACCGCGAATGCCGCGGTTGACCAGCCCGCCGCTCGGCGATCTTTCGCCGGCAGGCAGGCAGTTGGAGCGACAGGCGAAACTCGCCGGAGTGAAAGTGCCCGCCGCGTTCATGCCTGGAGAGAGCTTCTCGCATCCCGATACGCCGGGAGACATCGCCTGGTCGGAATACAATCACAGTTGGGCCGGCTTGATCGTTTTTTTCATGGGACTGCTGGCATTGCTTTCCCGCAATAAATATTTTTCCTGGGCAAAAATCTGGCCATTGATGTTCCTGGGGCTTGCCGTATTTTTATTTTTGCGGGCGGACCCTGAAAACTGGCCGCTTGGGCCGAACGGATTCTGGGAGAGCTTTCGCGAAGCGGACGTGTTGCAGCATCGGGCTGCAGTGATTCTGATTATCGTTTTTGCCCTTTTCCAGTGGGCGGTAGAAACGGATCGGGTTAAGTCTCACGCCGCAGCGCTGGTCTTTCCCGGCGTTTGCGCGATCGGCGGCATCGTGTTGCTGACCCACATGCACGCCGTCACAAACATAAAGCAGGAGATGCTTATCGAGCTAAGCCACACGCCCCTGGCTATTTTCGGTATTCTCGCCGGCTGGGCGCGCTGGCTGGAACTCCGGCTGCCACAGGAGAACAACACGCGGAAGTATCTGGCCTGGGTCTGGCCGGTGTGTTTTGTGTTTGTAGGTTTGATCCTGATGGACTATCACGAGGCGTGAGGGTGAGAGTAATCAGTAATCGGTTATCAGTAATCTGTAAGAATTGGATGCCACGGGATCTTTGCTGATTGTGCAGCAGGGTTCGGCTGGGAAGGAGATGGTATGACCAGGTCGGCGCTGGTGGTGGTGGATGTGCAGCGTGATTTCTGCGAAGGCGGCGCTCTGGCGGCGGCCAACACGCTTTCGCTGTTGCCTCCCCTCCAGAAATTCATCGCTGAGGCAAAGCGGCAAGGCGCGTTGGTCGTATTCACGCAGGACTGGCACCCAGCCAATCACATCTCGTTCAAGGCGAATGGCGGGCCGTGGCCAGTCCATTGCGTTGCCGGCACCCCGGGCGCGGAACTTATGCCGCCGCTCAAAGCCGCCCCCGAAGACGTGGTGATCCACAAGGGAGTCAGCGTAAACGGCGCGGGCTACTCTGGCTTTGATGAGACCTCGCTGCTTCAACAACTGCAAGACAAAGGGATCGCTCGTGTGGGCGTTGCCGGCATCGCCACCGAGTATTGCGTGCGCGCGACAGCTCTTGACGCGCTGAAAGCCAAGTTTGAAACCACGGTGCTGGAAGACTTGATCCGCGCGGTTCAGGAAAAAGAAGTGCAGCACGTTTTGGCGGAGCTAAGGCAAGTGGGAGTGAAGCTGGGCAATTCCGCGGCCTGGCTGGCCGCCGTTAAATAACAGCAGGAATAAGAAGCAGGAAACCGCCGTTCAGTTTTGTCCCAGCAGCGCGTCGAAATAGGCCACCATCTCTGCCGAGTTCCAATCCTGCGGCCCGATCACTTTCCTTGCAATTTTTCCCTTGCGATCGATGATGTACGTCTCGGGATACATCACCGTGCCGTAGTCCTGAGCGGATTTTTTCGAAGGGTCGCGCGACGTCAGAAAATCGATGCTGTGGTCCTGAATGAACTTCCGGTAAGCCGCTTCGTCATCGTCCACGCTCACGCCAAGAACCACTCCGTTGCGAGACGCGAGGCGTTTGTTCAACTCGATCAGCGAAGGTGTTTCCTCCACGCAGGGCGGGCACCATGTGGCCCAGTAATTCAGTACGACCACTTTTCCGCGCAGGTCGGAAAGGTGGGCGGCCTTCCCGCTCAGGTCGAGCGGAATATCTTCCGCAGTTTTTCCGGCGACCGATGATTCGCCCTGGCGATAGTGAGGAAGTGTAAAAAAGGCCAGGACGGCGAAGGCGAAGCCCATGCTGCCCCAGGCCATCATTTTCCGGAGTACGTTGCTCATATGACGCTATAATAACCGATAGAACCCGCAGCGAATAGCCTGGAATCGCCCCGACGATCATGAGCCAATCCTCTTCCAACAGCGGACGTGTCAGCGCCATTGTCCCGGCGCGCAACGAAGAAGCAGTGATTGCCGCGTGCGTCGAATCGCTGGCGGTGCAAAAGGAGATTGCGGAAATCCTTGTGATTGACGATCAGTCGTCGGACCGAACGGCGGAAATTGTGCGCTTTCTTTCTGCCAAATATCCGAACGTAAGATTGCTCGAGGCGACCGAGTTGCCCCCTGACTGGGTGGGGAAAAATAACGCGGTGTGGATCGGCGCCAGGGAAGCACGAGGCAACTGGCTGCTTTTCACCGATGCGGATGCTGTTCACGCTCCTGATTCCGCCGCCAAAGCTCTTTCGATTGCCGCGGAGAACGGCGCGGCCATGGTTTCATTTTCGCCGGAGCAGGTGATGGAAACCTGGTACGAAAAGGCCGCAATTCCCTACGTGTTCACGCGCCTGAGCAGCCGGTTTCGCTTCGCCGAGGTGAATGACCCCAAAAACGCCGCAGCTGCCGCCAATGGGCAATTTATCCTGATCCGCCGCGACGCCTACGACGCAGTGGGCGGGCACGCCAGCATTGCCGGTGACGTGTTGGAAGATGTGGCGCTCGCAACGCGAGTGAAGGCCGCGGGCTATCGCATCTGGTTTGGCAGCGGGAAGGGAATCGTCCGTGTTCGGATGTATCGCTCCTTCGCGGCGATGTGGGAAGGCTGGAAAAAGAATCTATATTCACTCATGGGCGGGAGCGCAAAGACCGTGAAAGCAGAGGTGGCCCGAGCGTTGCTCCCGATATTGCTGGTGCTGCTGGCGGCCGTTAGCCTTGGCGGAATTACGGGATCCATCCCGCTTGCCGCGACCGTACTCGGAATGGGGCTGCTTGGAATCCTGATTGCCTACGACGCGGAACTTGAGCAAAGCGGCTTTTCCTCGCGTCTATTGGCTTATGGTATCCCCGGGCGCATCCTGTTTGCCGGAATGCTATGGGCCTCCTACCGGAGCCACCGCAGCGGACGCCTGGAATGGAAGGGAAGGGCGTATCCTGCGGGCACCCCCCGCGCATCCAAAGGATAGAAGAGGACATGGTATATCTCACGCGAAAACTGGAGTTTTCGGCCTCGCACCTGTATCACAACCCCGCGCTGAGCGCAGAGGAGAACAAGCGGGTTTTTGGCAAGTGCAACAATCCGCATGGTCACGGACACAACTACACGCTGGAAGTGACCGTGGCGGGCGAGCCCGATCCGGCGACCGGAATGGTGCTGGACCTGAAGGAGTTGAAAGAGATTTTGGACCGGGAGATTACACAACGCATGGACCACCGCTTTTTGAATTACGAGGTTGCGGAATTGAAGGGCCAGATTCCCACTTGCGAAAACATCGCCCGGGTGATCTGGAATCTGCTGGAGCCGAAAATCAACAAGGGGCGTCTGCACAAGGTGCGCTTGTACGAAACGCCAGACTTGTATGCCGACTGCTACCGAAATGGAGTGCATGGCGTATGAAAGACGGGCTCAAAATCGAGTTGGGGCGGCGCTACCGGTTTTCAGCGTCACACCGGCTGCATAGCCCGAAGTTGAGCGAGGAAGAAAACCGCCTTGTCTATGGGAAATGCAACAACCCCCATGGCCACGGCCATAATTACGTGGTGGAGGTCAGCGTGTCGGGAACGGTGGACCCCGCCACGGGCATGATCGCGAATCTCGCGGACCTCGATAGTTTTGTGGAAAGGGAAGTGATCGAACCCTTCGACCACAAATCGCTCAACGAGGATGTTGCCACGTTCCGTGAAAACGTGCCGACTACGGAGAACATCTGCAAGGAGATTTACCAGCGCCTGAAACATTTCCCGATGGCGAGACTCGAGCGCGTGCGAGTAGAAGAGACCGGCAACAATACGTTCGAATACGCGGGGGAAGAACTTTAGGATCGCTTTGCGGTCCGGCAAGAGGAGATAGGGCCAGTGACGAAACCAACGGAAATATTCTTAAACGAGCCGAAGATTGAAGCGCCGAAAGAAAACATCGCCGACCTGATGCGCAAGGTGATTGCTCTGGTGGGCGAGGATCCGGACCGCGAAGGCCTGCGGAAGACGCCAGAGCGGTTCGAAAAGGCGTTGAAATTCCTGACCAGCGGCTACCATCAGAACCTGGACAACGTGCTGAATGGCGCGACGTTCAGCGTTCATTACGACGAAATGGTGGTGGTGAAGGACATCGAGTTCTTCAGCTTGTGCGAGCACCACTTGCTGCCATTTTTCGGCAAGGCTCACGTCGCCTATCTTCCCAGCAAGCGTGTGCTCGGGCTCAGCAAGATTGCGCGGCTCGTCAATATGTATGCGCGGCGACTGCAGATTCAGGAACGCATGACCAGCCAAATCGCCGACGCGATTTCGGAAAAAATCAGCCCGGAAGGCGTAGGGGTGATCATCGAAGCGCGCCACCTGTGCATGCAGATGCGCGGAGTAGAAAAGCAGCATGGCCAGGCGGTCACCAGCGCCATGCTGGGATCGTTCCGGCACGACAAACAGACACGCGACGAATTTTTGTCGCTGGTTCGCAACAAGCAAGTGTAATCCGCGCCGTTCAGCAGGGCCGCGGCCGGCCAGTATCGCAGCGAGGGGAAGATGCCAAGACGGAAAATTATCTTTTCCGGCGTGCTTCTCTTCGCTGTTTTTGTTTCGCTTTGTTCCGCGATTTCGGAAAGTGAGATTCAACGGCTAGCCCGGGTGATGAATTGGAAAGCCGGGCAGGTGATCGCCGACGTCGGCGCGGGCGAAGGGGAAATCGGATTTGCCGCCGCCATCGCGGTCGGAGAAACCGGGAAAGTCTACCTGACCGAGCTTGACAAGGAAAAAATTGCCGCGTTGGAAAAAGACGCGAGCCGCCGGAACTTGAAGAATGTTGCGATTTTGGCGGCGACGGAAAAAGAGACAAAGCTGCCCGACAATTGCTGCGATGCCATCGTCCTCCGCCGCGTCTACCACCACTTTACAGCCCCCGCCGAAATGGATGCTGGCCTGCTGCGTTCCCTGCGTCGCGGCGGCTTGCTCGCGGTGATTGATTTCCCTCCGCGCAAATCGCTGACGGCCTCGGACCCGGTGAAGGGAGTGCCGAGCAATCGCGGCGGCCACGGCATCCCCAAGAAAATTCTGGTGGAAGAGTTATTGGCGGTGGGATTCAGCTTAGACAAAACGTTTGACGACTGGCCGGAGGACAGTTACTGCGTGCTGTTTCGCAAGCGATAGCGCCGGAAAGCTCCGTTTTTAACTCTTGTGCGCCGCTCGGGAACGGCGGACGCGATCCCGATTCCCGCAGGTGGCGTCGCTGCACCATCTCCGGACTCTTCCCTTCGTGCGGTCCACGAACACCCAGGCACAACCGGGATTGGCGCATATTTTCAGGCGGTCTTGCGACTCATGCGCCAACGCTTCGGCGAGCGAAGCGGCAATGCGAGCCAGCACCGAGGACCAGCCAATTTGTACCGGTTCGTGAGTGATCTGCAACCCATTTTGGTTCTTAACCAGCTGGCGAAACACAGGTACTTTCAACCATGAGTTCAACGCTTCCAGATCTCGCGTTTGTATTGCAGCACTCTGCGAAGTTTTCTCCGCGAACTGGCGCAGCAGTTTCCGCAGCTTGCGGAGATCGCGCAAAGAGGCAGGGCCTGACAGCGGAACGCGGAGCCGCCAGAATTCCAGGAAGTCGCTGATCCATTGGGGGTCGTTCAGGAAATCGGTGAGGTGGCCATAACCGTCCCACATCTCGCTGTTGACCAGGTCCACCCAGGGAGCAGCGGCGCCGAACTTGTGGATGCGGAACTGGTGGGACTGGGGAATCATGGTAACGAAATAAAACTCCTTGACTCATTACGACGGCACGGGTACCCTGTGAAATGACTATACCATCTTTAGCTCGTTACAGGAAGCCGGCATGAGCGACACGACACAAACCATCGCGGCACAAACCGCACTGATTGAAGCCAACGCGGCTCGCGGCTCCTGGCGGATTCGCGTCGCCCTCGCTTTTTTTGCGATCTACGTGATCTGGGGCTCCACGTACCTTGCCATCCGCTACGCCGTCGAGACGATCCCGCCCCTGTACACCGCGGGTTTCCGGCATCTTGTCGCCGGCAGCGTTCTGCTGGCCTGTGCCCTCGCGAAAGGGCAGCGCCCCACGTGGCCGCAGGTGCGCGCCAGCGTGGTCATCGGCTTCTTCTTTTTTCTCCTCGGCCACGGCTCGCTCCACTGGGCCGAGCAGTATGTGCCAAGCGGGCTCGCGTCGCTGTTGATCGCGATTGAGCCCATCATTGTTTTTCTGATGTCCTCGGCGGCGTCGCGTGTGTGGCGCCTCAATGGCATGTTGCTCGCCGGCATTCTGTTGGGCCTGGTGGGCGTGGGCATCCTTGTGCGCGGCACCGGCCTGGAAGCGGGCTCTCGCGGCTCTCTGGGCCCGATTGCGGTGCTCATTGGAGCGATCGCCTGGTCCGCGGGGATCATCTATTCGCGCAGATCGAAACTTTCCGGCAGCCCGCTGTTGCTATCAGCGCTCTCCCTGTTGGCTGGCTCCGCGATGCTGCTGACAACCGGAACGCTAGTTGGTGAGGCGAAAGATTTGTCGATCGCTCACATCACGACGAAATCCTGGCTGGCCTTCGCGTATCTCATCGTGTTCGGATCGATCATCGCCTTCACCGCCTACAACTGGTTGCTGGAGCACTATTCGCCCACCCTGGTGGCCACGCACACCTATGTGAACCCGGTGGTGGCGGTGTTCCTCGGCTGGCTCTATGGCGGAGAAGCGATCACGCTGAGAGTGGGCATCGCCGCTGCGCTGGTGGTGGGAGCCGTCGTTCTCGTCGATCGCGGCACCAACAAACTTAACCGCCCGAATTGACCCGTATCCGCATCCCGCACAAATAACGCGACTTTTGCTTGCCCCCCGGCAAAGCCTGTGGTGAACTCTCCTAGACAGCATTGCCATGCTAGGGCAAAGATTCGGCCACTACCTAATTGAACAAAAGCTCGGCGAAGGTGGCATGGGCGTGGTGTATCGCGCCCGTGACGAAAAGCTCCAGCGCGACGTCGCCCTCAAATTTCTCGGAATCCTTCCCGCCGGCGCCTCCACAAGCCATGAAAATGTGCTGCAGGAAGCCCGCGCCATTTCTGCCCTCAACCATCCAAACATCTGCACCATTTACGAAGTAGGGGAACTTGAGGGCAAGCCCTACATCGCCATGGAATATGTGGAGGGACGTCCTCTCACCATGGAAATTCCCTCCAACGGGATGGCGCTCGATCAGGTTGAGCGCTATGGAATGCAGCTCGCGGAGGCCCTGGGACACGCGCACGGCCGAGGAATCATTCACCGCGACCTCAAGGCTGCCAATGTGATCGTGACACCGCAAGGCCGCCTGAAAGTGCTCGACTTCGGAATTTCCCGGCGCCTCGATACCGGGCAAGGGGGAGACGAAACGACTCGCTTCGACAAGTCCTGGGAATCGCAGCACACGTTTACCGGGACGCTTCCGTATGTTGCGCCAGAGGTCCTCAAGGGAGAGGAAGGGGACGCGCGAAGCGACATCTGGTCCCTGGGCGTTTTGTTATACGAGATGGCGGCGGGGCGGCGGCCGTTTAAGGGAGCAACCGCCTTCGAATTAAGCGCCGCCATATTGCGTGAACGCGCGCCGCTTATCACTCCGCCGTTGCCGCCCATTCTGCAAAGCGTGATCGACCGCTGCCTGGACAAGGATCCCGGACAGCGTTACCAGAGTGCCGGAGAAGTCCGAGCGGCACTCGAGGCGGCGGCCACAAGTTCGCGGACTCACGACTATTTCACCGTAATGGCGCAGCGGGAGGGAAATGCCCCCCCAAGCCACACCACCAGAAATTTCACTCTCGTCGCTTTCTCGCTGCTCTTTGCCGCCGGGTTCGGGTACTGGTTTTACGGTAAATCCAGTCCCAAAAGAAAAACGGTCACGGTCGGAGCGATCCAGTCGATCGCCGTTTTGCCTTTGGAAAATCTCTCCGGTGATCCAGCGCAGGATTATTTTGCGGAGGGGATGACCGATGCCTTGATCACCGAGCTTTCGCAAATCAAAAAGCTGCGCGTCATCTCCCGGACTTCGGTGATGCAGTATCGGCACACGCAGAAGCCATTGCAGGAAATCGCCCAGGAATTGAATGTCGACGCGCTGGTGGAAGGTTCGGTGGTTCGCTCCGGCGACCGGGTGCGCATTTCGGCGAAACTCATGCAGACCAATGTGGAAGGGGCGCTGTGGGCGGATAATTTCGAGCGGAAGTTCACCGACGTGCTGGCGTTGCAGAGCGATGTGGCCACCGCGGTCGCTCGCGGAATCCAGGTGGAATTGAGCCAGCCGGAAGTCACCGAGCTTTCGCGTAGCCGGGCCGTGGTCCCGGAGGCCTATGAAGCTTATCTGAAGGGGAGGTACGAAGCCTCAAAGCGCACTCCGGAGGGATTCCGCGCGGCGCTCGAGTTTTTCCAGTCCGCCGCCGACAAAGATCCGACCTTTGCCGCTGCCTACGCCGGTCTGGCAGTGAGTTACATGAATCTGGGCAACTATCAACTCAGTCCGGCCTCCGAGGTTATGCCGCAGGCCTTGAAGGCAGCGGAAAAATCCCTCGCGCTGGATGACCGGCTTGCCGAGGCGCACGCCGCACTCGCTGCGATCCGGTTCTACGGATTGGAGCGCAGCGGCATCGAGAGCGAGTTCCTGAAAGGAATCGCGTTGAATCCCGGCTACGCTCAGGGACTCCACTGGTATGCGCTGTATCTCGCGGCGCAAGGGCGCAAGCAGGACTCGATCACCGAGATAAAGTTGGCACGGGAGATTGATCCGCGCTCCCTGATCATCAACGCCAACATTGCGTGGTGCTACTACCTTGCAGGGGATTACGACAAGGCTGTGGAAGCAGCGAAGGAAACGTTGCGCCTCGATCCAAGTTTTGGGGTGGCGTACGGCTACCTGGGCCAGGCCTACCTGGAAAAAGGTCAATATGCGGAGGCCATCGATGCCGGCCGGAACTTTGTCTCGCTTGCGCCTGGAGACGTCTCGCGGCGGGCGGAACTCGCCGCAGCGTACGGGCGCGCCGGAAGGAAAAAAGAAGCGGAAGAGATTCTTGCCGACTTCGAGCAGATGAGAAATGGGCCTTATATCTCTGCTTACGATTGGGCGATGGCCTATTCCGGCCTGGGAAACAAGCCGCAGACGCTGATGTGGCTGCAAAAAGCCTACGAAGAAAAAAATGGCAGGGTGGTGAACCTGGGAGTTCATCCGCAATTCGCTTTCTTGCGCAATGAACCGGCCTTTCAGCAACTCATCGCCAACTGGATGGTCGCACAGGCCTCGGCCGCGAGGTAGATTTCGATCCCCTCTTGTCCGCGCAGGTTGCGTTTTCGCCACCGAACTTCTTGACTGCATCCGAAGCCTCGAATAGACTCCGCTCCCGAAGGCACACACGAGCCGTTTCGTACACCTGTCGAGGCGAATGCAGTTTTGGCTGCACGGAGGGCGCAATGGCAAGAAAATACAGAGTGGGCTTCAAGACCATCATCGCGAAGCTTGTGGTGACCAAGAAGCACCTGAACAAAATCAAGAGACATGTGATCAAGCGGGACCAGAAAGAGATCGCCGCTCAGATCCAGGCGATTGACGTGATTATCAGCGCCTGCAGGACCAGGATGTCCGCAACTTATACCGGTACCGGCAACGGCGACTGAGCCTGCGGACTACAGGGAATGCCGCAGCGGGAGTAACTTACCCAGGAGCTCCCGGATGAAGGGTGCAGCGAGACGAAGACACCGGCAAGGAGTCCCGCGCGGCGCGTTTCTGCGCCGTTCGCCCTGCTTGGTTTCCTACTGGCAAGGCAAGCAGCTTTATTTTGAGAATTATCTGACGCGCAAAAAGATCGCAGCTTCCATCGAGACTGCGGCACTGCTGGATTTTTTCTCAACCTGGAAGCGCGTGGAGGCGATGTTTCGCCGCTGGCCGGAGTACACGCCCAAATCTCTACGTCTGGCGATTCGCCGATTGGTCCAGGAAAGCTTCCTGCAACGATCCGCTGTCCGGAATGAGCGGGAAGATACCCGCGAGAAAGCGCTGCGGAGGTGGAAGGCCTGGAATCCCGCCGCAAGCTTTTTTCACATGCAGACGAAGGATTCCTACAGCGAAGAGATCAGCGCGGAAGAAATTCGCTGGGTGGAGGAGTTGTTGCATGACGGACGCGCGCCAGTGCCCGTGAAGAGTTATCCCCGCGCCCGGGCCATTCCGTTTCCGCGGGAAAATTATATCGATCAGTTTCCCCGTGTTTTGCGAGAGCGGCGCACCTGGAGAAAGTTTGGGCGGCAGCCCGTCTCCGGGGAGATAGTGGGCCGGTTGCTGCATCTTTCCTTCGGCGTGCAGGGCTGGCTGCGAATTCCGGAAGGCGGGCGGTTCGCCTGCAAGACTTCTCCCTCCGGAGGCGCCCTACATCCGGCGGAAGCCTACCTGGTTGCTCGAAAGGTCCGTGGCATTTCCCCCGGCATCTACCATTACGATGCCATAGGGCACAGGCTGCAGGAAATCCGTCGCGGCGCCAACGCTGGAGAAATTCAAAAACTCTTGGCGGGGCAATGGTGGTTCCGGAATGCGGCGTTCGTCGTCTTCCTGACCGCTGTGTTTCACCGCACGCAATGGAAGTACGATTATCCCCGAGCCTACCGCGCGGTACTGGCAGAGGCGGGGCATCTTTGCCAGACGTTCTGCTTGACCGCAACTTGGCTCGGGCTGGCCCCGTTTTGTACCATGGCTCTTGCCGACACAAAGATTGAAAAGGCCCTGCAAGTGGATGGCATCTCGGAATCCGTACTCTACGCCATGGGCGCCGGCACGAAGCCGGCAAAAAAATAGCGGCGGTGAGGGCGAACGCCCACCGCCGCTATTTGGAGAGCTACTTCTTCGAAACCGCCACGGAAGCGCGAGTGGTTTCCCAATCAATGTTAAGATTTGCGCCGCTGCCCGCTTTTTCTAAAGAGATGGTGAAATTATCCACCGGTGAGGGAAGTGCGGAGACTTTCATGTCCACGCGCGCAAGATCATTTGGTTGTCCGGGGTAGTCCGTGCCCCATTCGCCAGTCTTCTTGCTGATGACCAGCGTCCACTTGTCCTTGTTGGGCAAGGTGAAGATTGTGTAGCTCCCCGCGGGAACGGTTGTACCCCCAATGGTCAAATCCACAGGGGTCACTAACGTGGTGGCCTCATTGGCGCCGGTGCGCCACACCTGCCCGAAAGGAACCAGTTCACCATAAATCTTGCGGCCCTTTGCGCGGGGGCTGGAATAATCGATTGTGACGGACTTACCGCCACCGAGATCCCACGTAGCCTGCGCCGGTGGACTCGGGCGCTTTGCCTTATCCTGCTGGGCCGACACAACCAAGCCGCACACAAGTATCACCGCCAACACACCACCCATCGCAATCATCTTTTTCATGTCACTTCCTCCCCGCCTACTGTAGCACGCGCCGCCGTGAATTTTGGACACGTACCGAGCCCTCCCCGAAGCGGATTATTTCCCGTGCTTTACACTCTGAACACTCCTGTGTTAGTTTAGAAGAGTCGAAGAAAAGAGGAAATTTCAAGGGACGACGGTGGGGGGGCACTTGAGCGACGCCAAAGTTATGTTGATTGAACAATTCCGGGCACATGTCAAGGATACGGGATCGCCTGAAGTGCAAATCGCACTCCTGAGCGAGCGGATCAACTATTTGACGACGCACCTCAAGTCGCACGTCAAGGACCACGCATCACGCCGGGGATTGATCATGATGGTCAATAAGCGGCGCCGTTTGCTGGACTATCTCAACCGGCGAGACCCGGATCGGTATCACCAGATTGTGGAACGCCTTAGCTTGCGCAAGTAGCGGTCTGCCGCGCGAACTGCGGCTCTGCTTGTGCCTTCACGAACGTACATATTCCCAGCGGAGTCTGTCGCCTGGCCGAGTTGCGGCCGGACGTGAATGTGCCGAGCCTGTCTTTACGGGCTTGTTGGCGTTTCCATTGGTGTAACCAGAATCAAAGCCGCCCTGTCCTCGGCTGAACCTCCTCTCTTTCTTCCAGTTGCAAGCAGGCACCGCCTGCCAGAAACGCTCCTTAGATGAGGAGCTAAAGGAAAACACTTATGTCCGAGAACAATCACACGCCAGCGCCCTTTCAAGTATCCATCGAAGTCGGGGGACGTCCCCTCATTCTCGAAACCGGAAAAATCGCCAAGCAAGCCAACGGCGCCGTAACCGCCCGCTATGGCGACACTGTTTTGCTCGTCAGCGCATGTATGGCCAACAAGCCGAACGACCGCGATTTTCTTCCCTTGACCGTCGATTATCGGGAAAACACTTACTCCGCCGGCAAAATCCCCGGTGGATTTTTCAAGCGTGAAGGCCGCCCCACCGAAAAAGAGATTCTTGTTTCCCGGTTGATTGACCGCCCCATGCGCCCGCTGTTTCCCGATTCCTGGCGCAATGAAACCCAGATCATTGCCATGGTGCTTTCCGCGGATAGCGACAACGACCCCGATGTCATCGCCGTCACCGCTGCCTCCGCCGCTGCTTACTGCTCCGATCTGCCGTTCAACGATCCCATTGCCGCCGTTCGCGTGGGCCTCCTCGACGGCCAGCTCGTCGCCAATCCGACCGTTGCCGAGCAGAAGACCAGCAAGCTCAATATCGTCGTCGCCGGCACTGCCGACGGCATCGTGATGGTGGAGTCCGGCGCGTTCGAAGTTTCCGAAGAGAAAGTTGTCGAAGCCCTCGAATTTGGCCACGCCCAGGTCAAGAAGATTGTCGCCGGTATCAAGCAGCTCCACGACCAGATCAAACCCAAAAAGGTTATCGTTGCTCCGCTGCCGTTCGACCAGGCCATCTATGACAGCATGAAGAAGACCCACGGCGCCAAGCTGCAGGATGCCCTGAACACCGAAAAGCATCCAAAGAAAGAAAGCTATCACCTGGTGGATGATCTTCAGGCAGAGATTCTGAAAGCGATTCCCGAAGAGGACGAAGAGAAGCTCGCGCTGACCAAGCGCGCCTTCGAACGCATGCGCGAAGACATTTTCCGCCAGGAAGTGCTGAAGGCCAAGCGGCGTCCCGACGGCCGCGCCTTCGACCAGATCCGCAAGATTACCTGCGAAGCTGGCTTGCTCCCACGCGTGCATGGCTCGGCGCTCTTCACCCGTGGCGAAACGCAGGCTCTCGCCACGCTCACTCTTGGCACCAAGGAAGACATGCAGCGCTTGGATCTGCTTTTCGAACAGGACTCCTTCAAGCGTTTCATGTTGCACTACAACTTCCCGCCGTTCAGCGTTGGTGAAGTGAAGCCGTTGCGGGGCGCAGGCCGCCGCGAAATCGGCCACGGCGCTCTCGCCGAGCGCGCGCTTGCCAACCTGCTTCCCCAGGAAGTGGAATTCCCCTACGCCATGCGCGTTGTGAGCGACATTCTTGAGTCCAACGGCTCGTCCTCAATGGCCACGGTTTGCGGTGCTTCGCTTGCCATGATGGACGCCGGTGTTCCGATGAAGTCGCCTTGCGCGGGTATCGCCATGGGCCTCGTCGTGGAAGGCGGCAACTACTCCATCCTCACCGACATCGCCGGCGCCGAAGACCACTACGGCGACATGGACTTCAAAGTTGCAGGTACGCGCGAGGGCATCACCGCGCTGCAAATGGATATCAAGGTGACCAGCATCAGCATCGGCATGATGCGCGAAGCTCTGGCTCAGGCGAAGAAAGCCCGGCTGGAAATTCTCGACATCATGGAAAAGACTCTCAGCGCGCACCGCGAAAACATTTCGCTCTACGCGCCGCGCCTGTACAAGCTGAGCATCCCCACCGACAAGATCCGCGACCTCATCGGCCCGGGCGGCAAGAAGATCAGGTCCATCATCGAGCAGACCGGCGTCAAGATCGACGTCCTCGAAGACGGCACCGTG
>Ga0210403_10000891_pt1 | contig 29515 bp, 29 predicted proteins | sample IncBWC19MmetaG_FD_150863 | JGI IMG/M metagenome (GOLD analysis project Ga0210403, IMG submission 150863) | Forest soil microbial communities from Barre Woods Harvard Forest LTER site, Petersham, Massachusetts, United States - Inc-BW-C-19-M | ecosystem: Environmental > Terrestrial > Soil >...
TTCATTGATTATCGGAGAGCAGACTCTTTACATGTGCTTTATCAGCGGTCATCTGCGCGAATCAGCGGCGACTGGTTTTGCCTTTCAATTCCCCGATTGCCAATTTTGGCAATTACCAATCTGTTACCGGCTGTCGGCTTCCTTTTTTTCGAGCCAGGTGGAAAGCGATTGTTTCTCCTGGTCGCCCAGCAGATAGAACTTGATGCCCATGAACCCTTCGGTGCTTGACCAGGCGACCTCGCCTCTTCCTTTGATTTCGCCCAGGGGAAGATCGAAGGTGAATTGTATGGCTGCCCCAGGCTCGTATGTATCATTGCAACGGATGGCCATACCGCCCCGGCTGATGTTCGACGTAATGGCTTTTTGCTCATTGTCGCGGCGCTTGATGACTACCGGCACCATCAGTTGATGACGCAAATAACGCTTCCGCTCCGCTTCCATCATCTGCGCGGCGGTATTCATGGACTGGTTGATTGCCTCCGTGAGCAAAGGCTTGTAGAGGACAAAATTAACGCCGAAACTGAGCAGTTCGCCGGCGTCTTGCTTGGAACCGGCACAGGCAAAAATCACCGCGTAGCGGTTGGAATTGCCGCGGCGGATACTCTGCACCAGTTCCGGGGCGCCTTCCAGCGACATATCGAGGAAAACGCCGTCGATCTTGCGCCGCGCAACATAGGCACGGGCTGTGGCGGTCGTTGAAGTGTAATTCACAGCCCCATGAACTCGCTGAATGGCACTGGTAATTGTCTTATATAAAGCTATATCGATGCAGGTTACCAAGAATTCCAGCCGGGACTGGTACATGGCAGCAATGACCCTTCCTTCCCCGCGCTTAAGCCCGTCCAAACGATGGACCAACAGGTTTTTTTCAGTTTAGCGTTTCTTTCAAATTGAGGCCCGGCACGCTCATATTTTTTTCCGGAAACGAAACAACCTGATGACCACCGGACAGCGTCTTTTGTAATCCCCCCTATTTTTGTCAATTTCCCAACTCCCCGTAAACCACCTTGCCGCCCACGAACGTGGTCTTCACCTTCACATCCTTGATCGACGCCGGCGGAATCTTGAAGATGTCTTCTGTAAGGACCACAAAATCCGCGAGCTTACCGGGAGTGATCGAGCCTTTTTCATTTTCCTGGAATTCCGCATAGGCCGATCCCATGGTGTAAGCCTCCACGGCCTCAGCCACGGTGAGCTTCTGCTCAGGCACCCATCCATTGGGCGTCTTGCCATCGAGAGTGGCCCTGGTCACGGCTGCATAGATAGTCCACATGGGGTTGAGCGGGGCGACCGACCAATCGGTGCCCAACGCCAGCTTCGCGCCGTGATCGAGAAATGAACGAAACGCATAGGTGCGTTTGACACGGTCAGCCCCGATTCTCTTTTCCGCCCAGCGCCCGTCGTCAATGGCGTGGTAAGGCTGCACTGAGGCAATCACACCCAAGTGCGCGTAACGGGCAAAGTCTTTCTCCGCCATGTGCTGCGAATGTTCGATACGCCAGCGCCGGTCACGCTTGCCGTTGGCTTTTTCGATTTGCTCAAAGAGATCCAGCGTCATGGAAATAGCCTGGTCGCCGATTGCGTGGATGCACAGTTGTAACCCGGCAGCGTCGGCGTCCTGAAGCCGCTGCTCCATGGCTTCGGGAGGATGCATCTCATCGCTGAGCAGACCGTGTGTCTGAGGCGCGTCGGTGAATGGGTCGAAGAAGTAAGCGGTCTCGGAGCCCAGCGAGCCATCCGCGTATCCTTTGACTGCGCCCAGCCGCAGAAACGGCCCGCCAAAACCCCGGCGCAATCCGATCTTCGCCTGGTCTTTCCATGTGGTTTCCAAGGGCGCAGCATAAATCCGCGCGGTCAGCCGGCCCTGTTCGGCCATCTCGGCGTAGGCGGAAATATCCTCATAGGATGGGTTCATGTCCTGCACGCTGGTCACGCCCACGGAAGCGGCGTGTTCCAGCGCCTGCCGCAGGGCCCTCATGCGGTGCTCGCGCGTCATCGGAGGCGTGATCTTATCGACCAGGCCCTGTGCCGCATCGCGCAGAACTCCCGTGGGATTTCCTTGCGCGTCATGAACGATCTCCCCGCCCGGCGGATCGGGCGTCTTCGACGTGATGCCGGCCATCTTTAACAGCACAGAATTCGCCAGCGATTCATGACCGTCATAGCGATTGACCCAGACGGGAGTGTCGGGCGTATCCGGATCAATCAATTCTTTCGTAGGCAGGCTGGCCGGAATCCATTGCTGCTCGTCCCAGTCGCCGCCGGTCACCCAATCGCCCTTGGCTGTGAGCGCGGCGCGCGCGGCAATCCTGCGGACAAACTCCTGTTGGCTCTTGGCGTCTTTCAGTTGCACTTGCTTCAGGTGGTTGCCGCCATCCACGAAGTGGACATGGGCATCGTTGAACCCCGGCAGCAGCAAGGCTCCGCGAGCGTCATAGACTTTGGTGAACGGCCCACGCCATGCATTCACCTCGGCATTGGTCCCCACAGAGACGATGCGATCACGCCACACCGCCAGCGCCTCGGCCTGCGGATGCGATTCATCGGCCGTCCATATCTTGGCGTTGGTGACGATCAGATGGGCCGCCGGCTTGCCCTGGGAAAGAGCCAAGGAAGCGGCCAGCCATAGGCACAAAAGTAGATAGATAGATTTCCGTGAAGCGATCCGACGCATGACTGACTCCTACCGCTCGCCCCATTTCAACTTCATCCGCAGCACGTCGAAGAATGAGCGCTCCGGCAGCTTGAGCAGTTTCACCTGAAGTTCCGACTTGCGGCAATGCACGATATCGCCATCGGCCACCGCCATGCCGCGCTGGCCGTCGATGGCCAGGAAGGCCGCTTCCCTGCTGGACTTCATGCTGATCTCAATCACGTCAGTATCCTGCACCACCAGCGGACGGTTGGTGAGGGCGTGCGAAGCCACGGGCGTAATGACAAAGGCCGGAACATCGGGCGCGAGAATCGGCCCGCCGGCGGCCAGAGAATAGGCAGTTGAACCAGTGGGAGTCGCCACGATCAGCCCGTCGGCCTTGTAGTTGGAAACGAATTGTCCGTTGATGCGCAGGTCAAAATCGGTGATGCGCGCCAGCGCCCCCTGGTTCACCACAACGTCATTGAGCGCTTCATAGGAGGCCACGACCTGGCCGTGGCGCAGCAGCCGGCATTCCAGCATGGAGCGCAGGCTGATGGCGCAGCGCCCCGCATCAATGGCTTCCAACGCCTGATGAATCTCATCGAGTTTGACTTCAGTCAGGAAGCCCAGCGAACCCAGGTTCACGCCCACGATGGGGATACCGGCGCGCGCAACGTCGTGTCCGGTGGCCAGGAGCGTGCCGTCGCCACCCAGCACGATGACGAAATCCGGCTTCTGGTCGATCATTTCCGCGCGTTCTGTCGGTTTACAGTTGGGGCAGAACTCGGCCGTAACGGAATCCACCACCAATTGGTAATCATGCTGGCGCAGCCAGCCGGTGACCTCACGCACCACCTGCGCCATCTCTGGCTTACCGGGTTTCGAAATGATCGCCGCTCGTTTCATGATGTGGTTGTGTGCAAAAGGAATTCCCGGTTGCCTTCCATGCCGCGCACCGGCGACTCTTCAACTTCAATATTGTGTGTGCCCAATAACTCCACCGCCCGCCGCACTCTGAGCACAGCCATCTCGCGCGCCTGCGGGTCACGGACAATGCCGCCTTTGCCGACCAAGTCGCGCCCGACTTCAAACTGGGGCTTGACCAGCACCACCAGCTCGCGCAAAGCAGCACCCTGAAGATCGCAAATTGCTTGCCATACCGCCGGGAGCACGAGTGTAACAGAGATAAAGGATACATCGAATGCGGCAAAGCTGATCGGGCCACAGTCGCCCACCTGCTGCAGATGTGCGGAGGTCAAGTAGCGGGCATTGGTTTTTTCGAGCAGCCGCACCCTCGTGTCGGTGCGCAGCTTAGCAGCAATCTGCCCGTAGCCGGTATCGATGGCGATGACGGCGGCGGCGCCACGCTGCAACATGCAATCCGTGAACCCGCCGGTGGAAGCGCCTACATCGAGACAGGTCCTGCCGGTGAGGTCGATCTTCCAGCGGTCGAGGGCAGATTCCAGCTTGAGTCCTCCGCGTCCGACGTATTTCAGGTCTTCGCCCAACAGGCGGACCTCCGCATCCTCTTCCACCGGAGCGCCCGCCTTTTCAATCTTCTGTCCACCGACGAGCACCCGCCCGGCCAGGACCATCGCCTGGGCCCGTTCCCGCGAAGCCACCAGCCCGCGTTCCACCAGCAGTTTGTCGAGCCGCATTCTGGTTGCCAACTGGTCCCCGGCCTTCTTAATTCTGCTATGCGCTACAATAAATGATTCTCTACACAAACCCATGCTTGGTAAACGCCACGGGACACGATCTCCCCACGAAGCCGCAAGTGCGTCCACGACGCCGAAAGCCGCAATGAAAATCACAGCAGCCCTGGGCGCCCTTGACGCCCGGAAACTCAAGAGCCTTTACGCGCGGTTGCTCCAATGCCGCATGATAGCCGAACGGGCGGTAAGGGTTCTCAATGGCCGATCCTCCCCGACCGGCTACGTCTGTGTGCCCGGCGAGGAAGCCATCCTGGTGGGTGGGCTCAGCCACTTGCTTCCGGGTGACTGCGTTGCTTCTTCGCGGCGTGACCTGCTCTGTGATTTTCTGAGAGGGGCGTCGCTTAAGGATTTATTCGAGCAGATGCGGAAGCGAAGCTCTACGGCTGCCCGCCCCTCGTCCCCAGCGAAGAAACGCGGGCTCGCAGAGTTCAGCGTGATTGCGCCTCTTCCGACCGCCGCCGGTGCTGTGCCGGTAATCATGGGCGCGGGAGTGGCGCTGGGCTTCAAACTGCAAAAGCGTCCGCTGGTGACCGTTGCATTCTCGCTGGATGACGCGTCTACGCAAGCCCCATGGCGCGAAAGCTTGCGTTTTGCCGCTCACCATAAACTGCCGGTCGTACACCTGGTGCGCTGTGGCGTACCGGGGGCGCGCAAGCATGGCCAAAGCGCTCCTTCCGCCAAGCTTCTGAGCCAACTGGCGCTCGACTGTGAACTGCCGGCCATCACCGTGGACGCGAGCGACGCCGTAGCCATTTATCGCGTCGCCTTCGAGGCCATTCGCCGCGCCCGTGAAGGCCACGGACCATCCCTGATTCTGTGTATCCCCTGCCGTGTGGATGCTGGGAAAACGGCCACAGCCGCGCTGCGTCACAGCCGGAGCAAGGGTCCAAACCCGAGCGTCCGTTGGGAACCGCACGACCCGGTCGTATTCATGGAAAACTATCTGCGGCAAAAAGGGCTGTGGTCTGATGCCTGGAAGAAGGCGCTAGTGCGCAGGAAGTTGGCAGTTAGCAAATAGCAGTTAGCAAATAGCAGTTAGCAATTGGCATTCAGCACTCAGCACTCAGCCATGAAACATTCGTGTGGAGTCTTACAACTTTGTTTGTCTGCGAGTCTCAACGCATCAGCGCCGCTACCTCTGGAAAGATGGTCATGAAGATGGTCATAAAATAAAACTCTTTAGGAAGGAAAGAATGTTTCAGGGCTGAATGCTGAAGGCTGAGTGCTAATTGCTAACTGCTATTCCCTCACGCCCGCTTCTGTTCTGCCCCGGCCCGTTGCTTGGAATTCACCGTGATCTCGATGAATTGGAGCACGGCTTCCTGGCTGGCGGTATCGCCGATTTCCTTGAACATGCCGGCCGCCATCTGGAGCTGCTCCTGCCCTTCGGCCAGGCAGATCTTGGCCAGACTGAAGATGGTCAGGGCATGGTTGCGCTTATCACCACCATGCTCGAACAGGGCGGCCGCTTCTTCGAATAGCGGGCGCGCGGCCTTCCAGTCCATAGCTTCAAAGTGGATATGCCCCATGCAAGCCAAAGTGCTGGCTGCCAGCGTCTGGTTCTGGGCTTTCTGCGCCAGCGAAAACGCGCGGCGATGGAGTTCCAGGGCGCGATTCGCTTCTCCCGCAGAGCCATGCATGGAGCCAATGCGGTTGAGAATCATGGCTTGGCGGTCATCCTGTTCCAGCATCTGCCAGATTTCGAGGGCCCGTCCGTAGCTCTCAAGGGAGGCGCCCTTCTTGCCCATAGCGGCTTCGGCGGCTGCCTGGTTTTCCAGGGCCTGGGCCTCGGATTCCGGCACCAGCGCCGCATGAAACATCGAATGGGCCAGGCTGAAATGGCTGCGCGCATCGTCGTACTTCTTCTGGGACATATTCAAACCGCCCAGGTTATTGATCGCCATGCCCTGCCCCAGCACGTGACCGATAGAGCCATACGTCCCAAGGGCCAGCGCGAAATACTCCCCCGCTTTGGAATACTGTTCCGCATCTCGATAGGCCCCGCCCAGATTGTTGAAAACCGTGGCCTTTCTTTCGAAGTCGCGCATCACGTCGAAGAATTCCAGCGCCTTCAACAGGTGCTCGACCGCACGGGTGGTGTCCTTTCGCTCCCGATAATAAGTGCCGATATTGTTCAGGGCGACGCCTTCTTTATGAGGGTCGCCGCTGGCACGCGCCTGCAGGAGCTGCTGGCTGAGCTCATCCATGGTAGGCATGGGGCGCGGCATCGGAGAATCGGGTCTTCGGCTCAAAAGGAGAATACCCCTCGCAAAAATCTCATGTATACCCCAATCCCGTTAAAGTATTGACCTGACATCATCCACCCGGAGCGCAGATTCAGGCAAGACAAAACTTTGGCCTGCAAGGGGCCGAAAAGACCTGTGCCCAGGCCGGCGGCTGCCTCCGATGTTTGTTATAATCAATGGTTCCTGTGCGTACGGTCGAAGTTCGCCCGCTAAGCGCTCAGGCTTTGTGCGGAAGTGGTGGAACTGGCAGACACACCATCTTGAGGGGGTGGCGCCGCAAGGCGTGGGGGTTCAAATCCCCCCTTCCGCACCATCCGTTTTTGAAAGGACTTACAACCACTGTCATGCTTATTGCTCTCATTACCACGGTCCACGTGATCGTATGCGCGATCCTGATCATCGTTGTGCTTCTACAGCATGGCAAGAGCGCTGATATTGCCGCCACCTTCGGCGGCGCGGGCAGCCAGACGGCCTTTGGTCCACGGGGCACTGCCACCCTGCTCTCGCGGGTCACCACATGGTGCGCGATCATCTTCATGCTTACCACCATCTCACTGACCTTGTTTGCTTCCAAGCATGGATCTTCTTCCATCATGGAAAACGTAAAGAGCGGCCCCACGACTCCCCCACCGGCAACTCCTACAACTCCGGCGCCGGAGAAGAAATAGCGGTTTGCGAGTGTGCGATTGGCTGTGCCTGAAATGCACAAACACCGCTATTCCACTTCCACCACTCCATCCCGGTAATTCAACGTCACCTTCTTGCGGTTGAGGGACGGAAGGCCGATGAAGCCGGAGACTTCCGTTTCCAGGTCCTTGCTGAGGGAGTGGCGGCCGTAAGAAACCATGTCTTCGCGGGGCTGCCGCAAATGGGAAAACTGCAGGCTGATGCCTTCGGCGATGAACACCTCGTACACCTCGCCATTGTTGCCGCTTACCGTCACCTTGGAGTTGCGCAGATGGCCGACCTGGCGGGCCAGCCCCGGTGTAATGGAATTGGTATTCGCGCCGGTATCAAGGATGAAGAGTCCCTCAGCACGGTCGTTGACGGTGGTGGGTAGCAACAAAAGATGGCCGAAGCTGAAAAGCTGTGCCGGGCCGCGGTCACCGGTGGGAGCCTGCACCAGCAGCTTATCGGGACCATCATTTGCGGCTTCCACTGAATCCGGCAGGGGGGCCAGCCGCAGCCGGTGTGTGGGAAAGTCGAGCGTGATGATGGAGCCGGTGAACATCTGCAGCCCCAGAGCGCCGTCTTGCGGCCCGGCGATGTCTTTCATGGATACCTGAACAACACAGTCATGGAATTCCATGTCACCGATAGTGATCCGGTCTACCCAGGCAAAGTACCCGGCCACAGGTCCGGAATCGCCCGTGCCTTCCATACCCAGGTCTGACAGCTTGCGGGCGCCCGCCTTTTCCGCCAGCTTGCGGGAAATGGTAATCCAGGCGGCGCCGGTATCGAGCAGCAAAGTCTGCGTAGGGCCGCCGTTGAACTTCACGCGCACACCCATGCCCCGAATGGCGCCGGCCGTGGCAATGTTCTCGAGCTTGATTTCCTGGCGGCTGATGCCTGGTGGGGGAACCCATACATGGCGTCCGGCCAATGCCTTGAGAAACGCGATGTATTCACTTTCGCGGCGTTCGCGTTCAACATCCGCACGGTACTCCTTCAAGTGCCGCTCCAGGGCCACGACATTTTGCGGATAAGGAAGCAGCAGCGCCCAACGATAGAGTGCGTCACCATCTTCCGGATCAAGCTCATGGGCGCGTGTGAAGGCGGCGCGGGCATGGCCGCGATGCGAGACCAGAGCTTCCATCCTGCCCATACCGAACCAGGCGCGCGCGCACTGCCCGTCGAGCGCGAGGGCGGCGCGGTATTCCAATTCCGCCGCCAGCATCTGGCCTTTGCGAAACAGGAGGTCGCCGCGCACAGCATGAAGCAGGGCCGACTTAGGCAGCGCCGCCAGAGAGCGGGTAGATTCGTCATCGGCGGACTGGACTTCATCGAGCTTGAGCAGGCCCTGTACCAGGCCGGCGCGCAGAGTGGCCGAGGACGGGTCTTTCCCAATCCGTTCACGGTAGATGGCGACCGCTTCCCGGAATCGGCCCGCGTGAAATAATTGCGCAGCCGAGGGGGCATCGGCTGCCCCGGTTGATTGCGCCGGCCCCGGAGAGGAAACACAGGCGGCGAGTAGCAGGAATGAGAAGGCACGCATAACAGAAGAACGACAAGGCGTCCGGTCCTTGCAGACGACCGCGTTCAACTTAGAGCTATTCCCGCGCCGGACGGAAGTCATAGACCTCCAGATTGACCAAGCCATCTCGATAATCGATGGTCATTTTCATCTGGACCAGGGTCTGGATGCCGATCAAACCAGAAAACTCGGTCGGGTCCAAATTGAGCGGCACGGCGGGAATATCGCTGCTTCTAACCCGCACCTTCGCGAACTGCAAGGTCGCTTTGTCGCCGGTCAGGACTTTCACGGTTCCGCTCACGCCCTTGACGGCCTCGCCCTCGTTACTGAGTTTGGCGATCTGCGACATGAGCATGGGAGTAATCGTATTCATCGAAGCTCCGGTATCCAGAATAAAGTTGCCGGTGGCTGCGTCACTCACGACGACCGGGATGACCAGATCATGGCCAAACCTGAAGATCTTGGCGTAGGACTGCATCTCGGGAGCGATATACCGGTCTTGAGGGTCATCTTCATTCCCGGACACATTGGGGTTTTTGGGCAGCGGATTCAGGACCATTTTCCACTCTTTGAAGTCCAGAGTAACCAGGAACTTCTCAAATACATCGGCGCCGATTAGGCCGGCCTCATCATTAATATCGGTCCGGCTGGAAACCACAACGATGTAGTCGTGGAACTCGACGTTGCCGATGGTAATCTTATCGACCCATCCCACGTAGCTCTGGATCGGTCCCTCATTGCCGATGCCACCATACGCCGTCTCGGCGATTTTTGTAACGCCCACCTTTTCCGCCAGCTTGCGCCCGATGATGATGCCACCTGCGCCGGTATCCAGCAGCAGCACGGCCCCAGTGCGGTCGTTGAACTTCAATTGAAGTCCGTAGCCCTTGCTGATAGGTACGGCCCCGACGGAAGCTGCTTTATTGACACCGACCAGAGTTCTACCGTAGGGCAGCATCTTGATCTCGGTGGGCTTGATTTCGCTGACCAGCACGTTCGGCTTTTTCTTGGCCACCGCGGCAAGGAATTTAATTTCCTCCTGCTCCTCCGCTCCAGGGTGGCCGGCAACAGCCGTTTTCACGGCCTCCAGCCATCGCGTCTCTACAATCGCTTTGCTGCTTGCCGATTCGCCGGATAGCCGGGTCTCGCCGCTGGCGTCATTCCACCCGCGTCACCGTGGCTTCGACCTGCAGGCGCTTCTTGCTGGCGGTGTCATCAATGCTGGTGACCAGAGTGGGCTTGCCGGGCGAAAGCAGGGCCGTGAAATGCTGCTTCACCTGGCGTATCACGGGGTTGCCACCGGTGCGTGAATCGGCATTCTGGTCGGGCAGGACAAAGCTGCTGATTTCCAGTGAGCTCGTCAGGATAAACTTGTCAGACTGCTCGCTGATTTCACACTCCATGTTCATACCGACATCCAGGTATAGTATTTGGTCTTTGCCAGAGGAAATCGGCACGCGGGTCCCGACCCTGATGCTGCCGGAGCGCCCAATACCATCCATGGAATTGACTGGAAGGCTGTAATTCCGCTCGTTGGTCTTCTTACCGTCTTCCAGTTCGTAGATGTTGAAGTTGACCCGGTAAACTTTGACCACCGGTTTGGGTCTGGAATCCTGGGCCTGCATCGCCCCTACCAACGCCAGAACCAGGACCAACTGCAATAGCTTTTTCATAAAAACTTCTCCTTTATCGAGTGCTGACTGCTTCCGTAATTTTGAATTCCTGTACTTGAGGCGGCAACGGTCTGCCGTCTTCGGGAGCAGGACCATCGCTGTGACTCTGCGCCACAACTTCTTCCGCCGCAGTGTTTGCGAGATACCGCAGCAAGAGCCTTTCCTGATCGGTAAGCGGAACCGGCGCGGGAAAAACCTCTTGCCGAGCGGCCATAGCCAGGGACCGCTCCGGCTTCTCGCTCTCCCGATCGCCTGCGGTCCTTGGTCTACGATGAATCCTTGGCACGCCCGGTGCGGCCTCCGGTGGCGGTTTCATGGCGCCCACCGCGGGCGGTGCGGGCGGAGGCTGCAACCGGCCTATGTAAACAGCCAGGGCGATGGCCACCAGCGCCAGCGTTGCGGCGCTGCTCCACAGCCATCGCCAGAATGGTGCGTGCTCTGGTTTCTGGCTCGCTTCCGCCCGCAGGGTAGCTAGCACGCGCGTCTCAAGCCCCGGCCGGGGTTGTTCATCGGAATAGTTGCTGAGCATGGAATCGAGCATTTCTTCCAGGGGCTGATCGTGTTTGTCATGTTCAGCCATGTTTGGCCTCCAGCATCGAAGAAAGTTTTTCTTTGAGAATCTTGCGGGCGCGCAGTAACCGGGTGCGCACCGAGCCTTCAGGGATTCCCATGAGTTCGGCGATCTCCGCCGAATTCAGCTCTTGCACCGTCGAAAGCTCCAGAGGATGGCGCAGATCTTCGGGCAGGCTGGCAATCATGCGTTCCAGAAGCCGGCGCATCTGTTGGCCGGCGAGCTGATCATCCTGGCCAGGCCGCGCATCGGGCAGTTGCTCGAGCAGGTCTGATTCCGGCCCTCTTTCGGCTGGCCCGCTTCTGTTCTGCAAAGCGCGCCGGTCGAGGGCCACGGTCCAGGCAATACGGCCCAGCCATGTCTTGGGGCTGCGCACATGCCCCAGGTCTTTTCCGTACTTGAGGGCCTTGAGAAAGCATTCCTGCACCGCGTCTTCAGCGTCATGATGGTTCCGGAGGATGGAGTACGCGATCCGGAAGACCATGCCGCTGTGCTCGGCCACCAGGTGCTCCATTGCTTCCAGTGGCGCCGCTGGGGTTATGGCCTTGGTGTTGTCTTTCAGAAGCACCCCTTCAGTGACCGCGTATCCTGACATTTTGCCTTCCTGAGAGTACAGACAACCAGGGAACGCGAAGTGTTCTGATTTCTTGCGCGCCAAAAGCAAATTAGCCGCGAATGAACGCGAATAAACGCGAATAAAAAAGAAGAGCAGTCATCCCGAAGCCCGTCAGGAGCGCACGTTTTCTTCAGCGTGCGAGTAGAGTCATCAGATCAACCGATCCGCGATGATTACTTAATCTTCCAGTCACTGTACCCTAGCTGGCGGTGGCGATGGCGGCGGGCGCGGAGGAATAGACTGGAAGTTCCATGACAATCCGAGCGCCCGAGGGATTGACGTTGATCGCGTGGATGTCGCCGCCATGTTCCTTAATGATGCCGTAACAGATACTCAGGCCCAGCCCCGTACCTTTGCCCACCGGTTTGGTGGTATAGAAGGGGTCAAAGGCGCGGTTGACGTCGGCGAAGCCCGGCCCGCTGTCTTCGAAACGCATCACCACGCGTTCGCCGTGGCGGGCGGCCTCTACGTAGATGCGCTTCCGGGAAAGGTGCTCCATGGCGTCAATTGAATTGTTCAAAAGATTGAGCAGGATCTGCTTGAACTGGTCTTCATCGAGGGCCACCATGGGCAACCCGGCTTCGATGTCGAGCACGATATCGACTTCCAGCTTGCGTATCTGGTATTCACGCAGGGCCAGTACGTCTTGCAGCAGGGCCTCAAGATTGGCGGACTTCTTTTCCAGGTTGTTCTGGCGGGCAAAGCGCAGCAGGTTCTCGATGATGCGCCGCATGCGCTGGGCTTCACGGCTGAGCTTGTCGAGCTTCTGGCGCGACGGACCTGCGGTAATCTCATCGCCCAGCAACTCCGAGTAGCCCACGATGGAGGCCAGCGGGTTGTTCAGTTCATGGGCCACACCGGCCACCAACTGGCCGATGGCCGCCAGCTTTTCCGCGCGCACCAACTGCCGGTGCAGCGAGGTATTGCTGATGGTGACCGCCAAGTCGCCGCCCAGCAGTTCGATCTTCGACATTTCATCGGCGGTAATCTTGGCGAGGTCGCGAGGGTCATCGAGGAAGATCCAGCCTACGGCCGCGCCCCGCGTGGATTGCAGAGGCACCACCAGTTCGTAGCCGCTCTGCCAATAGGCGTTGGGTGGAAATGTTGCGGCATCATGCATCGGGCAATATTTTTGCGCTTCTTCCTGCTTGAGCAGATAGGAATTTTGCCCCAACCGTCCGCCCACGCGCCGGATATCGTCGATGTCGCTGTTCAGATGTTCGGCCCGCAGGTGAGTGCAATGTTTCTGCAGATGGGCAACCGTCTCGGGCGAGAGGCCGCTATGGCCAGCCAGATAAAAACCCTTGCCGTCGGAGCCCAGCACAATCGCAGTGCGGCAAAAATTTGTGGTCTCGGTGATCGCTTCGGCAATATCGTGGCACAGCGAGTTTACCTCGGTGCCGGTCAGCAGCCGGGAAGTGATGCTGGCGAACTTCTGCATCTGTTCGTTGAGGCGGCGCTCGCGCAGATTGGCGGCTTCCAGCCCCGCGGATTTGTCTTCCAGCAAGGTCAGAATCATGCCCAGGGCCACGAACACTTTAGGCGTATCCCACAGAGCGCTGCTGATTTGCACTTCCGGAAAGTGGGCGGAAGCCATCTTCGACAAGGGAACGAACGCCCCCCACAACAGGAACCCGCCGGCGCTGGCGATGACGCCTGGCGACCAGCGGCGCATCCTGGTACAGAACAGCAGGCTGGGCATGGCAAAGCCTACGGTGAGCAGGGAAACGAATCCGACCGATGGGTTGTGGTTCCAGGCTTCGTAGATGGACCATGTGCCGACGACCACCACGACCGGCATCCAGGTCAGACTCTCGTAGGTGAAACGGCGGCGGAAGCTGGTGATAAAGATCGCCGGACCATAAAAAATGCAGGCCAGACAGACCACATCCAGGGGGCGAAGCTGCCAGTCATAGGAGAATCCGGCCTCGAACACCATGACCGGCAGCGAGATCATCAAGACCAGCGTCCAGGTCTTCTTGCGGTCTTCAAGAAACGGGGTCAGCGAAGCGATAAAGAAGATGGATGCCAATTGCAGGGAGCTGAAGATGACCAAATAAAAAAAATTCTTAAAACCGCCCTGGAGGGGCGAAAAAAGCTGCATCAGAAAGTGAACAAAAACCAGGATCCAGGCCGTGGTCCACAGTCGCAGCCGGGCGGTCTTCCCCTGGCTCTGCAGGGTCACAAAAATCCCTACCAATACGCCCAGAACGATAATCGACGGCAGCTTGTCCAGTAAGGACGCCATAGGTTTCCTAATGTGAGTGTTCCGCCGAAGATTAGCATATTTCAAGCACCGAAGATATATGTCATTGGAACCGCCGGATGGTACTGAGGTAACGAATCAGGGTCCTCCCCCGGATGTCCCTGGCCTGTCCCGCTTTAAAAGGCTCTTCGCATTAGAAGGCTCTTGGCATTCCGATTTCCAGATGTCCCGATGTCGGCGATGTCCCGATGGCAAGGATGTTCCGATCTCCAGGATTTGTTAGTATGGGTTCATCCCCGATGATGGGGCGGTTAGCTCAGCCGGTTAGAGCGCCTGCCTTACAAGCAGGAGGTCCACAGTTCGAGTCTGTGACCGCCCACCATTCAATGCCTACAGGACCAGAATCGAACGCCGCCGTAGAGACGGTGCTCAGCACCGTCTCTGGTTTCGCGCGTCCAAGCGCGAAACCAAAGCCTTTGCCGGCCAGATGGATCAGCTATCACACCCAAACTCCCAACGTCCGCCCCAGTTCGCCAGGAATCATCGCTGCATACTTCTGTAAAGCAAACTTGAAGACTTGATGATGGAGCGGATGGAGCAGAACGACAAGATCGTCACCCGATATATGGCAGATCGCGCGTTTCAGGCGGCCGCTTTTCCAATCCTCGCGCGGGAGATTTTCGATACTGTGCGGGGTGGGAAGAGTTCCGCTTCGCGAAGCTAGTACCTGGCCGCATCGCGTCCCACCCTTCGCAACAAGCGCGAAGGGTGGGGCACCCATCTTTGTATCTCCCTATCTCCCAATCTCCCATCTCTGGCGGGTGTTTACCGATCCGCGCAGTCATGATACTCGTGTCATGTTGAGAGTTTTTCGCAGCTTTCAAGAATGTCTACGGGGCCATGCAGTCAAGCGTTCAACACCGCATCTTCGCCGATCCGGCAAAGGCTTTGGTTTCGCGCTGGGGGGCGCGCGAAACCAAGAGACGGTGCTGAGCACCGTCTCTACGCCACGATTGATCGGGAGATGAAACATCTAATGCATTCGCCCAAGTCCTGTTTCCAGCCTGTATATACTTTGTAGTCGCATCGGTGCATACTTCGTATAGCGCTCTTAGAGATGGGCGCTAGAGGTGATTCGGTGAAAGCCCAAATGGTGAAGTGGGGCAACAGCCTGGCGGTGCGCATACCGAAGCCCGTCGCGGAGGCTGCCCGGCTCAAAGAAGGTGATTTTCTGGAAATTGCGGCCACATCTGAGGATGGCCACATTGAGATGCGCAAGCCCACCAAGGTCCCTTCTCTGGCTTCACTTCGTGGCCTTCGGAATTTGTTCAGCGCGCATGAGCATTACTTCCGTGGCTTTGATCAGGGCGGCGGCCATCTGACCCACTTCCAGGCGCATCTCCCGGGCGGCGTCGGCGGTGATGATGGAGGTCAGCAACTGGCCGGCAATGGAGAGCGTGACCTGGGCCAGCAGGCCTTCGATCTTCAGGTCTACGATCCGGCCGAGGAGTTGGTTGCGTCCGCTGATTCTTCTGTAGTTCTCGCGGCGGCCCTTGGCCGGGCCGCGCTGGGGTAGCGCCGGCAGCAGGCGGTCGATCTCGGTTGCCGGTATCCGGTGGTGCCCGCCCGGGGTCTTCATGGTCTTGATCTTGCCTTTGTAAATCCATTGCTTCAGGGCCGGATAGCTGACGCCCAGGACTTTGCTGGCGTGACGGACGGCATACAGTTTCGGTTGCGATTCGGCCTTCATATTTTCACCTACTTAATCTTCTTCTGTCCTCACAACCCCAAAAACCTCTGTTGCCTCTGTTCCTCTGTGTTTCAAAGGTTTTGGCTGCGGCTACGTTGCGTTAGATCGGGGCGAGCAGCGACCGCAGCAACGGTGTCGCGGGGTTGCTGTACAGGTCGCACCATGCTCCGCGCTGCACCGCTTTACCTTCTTCCAGCACGATGGCCTGTTGCGGGCAGAGCCGCTTTAGCACCTCTGCCTGATGGTCGACGGCGATCATGCTGAAGCCGACTGTTTGGCTCCAGAAAACCAGGTCGTCAATCAGTTCGCGGACCAATTGGCGGTCCAGCCCGGCGAAGGGCTCGTCCAACAGGACCAACGGCGGCCGGCGGGCCAACATGCGTGCCAGACTCACACGGCGGGCCTGGCCGCCGGAAATGGATGACGCCGGCGCGTTCCACAACGGCCCTAGCTGCAGACGGTCGCGCAGGGTTTCTATCCAGCGAGACTGCTCCGCGTCCGCAGACAGCTCCTTGGGGATTCCAAAGCGGATATTCTCGCCGACGCGCAGATGCGGAAAGAGTCCTGGTTCCTGCGTCAGGTAGCCGAGCGGGCGCTGGTGCAACGGCAGAGATGGCGGGAAGATCTGCACGTTGTTGAGCTTCACAAAGCCGTCGTCCGGCTCTTCTATGCCGGCGATGCACGCCAGCACGGTGCTCTTCCCGGCGCCGGAGGCCCCGAACAATCCCAGGGACTGGCCAGCTTCCAATTCCAGGGACACATCCACTTCGAGTTCGCGGCGCTTCTTGACGATGTGGACCTTAAGCATGGCGCCGCCGTTGGGCGAGCACGTGGACCAGCCATGGAAGAGGCAGGGCCACCGCCAAAAAAACCACGAGCAACGGCATCACCGCAGGAAGGCCGAAGCTCTGCAGGTTCACCCACAATTGCACAGGCATACCGGAAGGATAATAGGCGGTGACCACCACAGCGCCGAATTCACCGATGGCCCGCACCCAGGCGATGCTGAGGGCGACGGCCAATCCAAGACGCGAAAGGGGCAGGGTCACCCGCCAAAAGACTTTCCAGGGCGCCAAGCCAAGTAGGGCCGCCTGTTTCTGCAGAATTCCTGGAACCGCATCAAACGCAGCCACCGCTCCCAGAACGTAATATCCCATGCCTACATAGACCTGAGTAGAGACAAAGGCCGCGCGGCTGTTGGTCATCACGATGCCGAAGCGCTCAAGGTATGAGCCCACGGCCCCATAGGGCCCGAAAGCCAGGGTGAGGAGAATTCCCAGGGCCAGGGGCGGCAGTAGAATCGGGACCAGCAAGACCGCCTGCCACACGAGCCGTTCCGTCATCCGGCAACGCGCAATGTAGGCGGCAATCGGCGTGCCCACCGACATGATGATGACCATGGCGCAGCCGGTCAGCAAGAGTGAGACCCGAACGGACGCCAAGGCCGGCCCGCGCACGTCCTCTGACCATTGCCAGGGTCCGATGTGCGCGAACAACGCAGTCAACGGATACAGAAGAGCCAGCGCGAATACGGTGGCGCCGGCCCGCGCCCACCAGCGCCGGTCGTTATGCAAGATTGAAGGATTCATGCGTGAAGCGTAGAAGCATCCCCCGGTGGATCGTAATCATAACGGCGGAAAATAGCCTGTGCATCGTTGCCTCTGAGCCATTCCGTAAAAGCAGCCGCGCCTTTGGGATTGGGGGCGTCTTTGAGAACAGCCGCATAATAGATGAGCGGTTCGGGGCCATAGGTCTTACCGCCCACTGCCAGATTCACGTCAGGGTGGGCGGCACTAACATTCTGACCGCCAAGATTGATTTCCTTGGGCAGCGTTATATATGGAAGGTGGAAGGGGCCCGGCTGGATCTTGTAGGCCGAAGCCGCGTCGAGCTCGCCGCTCTGTAGCCGTGCCTGGACAGTAGGCTCGGTAAATATCTGCTTCTCATTGATCGTGGGGCCCAGTACCTTCTCTACCAGGTCTTGCTGTTTGTACAGTTTGGCGGCCAGCATGGCTGTGAAAATGATATTGCGTCCCTGGGGATCGGTAACCGGATCGGTGCGCCCGAAACGAAGACCGGGCGACTGTAATACCTTCCACCAATCGTCTTTGCCTTGGGCGGCTGCCCGGAAGCGCGCAGCAAAGCGGCTCTTGGGGCTATAGGCAATAACCATCTCCGTGTGAGCGATGGGAGATGCGGATTCAGCTTTGCCGGCGTACAGCACAGCCAGCATGGGGCCGGGAGTAATAGGAATAAAGACATCCGGACGGATGCTGCCACCCACAATCAACTGCGCCAGAGCGCTGGAACCTTGAGCACGACCGTGCAACTCCAATTGCAGTGAATGGGCAACCGAGGTCTTCACAGGCCCTTCCATCAATGAGCCCATGGAGCCGGCATAGGCCACGTCGAGCGCCGTCAATTCCGTAGCGCCCAGGCTGCCAGGGAAGCCCGCGAAGGCGGCCAGAGTGAGCCAACCGCCGCGCACCAGAAAAGCGCGTCTGGGCAGGCTTGTGCGAGCGTTCTTCACCGTCAGTCCCCTTTTCGGCTACAGAGATTCAAGCAAGCCACACCGGAAAAACGATTTAATACGAAATTTATCGTTGGCGTCAAATGAATCTATATGTATGTGGCGAATGGAATAAAATGCTGGTTCGGCTGTAACTTTCGGCGCATCTAAACATCGAACAACGGGAGATAATTCAAGATGGGAGAAATAGCTTACATTGCCAAGTCGCAAATCAAGCGAGGGAAAGGCCCCCTGCGTTATGCGTACCTGGCCGGCGAGAAGAATCCTGTGGCCTTCAGTGTTCATGGCGCGATTGCCGCCCACTATGGCGTGAACCCCGCGGATCTAGTGGAGCCTCATGCCACTACGATTGATTATCTGGTGGCGGCGGTCGGCGGTTGACTGATCGGCACATTTGGCCACGCACTGGAAGTGCGTAAAATCAATGCCCGCGATGGAAAGCTGACGACCGAGGTCGCCGGCGAGGTGGAATGCGCAGAGGATGGCGTATTGGTCGTCAAGCGTATTCATGTAACGCATACTCTCACCGCAGCCAAGGACCAGATGCAGACGGCCGAGAGGGTGCATGGCGTCTATGCCCAGCATTGCCCGCTCTACCGGTCGGTCAAGGACGCGATTGCGGTTTCCTCATCGCTCTCGTTCGTTCCGGAGTAGTTGCGCTGGCCGGCATGAATGTGGCTTGCAGACGGAAGTACGCAATCGACCCAGCGGAGCGCCAGAGGAGAAGTATCGATGTCGGTTCCATTTCTGAAAGAAGCCGCGGCCGCCGGCTCGGATGACAAGCTGATAACTTTTGTCCGCCTGCACCTGGGAGACGGCAACGAAGAAGTAGGCCGCCGAGAGATCGACAAATCGTGGATACAGGCGGTCAAAATCCTGCTCCAATATCAACCCACCGACGGCGATTTCATTGAGCAGGTGCTGCAGAGAGACGAGGCAACGCTGGCCTTGCTTTATTTCAGCCTGCATTTTTACCTGATTCGAAAGTCCGGAGAGTGGATCCATGATGGAAGCCGTTGAAAGCCTGAAACAGGACCCCAGAGAGACCGGCGAGCAACTGCGGGGCGGTTTGTGGCACACCATCAACCAGCGCTATCCAGGTTCGATGATCACCAAGGCCGACTATGTGCCCCTGGCCCGCTTGTCGAAGCCGTTGCATCAGTCGCGGGTCACGCTGATCAGCTCCTGCGGAGTACACTTAAAGTCTGATCGCCCAATGGACGTTTGCCATCCTTTGGGCGATTTTACTTTTCGGCGTGTGCCCTCCGGGGCCAAACACGCGGATTTGATTATCCACCAATTGAAATATCCGCATGATGACGCCGATCTCGACATCAATGTGATCTTCCCGATTGAGCGGCTACAAGAGCTGGCGGCGGAAGGAACGATTGGCGGCCTGACCGCGAATTTCTTCAGCTTCATCGGCTATAACATGGACCCGGAGCGATTTGAACAGACCGTGGCGGCCGACATTGCAAACGCGGTCGTCGACGAACGCGCCGATGTTGCGCTGCTGGCCCCGGCTTGACCGATCTGCCATCAGTCCGTCGGACTGATTCAGCGCGCGATTGAGGTTCGAGGAATTCCAACCGTCTCCGTCACCGTGGCCAGGGACGTAAGCGAGATGATCAAAGTGCCCCGCGCCCTTTTTCTCCCCTGGCCCATGGGACATCATTTCGGCGCCCCGTTTCATACGACCCTGCAGCGCAGAGTCATCACCGAGGCCTTCCAGTTGCTCGAGACCGCCGAAGCCAGCGGAACCATCGTGGCCCTACCGATCAAGTGGGCCGATGTGCGCCGGGAAGCTAAGCAACTGACGTCCCAGGGACGGTCACTCTAAGAGCCTAGGTTTGACAGTTGTTCCGGCGTTTTTCCGCAAGCTCTGAAAGCGATTCGCGATGAAGTTGATTCGTCTCAATGTTCGTTTTTTCTTAAAGCCGAGCGAATCATCGTCTCTTGCGGGGAGACTTCTTCGCTGAGGTTCGCTTCGCCGGAGCACTTCCCTTCCCGCCTGACCTTGCGTCCTTCTCGACCCGCAGTTTCCATCGCATGCACTCACCAGCGCCCTTTGTCTGAACGGAAGGCCCGCCATTTTCCCTATGAGTTTTCTCATCAAAAGAGTCTTTCAACACTGCCTGTAACGAAATACACATTTATGCTACTTAGCATCAGAAGGGAGCTGCCCGAGGACCGGTAGATTCATATTTCTGGTGCGTCCAGGTTCTTAGGTGCAGGCGTACGGTGAAACATGCCGGAGCTAACTATCATTTCATTATCGATATGGAACTTGGCCAATGCTATTGACCTTGATGCCAAATCCATCACTTCTGTAGTTGTGGGAGCTATAGGCACAGCCGCCGCCTTGATGCGCAATCTGTCGGAGATCATAGAAGACCGCTCCAAGATCGCCACGGAGAAAGTGGAGACGGCCAGGGTTGCGGCGGTTCTTGATCTCCTGGCGAAGTTGCCTGCGGGCGACGCGTTTTCTGCCTGCAGGAAGGAGTTGGAACTGCAATTGGCACACACACTTAGAAAACTGGATGCGCTCAGGGAGAGGGCTTTAAAGCGGGCGCAATCCCCGAACCGCGATCTCACGCTATTCCAGCGTCTCTTCGTTTTCTTTCCGCCCGTGAGCCGGCGCATCTGCGTCCTGCAAGGGTTGACTTATGTGTTCCTGGCAGGCGGTCCTTTGACCGTGCTTATGCTGGTCCTCTTTCGCATCGTTAATTCCGCCACGGTCGGTGATATCGTGATCTTGATCGTGTTTGGCAGCCTTGCTTTCCGGACCTGGGCGCTGGCGGAGAGAAAGTGGGCCATGCAATCGGGTAAACCGGCGGACGTACAGGTTGAACGATCACAGGCTGAAGTGGCCCCGCTGGCGACCCTGTTCGCGCTCAGGCAATCGGTTGGCTGGAAAATGCTGGCCGCGCAAGTCTGCATGTGGGCCTGCATGTTTTGTGCCGTGGAAAGCCTGGAAGACATCTTTCTGGCCGGCCTAGATGCACGCGAAGCGGCCACCCATACGGACCGGGCGGAGGCCGACATGGAGAAGGCAAAGCTCTCAAACCGCGGCATCCAGCAAGCACAAGCCGGATTGCGGAAAGCGCGGGTTGAAGAGAACACGGCGCGGAGAAATGCCAGGGGTGGAGTCCTTCTATTGCTGATAGCCTTGTTTGGGGTAGGCATTTGCAGGGCATGGGCCTGCTCTGAATTACTCCGAAGGTCTGCTTCAACGCCTATTGCCCTTGCCAAAGCAATTTTGCCGGCGTGGAAACCAACTACCGTGAAAGCCTGGCTCCTCACCGCTGGCTATGTTACCTCCATAGCACTGCTGATCGTGTCGCTACTTTCCTGGCCGTGGATTTTCGATGATTTAATCGACCGGATAGAGTTCACGTTCGTGTGGGTAGCCGCCTGTGTCGCTTTTAATCGTCTGCTGAGCTCTCGCGCACTTACTACAGACAGTTTCAGAGAAGAAGACAGTTCGGCGGACTGGTCCCCATCAGTGGCGGCATAGCTGGGAGCTAAGTACATGATAAATCAACATTTTGCTAGTTTTATCGGCAGCCGCAGGCCGGCTGCCGAGCATCCCAGCCATTCTTAGAGAAAGTTCATCCAATCTTTATTGATATCTCGGTGAAACGATTTAGCACATTTACATACTCTTCAGTATGGAAGAGAAATCTGGCCGCTGCCGGGCAGGTTACAGTCGTGAGTGGCCAACACTTCCGGCGCGATTCCCGGCCCTCGCGATGGGCAAATCGTAAATCGTATCGCGGGCTCGAGCTGTTAGATCTCTCACTTTCACTGAATCGTAGGTTAAGTATGGCATTCGACGGACAGAGTTCATTACGTATGGGCATTCATGAAGTACAATCGATCTCGAAAGAGAAAGTGCCCGAAAATCCCTTCAACGCCGAGTATCTACAGCGCCTCAAGAACCATGATGCGGAGATTGAGACCCACTTCGACGCCTATTTCCGCCCCAGACTCCGGGCGAAACTTCGTAGTCGCCGCCTGCGGGAACCAGATATACAGGACCTGGTCCACGAGACACTCGGGCGCGTTCTGAAGGCCGTACAGAACGACGAAATTCTTTGCCCTGCTGCTTTTGGCGGCTATGTGAATAAAGTATGCTGCAATATAACCCTTGATTTCTGGAAGGACTCCAAGATTTTCGAGGATATTGATGAGCACGATGTCCCCGACCCCGACCCCGGTGTTGAGACCCTCTTTTTCCGCCGGGAGAAGCAACAACTAGTAGCAGAGATCCTCAAAGATCTGCGTCCGAAGGACCGCAACCTTTTGCGCGCTAAATTTTTTGACCATCTCGACACTGAGGAGATGTGTGCTCGTTTTGGCGCCTCTTCCCCAGATCATTTGCGTCTCCTGCTGCATCGCGCCCGAAAACGATTCGCCAGGGCCTGCAAGAAGCGTGGTTTGGATTTGCGCGGCTAAAAGAATTTTGTCGAGGTATTCCTATGAACATTAGCACGGACACTGACCCAATGAGCCACGAAGAAGCCGTGAGGAGTAATACGGTGGAGCGTTTTGTCCTGGATGAGATCACTCCGGAAGACCGGGAGAGATTTAAAGCCCACTTCTTTGACTGCGACGAGTGTTTTGAAGGCGTCCGCCTAACATCTGAGTTCCTGCGCCATACGCAAAGGGTCCTGACGCCAGAGACCGAAAAGGGCCCTGTGGCGCGCTTTCTCACCGACCTCTGGAATCCAGCTCCGCGGTTCGTGACTGCCCTGCTTTTGATCGCCTTCGGAACCAGCGTTTATCAGCAGAGGCTTATTGCCGATTTGAAAAAGCCCAGGCAGGAGGCGCGCGTCTATCTCAGCGAGCTGACGAGGTCGAAGGGCAATGAAAAGGTGATAAGCGTGCCTCGCCATAGCCGGCTGGCCCTGGAGTCGGGGTTCTTGCAGCGGGATGAATTCAAGTCATACCGGGCCCTGATCCTCACGGAACCGGACAAGCGGACCACGTACACTGTGCCGTTGCATTTGGAGGAGGATGAGGTCTCGATCACAATCGGCTTGCCGCCGGAAGCCCTGCCTGAAGGCATCTATTCCCTGGCGATTCAAGGACAGCAAAGCGATGGGCAATGGAAAACCCTTGAAGAAGGCAAGAAAGAAGCTGGAGGCATCTTCCGAATAAGCGTGAATACCCTCAAGGAGCCCTCCTGGAAAGCCGCCTTGGGAAATGGTGGCCCTGAATTGCGGTTGAAGCGGAATATGACTTGAAACCTCCAGCGAGCGCCGCCGCTTGCCAAGGTCCTCGCGTGAAATGGCCTGCAAAGATAGCTTGTAAATCATTGACGATCTGGAGTGTCAAAGAATGAGTAAAGAGTGCCGCGAATACCATTCGCAATATATCTACCAGTCTTCCGCGTACGGAATAGCGGGGGAATTTTACCGCCCTTCACGGCAGAGCCTGCCGATGCACGGCGCAGCAATATTGCCGGTAACCGGGGGCCTCAGCAGCCAAAGGACTGCGGGATTCAGCCTGGATGGCCTGGTTTCGTTCGAGAGCGTCTTCGTTGAAGTAGGAGGAAGTTATGACCAGTGCCATGATACTCAGACCAGCTATTCCTACTCCGTCATTGAGGGCTTGAATATTGCAGATGTGCTCACCGCAGACCGGGTAGTTTCGCGCTTGATGGTCTATTCGCCCGAAGAGGACCATGGTGGCGAGCACACGTTTGATATTACTGGAAGTCATTTTGACAATCTGAAGATTTGCGGTAATCACATTGATGTCAAGCTGGATACAGGCGCCTTCCATGAGCTGAATTCACATTCGAAATTCCATGATGCTTACAAAAATAAGAAGGCCGATGAGCTGTTGTTGTTTAATAGGCTGTGCGGCCTGAAGGACGAGCAGCTGGCCGAGTTGGAAGAGACATACCACGCGCTCCATGGCCTCACTGGAATGGTCAAAACATGGAGGGCCGACCAAGCCCGGGAGCCAAAGGACCGTTACATATGTTCGGCGGTCAGTCATCTCGATCTGAAGAGCTACGCCGGGCAGAATTCCGAGTTGCAAGGCTATGGCGCGGTCATCTGTATACCCAAATTTGGAGTGATCCGGCTGGGAGAGATGGTGGTTTACAAGCACTCCCGCAGTTTGACAATGTTTACCGTCCAGATGTGTTCGGTAAGCTCGGGCAGCTTGAGCGGCGCCTATGCCAGCACGGGTGGCGGCAACGGTCTTCCATGAAGCGGCTTAGCTGGCGCCTGCTCTGCATGTTGGTCATCCTGTGCGGGTGCAACAACGCCGCCTCTGGCCCTCCGGGGAAGCAGTCACCGGAGGCTTCACGCAAGCCACAGGAACTGCGCGGGGAAACTGGAGGCGCCGATGACTCGCCCGAAGCTTCGTTTGCCCTGCTCACGCAAAAGCTTGAGCAGGGCCACTATGAAGCTGCGGTCCGTGGCGCCAAGGAAGCATATGACCTTACCGAAAAGAGCAAACCGATTTGGGCCTGGAAGTTCCGGCTGGTACAGGCACGGGCCACCCTCAGGGACCTTAGACCCAATGAGGCCCTGCGTCTCTTGAATATTCGACCGCCCGCCGGGCTTTCGGTTGAAGAGTTTGCCCGCAAGGACATCATCGCTGCTGAGGCCTTTTGCAAGATGGAAAGGAACGCAGCCGGCATTGCCGCGTTGAGTCGAGCGAGGCCATTGCTCACCTCGCCTTCAGTCGATCCAGTTTTGAATGCTGAATGGCTGTTTATCCGCGGCAGGTGCGAACCAATCACTAGCGAGGCCGCCAGAAGCTATTACGAGCGGGCCAGGAAGATGGCCCAGGGCAGAGATAGATTCCTGGAAATTTGCTCCATCAATAATCTGGCCCTTAGGTTAGCACGGCTTGAGAGATTTGACGAAGCCCTTGACTATTACAAGCCGGCGCTGGGATTGGCCAAAGAAATTGATTCTACCTTCCTGGAAGGTGGGATTCTCGGCTACATGGCGCAAAGCTATTATGAGTTGGGAGAATACCAGAAGGCCGAGCAGTATGCCGTTCGCGCTGAAAAACTGGCCGCCGAGCTGGGTCATATAGAACCTCAGGCGCGTCATTTGATTGATGTGGGCGTGAATGAACAAAGCCGGGGAAATTTGGCAAAGGCGGAGGAATACTTCCTGAGGGCGATCTCGTTGGCCCACAAGATTTATGACCCGAAAGAGGCTGGATCGAAAGGAGTTAGCGACGACATCATTGCACGAAGTCTCAACAATATGACCGTGATCGAATTATCAAGGCAGTCTTTTGACAAAGCAGAGGACTATAACCGGGAGGCGGCCCTTCATGTGAGACCGCAAAGTCCCGATGACCGCCTCACTTGGAAACTGTGTCACATAGATCTCGCGCTGGCCCGCAAAGACTTTCCGGCCGTTCAATTGGCCCTTGCCCAGCTTTTTGCCGAGAGACCGCAAGGGCCAATCTTGCGCTGGTCGGGACAGGAGCGCATGGCCAGGATGTACGAATCGATGGGCAATCTGGATGAGGCGGAAAAATGGTATCGCACCACGATTCGTACCGCTGTCGAATTATCGGCAAAGCTCAACCACCAGGAGTATAAGACCTCCTTACTCAGCAACCTGCTTTTCTTCAATAACTATATTGAGTTCCTGCTACGAATCAATCGGCCCAATCAGGCGCTCCAGGTGGCCGAAATAGGGCGCGCCCGCGCGCTCGCCATCAAGTCCGAGCATAGCCTGCCAGAGGAAAATACGACGTCGTGGCTGGCCGGAATCCAGGGTGGACTGAAACATACCGGCAAGACAGTACTTGCTTATTGGGAAAGCGAGACTCAGCTCTACCTATGGGTGGTCACGGCTTCGGAGGTGAAGCTGGTGCATCAGCCCTACGGCGTGCGGGAGCTTGAGAAACTTGTAGCGGGCTACCAGCAAGAGATCGCAAACCACAGGGGAATCGAAGGGTCTTTCGCGGCCAGGAAACTTTACGAAATTCTGGTCCAGCCGGTCGCGCCTCTTATTCCCAAAGACTCTCCAGTCGTCATCGTTCCCCATCGCAATCTCTATGATGTCAATTTTGAATCTCTCATTGTGCCCGGCCCCGAACCACACTACTGGATTGAAGATGTCAGGCTGGAAAACGCGATTTCTTTGAGTCAAGTTATCCATTCGACCAGGCAGCGTGGGCGCTATAGGTGGAACATGCTGGCCATCGGCGCTCCAATTCAGATAACCACAGAATTCCCTGCTTTGCCACATGCTCCCGAAGAAATTGCCCGGGTCGCAGGCTTTTTTCCTGCGGGCCTAAAGCAGGTGTACACGGCCGAGTATGCCACTCCACAGGCATTTTTCGCCAGTAACCCTTGGACATACCGCTACATTCACTTTGTGGCCCACGGAACCAAGATCGTACTGGAACCGCTGGATTCAGCCATCATTCTCTCGCCGGGTACAGACAACGCTTACAAGCTTTATGCGCGGGACATCGCAAGTTTGAAACGACCGCTTCAGGCAGAACTGGTGACAATCTCCTCTTGCGATTCTGCCGGCACCAGGGTGAATGACCTCGGCGGGCCAATCGGCCTGAGCTGGGCCTTTTTACACGCTGGCGCCCATCAGGTAGTTGCGGCCCGGTGGAAGGTGGATGACGCCGCGATGCCTCAGTTGATGGATCGATTTTACAGCGAGCTAGCCAAAGGCAAGACCGCCAGTGAAGCCCTGCGCGATGCGAAGTTAGATATGTTGCGCACACGGGGGCCGCACCAGAGACCCTTCTACTGGGCCACCTTGCAACTCTACTCGCGCACCTGAGCCGCAGTCACGTCCTCAAAACTCCTGCTCTTATCAAGAATTCAGTACACACCTATTTCACAACTTATGTTCAATGAATGTGAAATGATTTCATCGCCACAGCTACTATATATTCAGTAAGTAGTTGAGTTGATAAATAGGATGCACATCGCCATGACGATAGAGCGGTGTTTATATTCGCTGCCGACGGCCCGTCCGGGTAGTAACCGAGTAATCACGATGAACCGTCGAGATGACTCGCAAGCATGATGCCCGCTTATGACGAGTCTTTCCATCACCCATTGGTCGGTACCAATGTTGCGTACTTTCACAAAATGTTCATCCGGCCCATGTTGAGCCGGTTGTCAGGAGAGAGCATGCCTCATCTATGCTATGAAATCCACGGTCAAAGACATTGCTTTGAAATTCCGATGCTTGTTGACCTTCGTCAAATCCACATACCACCGCCGCACAACTATCCTCCTCTGGAGTTAGCTGTAACGGTCATCAAACTGGTGGAAGCCCTGGAGCTGGCCGGACGCAAGTCCGACCTGGGCAGGAAGCTGCTTGAGGTGTCGACGGCTTTCATGCAACATGTGCAAGCTGGATTACCCGAGGGCGTGGAGCTCACGACAAAACGAGTTGCTTCCGCCCAGCCAGTTGGCTAAGGTTGCTTTAGAATCGTCTGATTCAATGGCCAGGTGCATCGGAGTGAAATCCGGATCGACTGATGCATTTGGCCACGAATCATTCCAGTGGCGTTTTTGTCTTTTTGCCAATAGCAGAGGGGATCGCAGCCTTCGGAGTAGACTGCGCTCCAGCGTCATTGGAAGGGTGTTCTGGGAGCTGGAAGTACTGAAAAGTCCAGCGTTCCGCTTGCCGCTGTTCAGTGAGCCTCTCGGAGCCACCAGACCATTCGGGTTCTCCCGCTACTTTGTGCTCTCGCGAGTGCGCGCGAGAGAATGACGTGTGGGGCAGCCTCTCCTTAAGATTTTGGCGGTTCCAGGAGCAAGGACGACCCAATTTCCATTTGCGTTTATTCGTGTTAATTCGCGGCTAAATCCCTTTGGTTGCGGCTACGTCATGCTATGGCTCAATTTCTTGGTTTTCCTGCGCGCCCTTGCCGTATTCTGCGGTAGATTGCCTTTGGTTGCGGTTACACGTCTCTGTCTCCTCTCCGGGTTCAGTCTTGCATTCCGCAGACCGCGAGTATATTGTCATCTGAGCCAACGCTCTTGATTACCTGCAAGGGAATTCCGGCCCTCTCGGTACTCGCAACAAACATCCTCATGGGAGGAAACACGCATGATTGCTCTCAAAATCAACGGCAAGCCATTATCTCTGGACGTGGACCCTACAACACCGCTGCTGTGGGTGCTGCGCGACAATCTCGGTCTGACCGGGACGAAGTTCGGCTGCGGCATCGCGCAGTGTGGCGCCTGCACCGTCCACATTGACGGGCAGGCGGTGCGCTCCTGCGTGGCCTCCGTCGCGCGCGCGGCGGGCCGGGAGGTCACGACCATCGAGGGCCTGTCGAGCGATCTGCATCACCCGCTGCAGCAGGCGTGGCTGGAGATCGATGTTCCCCAGTGCGGCTATTGCCAGTCGGGCCAGATCATGAGCGCCGCGGTCCTTCTGCGGGAAAGACCGCAGCCCACTGACGACGACATTGACCAGGCGATGACCGGCAACGTCTGCCGTTGCGGTACCTATCCCCGGATTCGCCAAGCCATCCATCGGGCTGCCGAACTGGCAAAGGGAGGTACACGATGAGCGCCGCCACCTCTCTTGAACGCAGAGATTTTCTCAGACTCACCGTCGCCGCCGGTGGAGGCCTGCTGATCGGCTTCTACCTGCCCGGCGTGTCGAAGCTGGCGCAGGCCGCCGAGAACCCGGCCTTTGCTCCCAATGCCTTTGTGCGCATCGCCACCGACGGACACATCACGGTGATCGTGAACCATTCCGAAATGGGCCAGGGCGTCTATACCTCGTTGCCCATGCTGCTCGCCGAAGAGCTCGACGCCGACTGGTCGAAGGTCGGCTATGAGCCGGCGCCGGTCGATCCGGTTTATAACCATCCGGTCTATGGAATTCAGATGACCGGAGGCAGCACCAGTGTGTGGTCGTCGTTTGAACAGTTCCGCAAGGCCGGGGCCACGGCCCGCGCCATGCTGGTGGCGGCGGCTGCGCAACAATGGAATGTGGAAGCCGCAAGCTGTTCGACCTCCAACGGCAAGGTGCTTCATCAGGCCAGCGGGCGCAGCCTCACCTACGGAGAGCTGGCGGAGCGCGCCGCCAAGCTCACGCCGCCGGCGCAGGTGGCCCTGAAAGATCCAAAGGATTTCAAGCTGATCGGCAAGCCGATCAAGCGCCTCGATACCGCGGAAAAGCTGAACGGCAAAGCGATCTTTGGGATCGACGTGACTCTGCCCGGAATGTTGACGGCGGTGGTGGCGAGGCCTCTGGTCTTTGGCGCGAAGGTCCGCCAGGTTGATTCACGCGCGGCGCTGGCGCTGCCCGGTGTAAAGAAGGTAGTGAACATTCCCTCGGGCGTTGCGGTGATTGCCGATAGTTTCTGGCAGGCCAAGAAAGGCCGCGATGCGCTCCA
>Ga0210403_10000892_pt1 | contig 29504 bp, 24 predicted proteins | sample IncBWC19MmetaG_FD_150863 | JGI IMG/M metagenome (GOLD analysis project Ga0210403, IMG submission 150863) | Forest soil microbial communities from Barre Woods Harvard Forest LTER site, Petersham, Massachusetts, United States - Inc-BW-C-19-M | ecosystem: Environmental > Terrestrial > Soil >...
CCGGCTGTACACCCGCAGGCCGGGACTCTAAACTCGGTCAACCTGCATGCGCAGAGAGATTGGCAACCGGACAGTCATGCGAGTCGACGAAAAAACTGTTCTCACGCACTCACTTCTAGCGCTGTGGTAAATGCTATGCCCCCCGAGACGGCTTTAGCCGCTGAGGTGCTACGCTCCGCTCCGGATGATGGGGTGGTCACAGATACGGGCAAAACAAAAGCGCTGGAGGATTTCCTCCAGCGCTTCGCCATGCGGAGTTACCGGGGTTCGGACGACTTACTTCACCATGATCTTGTTCGTGCTCGGGTCCAGGGTTCCCTGAACGCGAACGCGCTTGCCTTCGAACTTCTTCACTTCGTCCTGATGATCGATGTCATAGGTCTTTCCTGAATCGTCCTTCAGAACGTACTTGTCTCCCTGCTTCACGACCGTACCGGAGAATGTCTGAGTTCCGGCAGCCGCTCCGCTGTCGGACGCAGATCCCTGCGCGCCAGACTCCGGAGCCTGACCGCTGGGCGGGGGTGTGGTCGTGTCCGGCGTTTGCGACGGAGACTGGCTCGACGGAGCTTGCGCGTCCGGCGTCGATTGCGGAGGGGTCGTGTCCGGCGACGAAGAAGGTTGCTGCGCCTGCCGATCCGGCGACGTCGATGGTGCGTTTTGTGCGTTCAGTGTGCTACCCCAGCAAATCATGGCAAATGCGAAGGCGGCAAGAAACGAAAGAGTCTGAATCCGTGTTTTCACAAAAATCCTCCATTAGCCAGTTCGGCTATTAGGCCACAGTTCTTGCACGCGCCCTGCCACGAAATAGCCAGTGAGGCACCGTACGCTGATTGAGTGTTGTATCTGCAAGAGTTAGTAGCGCGGCTCAGGAACATTCACAGCTGCTGTGGGCGAACTTCCCGCGCCCACTACATGGAACGCAGTAGCCGGAAAATGCTGCGTTTTGCCGCCGCGGAGGATGCCCAGAGCATTTCCTTCTTACCTGCGCAAATTCTTCGCAAAAGAAAAGAGCCGCGACCAAGTCGCAGCTCTCCATCTCCGGATGCCCCACCCTTGTCGTGTTTTGTGCGACCGGCCTGCCCTGAGCGAAGTCGAAGGGGTGGGGATTTTGACTTTCGTAAATTCCGATCCGAGGCTTAATGCCTTCCGCCGCCGCCGTGGCCACCATGCCCGCCGCCGTGACGACCCCCGCCACCGCCCCCGCGACCACCGCGCCCACGACGACCACCACCACCACCGCCGCCGCCCGGACGTCCTCCCCGGCCACCGCGATCTCCACGATCCCCGCCATGCGGACGATCTCCGGCGCCGACATGCGGAGCGCCTTCGCGATTAAAGTTCGGCTCCTCCGGATCATCCGGAAAATCGCCGCCGCCCTCGATCACCAGCGTGCCGCCCTGCACCGGCTCGATCTCGGCCACAGGCGCCGCTCCGGCCACTTCCCCGCCGCCCGACGCCGCCATCTTCGCGCGCTGCTCTTTCAGAATTGCTTTGCGCGAGAGCCGTATGCGGTTGCCTTCCACCGCCAGCACCTTCACCAGCACTTGGTCGCCTTCCTTCAGTTCGTCGCGAACATCGGCAATGCGATGCTCGGCCACTTCACTGATGTGCAGCAAACCTTCGGTGCCCGGAATGATCTCCACGAACGCGCCGAAATCCGCCAGCCGCGTGACTTTGCCGAGGTAGGTCTTCCCTACTTCCGCCGTTGCTGTGATGTCGCCGATGATCTGCAGTGCCTTCGCCGCCGACGCCTGGTCACTCGATGCAACTTTCACCAGCCCGGAGTCTTCCACATCGATCTTCACTCCGGTCTGCTCGACGATCGACCGGATCATCTTCCCGCCCGGCCCGATCAGGTCGCGTATCTTGTCCGTCGGAATCTGCACGGTGTAGAAGCGCGGCGCGTAGTCGGAAATCTTCTCACGTCCACTGGAGATCACTTCCTCCATCTTGCCGAGAATATGCATCCTTCCCCGCTGCGCCTGGGCCAGAGCCTCGCGCATGATCTGCGACGTGATGCCAGACACCTTGATATCCATCTGCAGGGCCGTGATCCCGTCTCTCGTGCCGGCAACTTTGAAGTCCATGTCGCCGTAGTGATCTTCCGCGCCCGCGATGTCAGTGAGAATCGCGTAGTCGTCGCCTTCCTTCACCAGTCCCATCGCCACGCCTGCCACGGGAGCCTTCAACGGAACGCCTGCATCCATTAGCGATAGCGAAGCGCCGCACACGGTAGCCATCGACGATGACCCGTTCGACTCCAGAATGTCCGAGACAACGCGCATGGCGTAAGGCCATTTTTCCTCCGTCGGAAGGACGGAAGACACCGCCCGCTCAGCCAATGCACCGTGCCCGATCTCGCGACGCCCCGCTCCACGCAGAAACGCCACTTCTCCCACCGAAAACGGCGGAAAATTATAGTGCAGCATGAAGCGCTTTTTGGCTTCGCCTTCGAAGCCTTCGAGGCGCTGCATGTCGTCGCTGGTGCCGAGTGTTGTTGTTACCAGGGCTTGAGTCTCGCCGCGGGTGAAAATCGCGCTGCCGTGGGTTCTGGGCAGCACTCCCGCTTCGATCCAGATTTCGCGAATCTCGTCGAAGCCGCGGCCGTCGGGACGCCGCTTCTGATGCGTCACCTGATCGCGGAAGATGCGCTCACGCAGCGTCTCATAATAATGATCTAGCTTCTTCTTGGCGTCTTCGTCGTCTTCGGGAAGATCGGCCTCCAGCTTCTTCTTCAACTCCTTGACCAGCGTGTAACTGGTGGCCTTCGGATGCTTCTTGGTATCAAGCGCGTCTGCAAGGTCCGCGCCGATGCGTTTCTTCAGGTCGTTGTAATACGCGTCGTCAAACGCGGGAGGCTCAACCTTCCGCTTCGGCTTTCCAACGCTGTCGCGCAGTTCGTTAATCGCCTTGCAGATCTTCTTGATCTCGGTGTGGCCGAAGTCGATGGCGTCGACCACGGTCTCTTCTTTCACTTCCTTCGCCCCTGACTCGATCATCACGATGCCCTCGGCTGTGCCAACAACCATGATGTTCAGCAGGCTCTCGCGCATCTCGTCGTACGTCGGATTGACGATGAACTGTCCGTTGATCAGGCCCACGCGCACCGCGCCAATGGGTCCGAGGAACGGAATGTCGGAGACATGCAGCGCGGCCGAGGCGCCGTTGATGCCGCAGACGTCAGGATCGTTCTCGCTATCGGCAGAGAGCACGAACGCGATGACCTGCGTCTCGCACTTGAATCCCTCGGCGAACATGGGACGGATCGGCCGATCAATCTGCCGGCTGGTAAGCACTTCCTTCTCACTCATGCGCCCTTCACGCTTGATGAAGCCTCCAGGGAAACGTCCGCCGGCGTAGGTGTATTCGCGGTAGTCGACGGTGAGGGGGAAAAAGTCGATGCCTTCACGCGGATCGGCATTGGCCGTAGCTGTGGCCAGTACAACGTTTTCGCCGAGCCGGACAACAACGGATCCGTGGGCCTGCTTGGCTAATTTTCCTGATTCGAATGAGATGGTTTTACCGCCGGCGAGGGTAACTGTGACTGTCGTTGGTTCTGGTTTCATAAGAGATTCCTTTGCCAGAGCTTGCTAGCTCCTAGCGAAACCGAACGGACGTACCCCATCGTTGTCGCGTTCTCTGCGACAGGGTGGGGACGTTGACTTCCGGTCCCGCGGACACAAAGTCAAAGGCCCCAGTCTCCTTCGCAAAAAACACGAAAGAAGAATCGGGCACCCCCGTTTGGGTGCTGTCGGAGTAATTCGCTGCGCTTGAAAAACGCACTTGTGGAGAGTTCCTCGATGCTGGCCGTCTCACCAGAGACGGTGCTCAGAAATACCAGGGGCTGAATGGGTGCCCCATTCTAAAATCGTGCTTTTGCGATTTTAGAGTGGGGATTTGAACTTCAAATCCAGCGCAGATTCTTTGCTGGAAGGACCCCAGGTCAAGCTTACTTGCGGATCCCGAGCTTGCCGATCACGGCCTTATAGCGCTCGGTATCGTATTTCTTGAGGTAGTCGAGCAAGCTGCGGCGCTTGCTGACCAGCATGAGAAGTCCGCGGCGCGAGCCGTGGTCTTTCTGGTGCGTCTTGAAGTGCTCCGTCAATTGGCCAATCCGTTCGCTAAGCAGAGCGATCTGTACTTCGGGGCTTCCCGTGTCGCTCGCATGGGTTCCGTACTGGTCAATGAGGGATTTCTTTTGCTCTCTGGCTAACACTAAACTGGTGCACTCCTGTTCTTAATCGATTGTCTGTGTGACGTTTATGAGGATATCACGGCAGATTGCGGACGGTAAAGGATGGCTTGTCCGACTCATTGCTCCCGCCAGTCCTCGGGGGCGCTTTCAATGCCCCAGACATTCCCCGGCTCATTCAGGGCCAGTCCCAGGAGCCAAAGGTGTTCGAACTCTCCGAGCGAGATGCAGTTGACCACGCGGGCTGCAACCTCGCTGCCCGTGGGCAGACCGTTGAGATAAACAGCAGTTCCCTGGGGCACAGGACGAGGGGAACGCACGGCGCACCCACCCAGATTGGCAAGGATGACCTGGCACGACTGCGAGAATGGATCGCCGGGATCGAGGCTGGTGAGAGTCACGGGAATCTCGCAAGGGATGCGAGTGCCTCCCCGCGAAACTTTTTCAGGCCTTGAGCCCAGAGTTGCCAAGCGGAAGGTTCTCACAAAGTCTTGTCGGATCGAACGCGGAACAAATTTCTGTTCGGAATTTGTAACAGACCTATGGGTCTGATTGCGCCGCCGATCTATCCCCCCATCTCTAAGGGCCTGTTAGTTTACCGGTAGGGGAACCACCAGCAGCGGAACGGATTGGCGTCTGATAATCGCCCCGGATGAGCTATCCTGATGGCATGAACCATTTAGAGGTGCTTCGGGAAAAGATCGGTTGTCTCCGCGCCGAGATCGCGCAGATTCAAGAGATGAACGACGAGTATCGACGTCAAGGCCGACATGAACCGCAGGCTCAGGTTGCTCACGGCCAAAGGCATGAACGCTTACAAGCGATCCAGAACGAACTGGCAAAACTCTCGGACCTTGGCCGACGAGTTCGTTCCGTAGAACAGATGAAGGAACAGCATCGCGGCCGTCTACATTTCGTCAAGAACGCGTCATAGAAAGCCAGCCTTACGGTTTGTCGGAAACTAATTTCCTTCCGGAGTTGGCGAGACGTTCACCGATTGACCGCCTCGACAAGGTTTCTTAAGGTTTGCTCGTGCCAGTTGAAAAGGCGGGCCACACGCCAGCAGAAAAGCCCCGGTCAAGCAAAGCTTGAACGGGGCATCCTCGAATTGGGAGTGTAGGATCGTCCTCGTCGCACGCCTACTGCTGGAAGAGCGGACCGCAAGTCCCACCACAATTGCCGCCTGCGCCGGACGACTCGCCAATACCGCCATCCCGACGCAGAGTAACATCGACAAAACTGTTGTGCTTTTCAATTCGGCCTCCGAAGTATTGGAGCGTTGTGCTCCTCACATTAGGAGGCTTAGCGTCCTTGTTCTTAGCCGCCCCCTACATTGGAAAGCGACATTTCCCAGCCGTTTCCTTCATGGGCCACCCGTCGCCCTTGTCTGAGCCTTTTGCTCCTATCGAGGCCCAGCGGGCCAGTTACTCAAATCGCAACGCCCTCATCGGATCGACCCGGGTTGCTTTTCTCGCCGGCGCCCAGACCGCTACGAATGCCACCGCGCCCAAGAAGATGGGCGTCAGAATAAAGGCCATCGGATCCCACGTCTTTACTCCAAACAAGAATCCCGTCAAAAACTTCGTCAGCCAGAATGCTCCCCCAATCCCGATGACGAGCCCAATCCCCGCCAGCAGCATTCCCTGGCGGATCACCATATTGCGAATGTTCGAAGCCTGCGCTCCCAGCGCCATTCGTACGCCCAGTTCCTGGGTCCGCTGCTGTACCGAGTAAGCCATCAATCCATAGATGCCGATCGCCGCCATCAGTAAAGCCGAAGCGCCGAACGAAGTGAGCAGTAGCATGTTAAAGCGTTCGCGCGACGTTGTAAGAACGACGATCTCATCCATACTTCGAATGTGCGCCACCGGCAGCCCACCCGTAGCTTCGCGGATCGCGTTGGAGACTGCGGCAGCAACGGTGTGCGGCTCCATTCGCGTGCGCACAATCCACTCCAGTGGAGCGATCCGCGAGTTAAGCTCGGTAACTTTGTCGGGCATCTGCGCCACCGGAATATACATCGTCGGCCCCGGATCCTGATTGAGTCCGCCATCTCGCGTGTCTCCAACAACGCCGATCACCTGCCGCGGTGGCTCGACAAAGACAGGTCCCATGCCCACTCCGATTTCGACGTGGTCGTTCAGCGGATCACCCTTGGGCCAGAACTGTCGCGCCATCGCCTCGTTAATAATGACCACACCCGGCGCTGATCCGTTGTCACGTTCTGTGAAATTGCGTCCGCGGACGACCGGCACTTTGAATACATCAAAATAGCTCCACGAGACCGGGAAGTATCCCGCTCCGCCGGTATTGGGATTGTTCCCATTCGCCCGCCCCACAATGTTGAACGGCAGCCCGAAGCCGCCTTGCAGGGGTAGACAGCACGCGGCGGCAGTCCCAGTGACGCCGGGAACCGCGTTGATCCGCTCGGTACCGTCGTGAATGACCTGCGCGACGCCGCTAGTCTTTTGAAACCTCTCGCCGCTTATCGACATGGCCATTGTCAGCACGTTGTGCGTGTCAAAGCCAGGATCGACCGACTGCAGCTTCATAAACGTGCGAATGAGCAGTGCCGATCCGATGACCAGCACCAGCGCAAGAGCCATCTCGCTGATCACCAGCACAGAGCGCACCTTGCCGCTGCGGAAGCCGACTCCAGCGCGATTGCTACTCTCGTTCAAGGCGGCCGCAAGATTCTTACGGGACGCGCTGATGGCGGGCACCAATCCAAACAAAATTCCGGTCAGCAGCGAAACTCCAAGCGTAAACAGAAGCACATTCAGATCGACTTTGACCGCCGACCCATCTTCGCCGATACGTGGGATGCTCCCGGGGTTGATGGCCAGCAATAGCCGAACCCCCGCGAATCCAAGAACGAGCCCAAGCGCTCCGCCGGCGAGCGATACCACCAGACTCTCTGTAAGCAACTGACGAATGATGTGCCATCGTCCAGCGCCAAGCGCAGAGCGCGTAGCCAACTCCCGCTTACGCGCCGTGGCGCGAATCAGCAGCAGATTCGCAACGTTGGCGCAGGCAATCAGCAGCACAAGTCCCACGGTACCAAGCAGCACATAAAGGGATGACCGCGTATTGCGGACCATCAACTCCTGCATCAAAATCACACCGAAGCCACCATTCGGCCCCAGGGTGCCGGGATACGTTGTGCGGTATTGATCCGCAGCCAGCTTCAACTGCGCGTTGGCCATCGGCACAGTCACGCCCGACTTCAACCGCGCAATCACGCCGAAGTAGTGCGCCTGATCCGGGGAACTCATTTCAAATTGAAACGGCAGCCAGAGATCAGCCGGATTGTCCGTAACAAATTCGCGCCCGATCACACCCACAACTTGATAGGGCTGTCCGTTGAGCTGAATATTGTTGCCGACGATGCCCCGGTCTCCGCCATATCGCCGCTTCCACAGACCGTAACTCAGCACCACGAAATTTCCACCATGCGGGCTGTCTTCCGCCGCGGTAAAAGTCCGCCCCGCAATCACAGGCGCACCCAGAATCGAAAAATAGTCGGCGCTCACATGCACGCCCTGCACCTGTTCCGGCTGATCGTTGCCAGTGAGGTTCAATCCCGCCCCGCCGCTGTCGTAAGCCGCGACCTGCTGAAAAATTCCCGTCTGCTGCCGCCAGATATTGAACTTAGGCACGTTCGCGCCAGGGAACGAACCTTGATCGCCCGTGTTCATCAGATGCACCAGCGATTGCGGATCAGGATAAGTAAGCGGCTTCAGCAGAACCGTATTGATGACGGAGAAAACAGCAGTATTCGCGCCTATCCCGACCGCAATCACAAGAATCGCGACGATCGTAAATCCCGGAGCCTTCAGCAGCGAGCGCACTGCAAAGCGAATGTCGCGCCAGATATATTCAGCGGACACAGCCGAAGAGCCGAACGACCCGCTCTGTCCGTTACCAGGTCCGTGCTGATTCATGCCGCCCCCTTGTGATCCAGAAAAGTCTGCCGATTCAGGATGGACGCAACCGCACCCCGAAAGTTAGCCCGCCTTCGATTTTGCTTGTGTAGGGACGGACGCCTTCCTCCGTCCCGCCGACCCTGAGCGAAGCGAAGGGGAGGCGTTCACGCAGAATCGATCAGATCAAGTGCTAAGGCCATCCCTCCGTTTGCATCTCCGTGCCCCAAAGTTAGTCCGGGCCCATCTATACTTTTGGGAATCCCCACAACTCAGGGTGCTCCACCCTCGCGTGCTTGGCAAGGCGGACGGCCCGCCCATCCGGGCTCCCGATGGTGATACAGTCAGGGACTTATAGCAAACAATGGAATACCTGATCGGATTGATATTGGCAGCCGCCACGGTTTGTTTAGCAACTGGGGTCGGATTAGCCCGCGAGCGGTCCTTTTACCCAACCGTGCTGATAGTAATCGGGTCCTACTACGTCTTGTTTGCTGCAATGGCAGCGTCTCGCCGAACGATCGTGGTCGAAAGCGTGGTAGCAACCATCTTTCTGCTGTTTGCAGTAATCGGATTCAAAAGAAATCTATGGTTCGTAGTCGTTGCCCTCATCGGGCACGGCATGTTCGACTTCGTCCATCACTTCTTCATCGACAACCCCGGCGTCCCGCATTGGTGGCCCGGTTTTTGTTTGGCCTTTGACGCGCTTGTCGGTGTGCTCCTCGCCGTGCGCCTGATACGGGATCCTCGCCAGTCAGAAGCCGAACAGTAAGCGCCTGCGGAGTTCGTCCCTTCGCACATTTTCGTCAGAATTAAAAAGCCCGGCCTGATCGGGGCCGGGCTTGTTACTCGGGGCTGCCCAAACTTCTAGGCAGCTGCGGATCTCTTGGAGCGACCCTCCGTCGTGACCGGTTGTGCTACTTTGCGCACGAGAAAAGGTTGCAGATTCGGCTCAGAGCCGGCCCACTCCAAACTGATAATTGAGTGTCCGGGCTGGGTCGTCACGAAATAGCGTTCTCCGTTGGGGCTGGTGACTTCGAACTTGCCGGTCTCGCCCTGTAAAGCCTCGGCTACGTCGTAGGTTGTAATGCTGTCATTTAGTTTCATTGGGGACTTCCTCCATTTCGTTACAGATTGTTGTGGGTTGTCCCCTGCCCTAGGGAGGAGCGTTCCTTTGATGATAGTACGCGAGCGTACAGAGTCAAGGCTGCGGGCTGGATTTTTCTTGTCGAATTTGTATTAGGGAGTTTGCCCGATCAGCGCGTGGCTAGCATCAAGGTCAGGGAAAACGTGGGGACAGACAGTTTCTTTTTCTTACGGTTTTCCCCTTTTGTCGAAGCGTTTCTCTGTTTAATCCGTAAGATCTTTTTCATCCTCGTGTCTGGTTTCTCCTTTCGTTTTCGATATTCCCGGTAGCAGCAAGTTGAACGAGCCTCTGACCAACAAGGCAGAGGCGCGGACGCCTGTTTCTGAGAGACCCGACATCGCACGAGCGCGTATGCGCTCACGAGGAGTTGAATTATGAAGACCGCAAGGATTGCTGGATACATCATTGGGCTGACAGTTTTGACCACGCTCGTTGGCGGTTCCAAGGCCCACGCCCAGTTCGAGATTGATCCCGATCACTTCGAAACGACGGACACTCCCACCCGGGCTGCAAAAATGCATTACGAGGGAAAGGTCACACTACCCTACACCGTGCAGTGCAAGGGCCGGAGTTTGCCGCCCGGCAAATATTCTGTTTCGCTCGATTCCGACGGAATGACTGGACAGGTGACCCTGCTTCGAAAGGGCCAAGCCTTCAGAATTCAAGGAGTCGCGCAAAGACAAAGTCATCAATTGAGAAATTCGCTGGTCGTGGAGCGGAACGGAGGACTGCCGCAGCTTTCCATGATCCACGCGTCTGCAATGGACCTGAAGTTTGATGGCGGAACTAAAGGAAAGTCTGATGGTGGGCGCAGAGCCGTCGAGAAACTAATGCTGATCCCGGCAAGTCATACTCGATAACCACGGCGGTGGCTACCCTTTCGGAGCTTTGGCTCCCGTGGCAAGATCAAGCGCCGTGCTATCCGCCCAGCAGTCCAGAATCACCGGCGACTGAGGTCCTACGTCCGGAGGCCGACTCGCCGCTCAACACTCTGGAATCTCGGATCCTGGCGAATATGATCAAAGTGTGGCCACGTCTTGAGAAAAACCAGAGTCGTTTCCCGGCCTGTATACGCTCTCTCTAGCGCTTCGATCGCGAGATCGTTCATCCCCAGACCTTCGAACACAAACACCGATGCCATGAAAGGAACGTATGTGGTCCTGGAGAGTTGCTCTAATTCATCCAGAATCTTCGACGCCTTCGCCGAGTCCCCCGACCTGCCATGCGCATTGCCGATAAAAGCTTTTTGGAGCGCGAACATCCCGCCTAAGGGCTATGCCTCTCTCGTAAGATTCGATCGCGGCCACATTCTGTCCTGTTTGGGAATAGGCAACACCCAGAACCATATGTGGGAGCGTCATGTTGGGATCGACCTCAATCGCGGTCAGCGCCTGCTTGATGGACTCGTCGTACTTTCGTGCCAGCAGGAAAACAAAAGCTAGCCCTGCATTCAGCAGGGCCGACATGGCTCGCGGCTCAGCGCTTCCGTAGCTTCGTGAATGGCTTCGTCAAAGCGCGTCTGTTCAGCAAGAAGGTAGGAATAATGGTAGTGCGCCGTCGCATAATTTGGATTCAACTCGATGGCGCGTTCGTATTCTTTCTCCGCAGCCGTCCAGTTCCAGTCATAGGTCTGCAGAATGTTCGCCAAAACCGCATGGCCTTCTGCCAGATTAGGTTCAATCTCTAATGCCCGCAGGGCAGACGCTCTGGCTTTCGGGTAGGCTATGTTGGGATCGACCGAGCTGTAATAGCAGGGCACCGAGATGCACTGCGCCAATTCGGCATGGGCCGGGGCATAGTCGGGGTCCACCTGTATCGCCTGCAGCAGGTACTCTACTCCACGTTTGAATCCCTCCATACTTCTCTTCTCCAACCACCTGCGGGCACGCACGTACAATTGGTAGGCCTCGATGTTCTCGGTGTACCGCTTGACTAAACGTTGTTCGGCTTCCCCGGTCATCTTCAGGCGGAGGTTGCGAGAAACTTCGCGGGATATGCTGTCCTGCACAGCAAACAGTTCCGTGAGATCGCTGTCGTACTGATCTCCCCAGATCTCCTCCCCGTTCGCCGTATCCAATAGATCCACATGCAATCGCAGTTTGTTTGCCCGTTGCCAGATTCTTCCGGTCAACACGGCTCTTACGCAAAGCTTTCTGCCAATGGCCAGAGGGTCGCTCTGGCCGCTGCTTTCACTGGCCGCACTCCTCCACGAGATCACCCGCAGATTGGGCATTTGGGAGAGCCCGTGAATGATGCTTCCCGGAATTCCGATCGACAGATAATCCATGTCAGGATCGGAACTGGCAGTTTCGAAGGGAAGAACCGCGATCGAGTCGAGCGGGCCACCTGCGCTTCGCAGCTTGGTAGGCGCCTCTTCGATGGGAGCAATAAAACGATACCCGCGCCGGGGCAGAGTTTCTACGAAACGTGGCGTTTCGGTGGTGTCCCCAAGCGCTTCCCGCAACCGCTTAATGGCATTATTAATTCCGTGATCGAAATCAACAAAGGTATCGGATGGCCAAATCTTCTGGCGCAGGTCTTCGCGCGCAACGATCCGGCCCGGCTGTTCCAGCAGTATCCGAAGAATTTGGAGCGGTTGCTCTTGCAGGCGGATCCTGGTTCCGTCCTCCTTGCGCAGTTCTCCGGCCTGCGGGTCCAGTTCGAAGCCCGCGAAGCGAACCAGGTCAGACGACGATCGGAAGCCCCCCATTCACGCCCCCAAACGGCGAACAGAGTTTAGCACCAGCGGCTTACCGCCCATAGCCCGGAAATCTCCGGGGTTCGTGAAGATGGAGAGACACTTGAGCACCGCAGGAGAGCGCTCCGGGATTTACTCGCCTTTCCGGATCTGCGATAACACCACGCAACCTGGGGTGAAGTCCGGGGGACTTCAAGGCGCAAATCTCAGACAGGCGAGCGTCCTGACACCAAGCGGAGCGCCCGCCGCCATCTTTCCCATAGCGCGACAACTCTCGAAGGAGAACCGATATGAAGACCAATATTTTGCGTACCCTGCTGGTGCTGGGCGTAGTCTTGGCAGCCACTCTTGTGCCCTTTCAGGCGAATGCGGCTCAATGTTCCACCGTCTCCACGGCGGGGAACTGGGCGTACACCTACACCGGAACCATCTTCACTCCCGCGGGCCCGCTCCCTGCCGCTTCGGTAGGCCACTTTCATCAGGACGCAGGGGGAAACATCACCGGCAGTCAGGCCCGCACCGTCGCTGGCCAATCAGGAGTCGAGGACATTTCAGGAACGATTTCGGTCAACGGTGATTGCACGGCGTCCTTGACGATCACTGTGCTGGTGAACGGGCAACTGCAGCGCACCGCTGCTCTTGCCGCGGTCTTTGACCTCAGCGGAAACCACGTGCGGGTGATTTTTCAATCATTGACTCTGCCTGACGGCACGAACGTTCCGGTCGTGATCACCATCGACGGAAACAGAGTGACTTCCAGGAACTGACAGCGTGGGGCAGGGCAAGAGTCCTGCCCCGTTTTTACTGCAAGTGGAAGTAATCAAGGCCGAGAAAGTTCGATGATCGGTGCGCGCGTGGCCCATCCTGAGGTTATCTATCAGGCCTCCCAAATTGTCCGGATTTGTGCAGCGGTGTCCTTAAACGGACAGCCGTGCTCGCTCGACCCACGCCAAGTGTTTTCCAATCTGGGACTTACCATTGGCAGGGATAGTGCTACAGTCTGCCAGAGGTGGGGTTCCACATGTCATTCATTCGCGATCTGCGAGTTGCCTTTCACTCGTTCTGGCGGACGCCCGGGATGGCGATCGCCGTCATCCTGACGCTTGCTCTCGGGATCGGTGCCAATGCCGCCATCTTCACACTGGTGCGCGGCGTTTTGCTCAAGCCGCTGGTCAATCGCGACGAAGACACCCTGATCTATATCCGGCAGAGCGCCCCCGGCCTCCGCGTGGCGAATGAGAACTTTAGCGTGCCGGAGATTCAGGATCTCCGTGTCAGCATGAAGAGCCTGAGCGCGATTGGGGACTTCTCCACCATCGGCTTCACCATGATCGGCTTGGGAGAGCCTCGCGAGGTCAAGGCTGGTGTGGTCGGCGGTTCGTACTTCGATGTCATGGGACTTCATCCCGTTCTTGGTCGTCTGATCGGACCTCAAGACGATGGCCCCAACGCGGCCGGCGCGGTCGTCCTCACCTATCGCTTCTGGTCGACGGCGTTCAAGAAAGATCCTTCCGTTCTGGGGAAAGTGGTACGCCTGGGGAGCTTCGGCGATCGGTCTGCGACGGTGATCGGCGTACTCGAGCCGTGCGTTCCCTATCCGGAAGACACTGAAATTATCGCGAACGTTGTGACCAGCCCGCATCACTTGTCGGCAACGATGGTCACGGGCCGCATCCATCGTATGACCGAGGTGTTTGCCCGCCTGACTCCCGGCGCAACCCTTGATCAGGCGCGCGCCGAGTTGAAATCCGTATACGCCACCATCAAGAAGGATCACCCGGAAGCTTATCCCGCACAGGGCGACTACCGCATTGATGCGAAAATGTTCCGTGATCAGATTACATTCGGCGCGCGCACGATTCTGCTCGTGCTGCTCGGGGCGGCAGGTCTGGTTTTCATCATCGCCTGTTCCAATGTCGCCAACCTGATTCTGGCGAGGACGGTTCGCCGTGAAGGTGAGTTGGCGGTTCGGGCAGCGCTTGGCGCCAGCAAGGGAGCCCTTCGCCGCATGCTTCTTGCCGAAAGCCTGTTGCTGTGCGGCATCGGTGCCGCGATTGGTGTGGCGAGCGCCCAGCCAATGGTGGCTGTTCTGGCCCGCTACGCGTCGCGGTTCTCCGTCCGTGCGCTCGATCTGAAAGTGGATTCGAGCTTGCTTTGGGTTGGGGCAGGTCTCGCCCTCGTCGCGGCGGCGGTTTTGGCATTTGTTCCGCGACTGCCCTCAGCCGACGCCGCCAAGGGCTTGAACCTGTCGAGCGGCAGCGTCCGCATCATCGGCAGTACCAGCCGAAGGCAACGCATTTTCGCCGTGACGCAAATTGCCGCCTCGTTCGTACTGCTCGCCGGCGCAAGTACGGTGATCACCACGCTGATTGAGCTGCAGCGCATTCAGACTGGCCTGGATACCCGCCACGTCCTGGCCATTGATGTTCCTCCGATGACGTATGGAAAAACGCCGCAGCAAGTGGTCGAGTTCTACAAGGAATCGATGCGGCGCATTGATGCATTGCCCGGCGTGAACAAGACCGCGTTTGGGATGGCAGTCCCCTGGCGCGAGGTCAACGGCTTAGGTTTGCAGTTTTCTGCCGACGGGCATACCCATATTCCGGGCGAAGATCCGCGCGCCCAGTTCCGCGTCATCTCTCCCGGATTTTTTGCCGCGCTGGGAGTTCCCATCATCGCCGGGCGCGACTTCAATGAACTCGACACGGATAAGAAAGATCCTGTCGCGATCATCAGTGAAACGCTCGCCCAACGTATGTTCCCCAATCAGGATCCTATTAATCGGCATGTCTATTGGACAGACCCGGTCCTGCAATTCGTCCCCGGTATCCCCGCCACGCCCCATCGCATCATCGGTGTCACCGCCGATATTGACGACCTGCATATCGTTCCGGAACCGAGTTTAACCATCTACAGCACATTTGAAGAGGGCCCAGTTTTTGCTGGCCGTCTTTTCATCCACTCAAGCGCCGATCCCTATGCGCTGGTCACGCCGGTGACGCGAACGATTCGCGGGATGTCGGCCGATCAACCGGTGGAGCATGCCGCGACGCTGGAAGATGTGCGTGCCGAGGTGCTGACGCCGGATCGTCTGAACTCGCTGGTCTTTGGCGTGTTCGCCGCTGTCGCGCTGGCGATTGCGGTGGTTGGCGTCGCCGCCGTGCTGACCTTTTCTGTCACGGCACGGATGCGGGAATTCGGCATTCGCCTGGCACTGGGATCGAAGCCCAAAGATCTGCTCCGAGGCGTGATCATCGAAGGTGCCCTGATGGCTGCAGCGGGTGTTGTAGCCGGCGCCGCCTTCGGATTCCTGGCGGCGCGACTGGGGACCAGATACTTCCTTGACGTGAAAATGCCAGGAGCGTTGCCGGTTGCGCTGTCAGCGATCGTGCTGATGGCGGTCGCCGTGATCGCATCGACCATGCCCGCGGCCCGCGCCGCCCGTGTCGATATCATGCAGGCATTGCGCTCGGAGTAAGCTCTGGCTTGAAGCCCAGCCTAACGTGACGGGTGGCCCATTCAAGCCCGATTTTGGCTTGAGTGGGCTCTTCCACAGTCACCACCTCTAGATTCCCACTCACGCCAACACGGGGCTTGGGCGGGCCAAGCCATCCGCCTCTGTATCCTGTGGCGTTTTGCGTTCGAGGTTAGCTGTGCCCGTTTCCTTTATGCAGACCTGCGTGAACATTGAATCTTTCGCAGCTCTGGGATCAGGTCTCTGCCAACATTGCTCTTATTTATGTAGCCACTGACGCCGGCCGCTAATGCGGCCCATTGAAATCCCCGAGAATCGTGCTGGCTGACGATGAGAACCTGAACGGAGGGGAATTCCGTCTTGATAATCTCAGCTACTTCCAATCCATTCATGGTCGGCATCGTGATGTCGAGGAGTACGACATCAAGCTCATGTTCTCGTACTTTGCCGACGGCATCAGCCCCATCCACGGCCTCGCAAACTACTTCGATGTCAGTTTGGGAACGGAGAATTTGGCAGATACTGCGCCGGACGCTCTCGTTGTCATCTACCACGAGCACACGAAGTGTGCGTCCAGCCATAGCATCTCCGGGAAGGGACTTCTTTTTACGCCACTGCAATGATCCGAACAGAATTCTCAGTACAGTACGCCTCTCGTCGGCTTACCGCATATAAGGTGAACTGGGTATTCCAAAGGTCACCAAGGTCATGCTTTCAGGAGGGCCTGGGCCGAAAGCGCCACACGAATCTGGGTCTTGAGTGCAATCGATTTTTCGCCAACTTGGGATTCACCCAGCGCATGCCAACCGCGCTATACTCTGCCGTTACGAGGTAGTGCCCCTGCAGAGGTCGGATGTTTCGCAGCAGCCGTTCATTTGGACCGCCTCGGGAGAGTTTCCCATGCCCCGAACCGCATTCTGGTGTCTTTCAGTACTCGTGTTTTGCGCTAGCGCTCTGTTGCTGACTTTGAATGTGAGCGGACGCAGCAACCCTCCCGCCACCATCCCACGGGGATTAATTCAGCACGTCGTCATCATCTTCCAAGAAAACCGCACTCCCGACAATTTGTTCCACGGACTACCCAATGCCGACATCGCCAACGAGGGTGTGAACTCCCATGGGCAAACGATTACTCTTGCGCCGATTTCGCTGGCGAACACCTATGACCTCGGCCACCGTCACTCTGATTTCGTGCTGATGTACGCCAACGGAAAAATGGACGGCGCGGACAGAGTTCGAGCCTGCACAGTGGGCGTTTCCGGATGCCCACCCAATCCACAGTTCCAGTATGTGAAGCCTGCGGACGTAGATCCCTACTTCCAACTCGCGCGACAATATACCTTCGGCGACCGCATGTTCCAAACCAACGAAGGACCGAGTTTTCCCGCACACCAGTTCATTCTTGCCGGCACGTCCGCGCCCACCGCGACCAGCGATTTATTTGCGGCCGAGAATACCCATGGGGGCGCTGGCTGCGCTGCCCCGTCCAGCGCTTGGGTCTGGCTGATCGATCCCAGCGGCAAGGAATCGTCGACCACGTATCCCTGTTTCGAGCACCCCACGCTGCCGGACCAGCTCGACAGTGCAGGGATCACCTGGAAGTACTACACGCCGTCTTCAGGCGGGATTTGGACTGCGCCCAACGCGATCCAGCATCTCTGTGGCCCGGTCGGTTCCGAGTGCGCAGGTCCGTTGTGGGTCAAGCATGTCGTCCTGCAAAACACTCAGATCCTGACTGACATCAAGGCAGGCCAACTACCGGCTGTGAGCTGGGTGATCCCCACGGGACGAGCCTCCGACCACCCCCGCTTTAACGACGGCAGCGGCCCGTCATGGGTCGCCTCGGTGGTGAACGCTATCGGCGCCAGTGCTTACTGGTCAAATACCGTCGTCATTATCGCCTGGGACGACTGGGGTGGCTGGTATGACCACGTTCCTCCTCCCCAAGTTATCAACGACGGCACCAGCTGGGGTTCGGGCTACGTCTACGGATTCCGGGTACCTCTGATCGTCGTTTCGCCCTACGCCAAGAAAGCCCATGTCTCGCACGTCCAGCACGACTTTGGGAGCATTTTGAAATTCGTCGAAGAGATCTACGGGCTGCCGTCCTTGGGATACGCCGACGAACGGGCAGACGATCTTTCCGACTGCTTCAATTTCAGCCAGCCCCCCTCCCCGTTTCAAAGAATCGCCGCTCCCCTGAGCGCAGAGTATTTTCTCAATGACCGCAGGCCCCCGACAGACCCGGACGACGATTGATCGGACGCGACGGGACAACCCCACCAATTGTTACGTGCGACGGGGATATCTTCCGCCCGATCCGCAAGCGACTGGGATACCGCAGAAGGCGTCCACGCGCTAACAGGCCGCTCGCTACCCAGTCATGCGGCGCGTTTCTTCGCAGAGAGCAGGCACTCGGAAACCTCGCGGAGGACCTGTTCGTAGTCCGCGGCTATGGCCCGCTCCACGTGAATACGCGCGCCCTTAACGCCTGCTTCTTGTGCCAGCCTCTTGAACTCAGTCTGAAGAAAGACCTCCAACTGCTTGGGTGTCAAGACCGCAATCGGAACAGTAGAGGACTGGCCGGTCCCGGTCTCGATCTTCACGCAATATGGGGATTCGTACTGTTGTGTTTCCGGAGTCATGCGATACCCTCACTTTTTGGAGTGACGAAGGTGGCTAGGAAAATTCTTAGCATTCTAACGCGTCTCGGAGGTTAGTGCCCGACTCAATGGTGAGGGGTCGCTCCCATTCCATTCTCCCGTCGGGTGACACCCATACGCGGTTTTCAAAACGTTTGTGTAGGGACGGACGCCTTCGTCCGCCCCGCGACCCTGAGCGTAGCGAAGGGGAGCGCGCCGTCCCTCGCCACTTTTCCACACCCGCATGTGACATCTGCCCATGCGCTCCACAACCGGAATCCGCCATCATCGCGGAGGCAGCGACAGTACGCGGACGCCGCACTCTGTCCCGATTTGGGCCAGGGTCAGCGACGGCAGCCCGTAAGTTCTTTGAGATCAAGATTTTGCCCGCAAGTGGTTGTGCCTCAAGATTTTATTGAGATTTTCCCACAACCCGATGATTCCAATAGACCAGCGGGGGAGGGGTGAGGGTACCCTCTCAAAGGCGAGTTTCCCTTTTCGGGAACTCAATGCCGCTAGCATCTCCCAACTTTTTTTTCGCGCGCAGTACGCTCCCTCACCCGTTCACCTGAGAGTAAGTCGCCCGTCGCAAGAATTCTCCCTGCCCCGCTCGGCCGAGAAACTTGTCTCCATCGACCACGACCTTCCCGCGCGATAAAACAATGTCAGGCATCCCCGTAACCTGAATCCCCTCGAACATCGAGTAGTCGACGCGCATGTGGTGCGTTTTCGCGCTGATCGTGTGCTTCCGTTTGGGATCGAAGATCACCAGGTCCGCATCGCTTCCAACCGCGATGGTCCCTTTACGCGGATAAAGCCCAAACAGTTTCGCCGGCGCGGTTGAGACCAATTCCACAAAGCGATTCGCGCTGAACCGCCCACTGGCAACGCCGCCGGAATAGATCAAGCTCATGCGATGTTCCACACCAGGACCGCCGTTCGGAATCTTGGTGAAATCGTCGCGGCCCATTTCCTTCTGCTCTTTAAAACAGAACGGGCAATGATCGGTGGAAACCACCTGCAGGTGGTCGCACTTCAAGCCATTCCACAACTTCTCCTGATGCCATTTCTCGCGCAGCGGAGGCGTGAAGACATATTTCGCTCCTTCGAAGCCAGGTGCGTCGAAGTTCTCAATCGACAGATAGAGGTATTGAGGACACGTCTCGGCATAAACCGGAAGCCCACGATCACGCGCTTCCCTAACTTTCTCGAGGGCATCATTGCAACTAAGATGCACGATATAGATCGGAGCTCCAGCCATCTCGGCGAGTGCGATGGCACGAGCTGTCGCCTCAGCCTCTGCAGTCGTCGGTCGCGTGAGCGCGTGATATTTCGGCGCCCTCTTCCCTTCCGCAAGCGCCTGCTGCACGATTACGTCGATCGCGCTTCCATTTTCCGCATGCATGCAAACCATGCCGCCATTCTTCGAGGTGGTCTGCAGAGCTTTGAAGATGCTGCCATCGTCGAGCATGAAGACTCCGGGATAAGCCATGAACAGCTTGAAGCTGGTCACTCCTTCGTGAACCAGATCGTTCATCTCCGAGAGCTGCCCGCCGGAAACATCCGTCACAATGCAGTGGAACGCATAGTCGGAGACAGCCTTGTTGGCTGCCTTACTCATCCATGTGTCGAAAGCCTGTCGCAAGGGCTGGCCTTTGTATTGAATGGCGAAATCGATCAGCGTGGTCGTGCCTCCGAAGGCCGCAGCTCGCGTGCCCGTTTCGAAATCGTCCGCGCTGGTCGTGCCTCCAAATGGCATGTCGAGATGCGTATGCACGTCAATGCCTCCGGGCAGCACGAGTTTGCCCGCCGCATCCAGCACATGAGAGGAATTTTGCGTTGGCAGATCTTTGCCGATAGCAGCGATCTTTCCATTGGCGATGGCAATGTCTGCCAGATACGTATCGGTTGCGGTCACAACGGAACCATTTCGAATGATCGTGTCGAAACTCATCAATGCCTCCACTCGCGGAATGAGTAGGAAATTATGCTACACTGCGGCACTTTAGTTCTTCACAATCCTCTTCCGGACTGTGCATTGAAAAGGACCCGCCATGCAATTCGGCATCACGCTCAAGCCTGACATCTCGATCGAACGCATTGTGGGACTGACGCGAAGAGCGGAGAAGGCCGGATTCGAGTACGGCTGGATCTTCGACTCACACGTCCTGTGGATGGAGCCTTATCCGCTGCTAACGCTGATGGCGACCAACACGCAGCGCATGCGCCTTGGCACCTGCGTCACCAATCCCGCGACGCGCGACCTCACCGTGACTGCAAGTCTGTTCGCCACGCTCAACCTGATTTCAGGCGGACGCATGGAGCTCGGCGTCGGCCGCGGCGACAGCTCGCGCCGCGTCATGGGCAAGAAACCGGCGAGCTGGTCGCAATTGGAAGCCGCGGTCTGTGAGTTTCGTGATCTGACGTCCGGGAAAGAAGTTCAGCATGACGGACAGCCGACCCGACTGACTTGGGCCAAGATCGCTCCACGAGTCTGGATCGCCGGTTACGGACCCAAGGTGCTGCACATGGCAGGCCGAGTTGCCGACGGCATCATTCTCCAATTTGCCGACCCGGCATTGATCGACTGGTGCATGGGCTTTGTGCGAGAAGGCGCTCGCGCCGCGGGACGCGATGCGTCTCGAATCGAAGTGATGGCGGCGGCTCCCGTGTGGGTTTCAGACGACTTGAATGTGGGACGCGAACGCGTGCGCTGGTTTCCGGCTCTGGTTTCCAATCACGTGATGGATTTGATTCGACAGTACAAGCCTGAAGATCTCCCGGCAGCGCTAACCTCCTATGTGCAGGATCGCGGCAACTACGACTATCAGCACCACTGCGAAGTAGAGAGTGACAACGCCAACTTCGTTTCCGACGAGGTCGTCGACCGATTCTGCCTGGTTGGACCCGCTAAAGCACATCAAGACAAATTGCACGCCCTGGCCAAAGTAGGCGTCACGCAATTCAATATTTATCTAATGTGTGGCGATGAGGAAGAAACGCTGGACATCTACCAGAAAGATGTCTTGCCGGAGTTCCTGAAGACGAAGAAATCGTAGACGATTTCTACGCAGCTTCCTGCGAAGCAAGCACTCCCTGACGCTGAAACCGCATCATCGCGTAGTACGCAACGAAAGAAACCGCAAAACCCACAAACCAGGAATAGTCGTACAGAACGCGGATCGACGGGAGTTCCAGCCCTGCGAGTGCCGTCCCTGCTCCCAGGCCAAGAGCAACAAGCGCGCGCCAGTTGAATCCGCGCGAATACTCGTACAGCCCGCCTCTGAGATACAAGTCGTCGACCTGGAGCACTCCTCCCCGGATCAGGAAGTAATCGCAAATCATGATTCCGGCCACCGGCCCCAGAAAAGCCGCGTAGCCGCCAAGCCAACCTAGGATGAATGTCTTGTAGTTAGCCAAGAGTTTCCACGGCGTCATCGCGATTCCCATGAAACAGGTGATGACGCCTCCCGTGCGAAAGCTGATTCGCCGCGGCCACAGGTTGGAAAAGTCATTGGCCGGCGAGACCACATTCGCACCAATGTTTACGTTGAGCGTGGCCAAGAGAATGGCGACGAGTGATATCACCACCGCAATCGGAGAATGGAAACGGCTAAGCAGTTGAACCGGATCCCAGATCGCAGAGCCGTAGACGATTACTGTTGCAGAGGTCACAACAATTCCTATAAAAGCGTACAGCGTCATGGTCGTGGGAAGCGCCAACGCCTGACCAATGACCTGCTCACGCTGGTTGCGAGCAAAGCGCGTAAAGTCTGGAATGTTCAAAGAAACCGTCGCCCAAAAACCCACAGTACCGTTCAAAGCGGGAATCAGAAACTTCAGGAAGTCGGGAAAGCTCGTGAAGCGCGAAGGCGCCGAGAGCATTGGCCCGAAACCGCCGGCCGCGTGATAGGCCCATCCGAGAAGGAGCAATCCCACTCCGAGCAGGATGGGAGCGCTGATGCCCTGCAGTATTCGGATGTACTCGATTCCCTTCAGAACCACGGCGAGATTGATCAGCCAGAAAACGAAGAAACAAACCGCAGCGCCGTACGGAAAGTTTTTCCATCCCGGAACCAGCGTCGCCAGCAAAGTGCTGATCGCCTCGCCACCGATCCATGCCTGTATGCCGAACCATCCGCAGGCCACCAGCGCCCGCAAAACCGCCGCGACGTTTGCGCCTAGCACCCCGAACGACGCGCGAGCCAGAACTGGAAACGGAACGCCGTACTTCGCACCGGGATGCGAATTCAACAGCATAGGCGCCAGAACGATTGTGTTTCCGAGAAAGATCGTCGCGACCGCTTGCTTCCAGTTCATGCCGCCCTGAACCAGACTTGCGGCCAGCATGTAGGTGAGGATGTTCACCGACATCGAGATCCAGAGCGCAGCGAAGTTGTAAGTTCCCCAATGGCGCTGTTCGGCACTCGTCGGCGCCAGGTCGCGGTTGTACAGCGGGCTGGATTCGATTCGAGATCGGAGTTCCGGTGTCGTCATCGTTTCGTAGTGTTAGTGTTTACCACGCGCCTTTGGCGGCTGGACAGATCAATCCGCAGCTGCCGCGGTCACACTTTGCGCGGTGAGCGCGCCATACGTCTCAGGACGCCGGTCGCGGAAGAACTGCCAGACCTTGCGCACTTCAGAGATCATGTCGAGATCCAAATCGGCAACGACGACTTCATCCTTATTGCGGCTGGCCTGCGCGATGATCTTGCCCCGCGGATTGCAGAAATAACTCTTGCCATAAAACTCGCCGATGCTCCACGGCTTTTCCTTTCCGACACGGTTGATCGCGCCGACAAAATATCCGTTGGCAACGGCGTGAGCAGGTTGTTCCAGCTCCCACAAGTATTCCGACAATCCCGCCACTGTCGCTGATGGATTGAACACGATCTCGGCTCCATTCAGCCCGAGGATTCGCGCACCTTCCGGGAAATGGCGGTCGTAGCAGATGTATACGCCAACCCGCGCGTGCTTGGTCTCGAACACTGGATAGCCAAGGTCGCCGGGAGTGAAGTAGAACTTCTCCCAGAATCCAGGATGGCAATGCGGAATGTGATGTTTGCGGTACTTCCCGAGATAGCGGCCGTCAGCATCGATGACGGCGGCGGTATTGAAATACACGCCCGGCATGTGTTCTTCATACACCGGAACAACGATCACCATCTCATGCTTCGCCGCGATCTTCTGCATTAGTTGAACCGTCGGCCCGTCCGGCACGCGCTCCGTCAGTTCGTACCAGCGTGCGTTCTGCTCGGCGCAAAAATACGGGCCATAGAAAAGTTCCTGAAGGCACAGGATTTTGGCTTTCTTACGCGCCGCCTGCTCGATCAGTTTCAGGTGCTTGTCGATCATCGCCTTCCTGATCTGCTCGAGCGGGCGATCGGTGCTGAGTGCGTTGCTGGCTTGAATGAGAGCGCAGCGGACAATCCGAGGCATGGGTCCCTCCAACTCAACGGTCGAGGAACGAAACTATAGCAGAAGCTGCGTGCCGCGGGTGGCGTGGAATCTTCTGTCGTCCCGACGTTTATCGGAATTCCGTTCCATACTTCAGAGCAATTTCCTTGACCTGCTCTCGAGTGAACCCCTTTGGCGGTGCGCCCGGCGGACTGCAGATTTCACGAAAGAAGCCGTCGAGGCCGGCAGGCGTAACAACCCAGAGCATGAGCAGTTCGTGATCAGGATTCTCAAATCCATGCCAGGTGTTTCTCGGAATGAAGATCATCGCGCCCTTTTCGAACGGATGACGGACGTCGTTCAGCGTGACCGTCCCACTGCCCTCCAGAACATGAAAGGCTTCGTCCATGTGGAAATGGCGGTGGACCGGAATCCCGGAACCGGCCATGACTTGCTGGCTCCCCAGCGCCAGATTTTCAGATCCGGTGGCCGAACCGAGTTTGATATAGACATTCCCGTGGTCACGAAAATGAATCAGATGTTCGCCTTCGGAGGAGGCGAGCACATATCCTTGCCCTTGCGGCGGTGCGGGCTGAGTTCCGGTGACGTCTCGCGGCACGACCGGGATGATCCCAAGACTCCCCAGGCCGAAGAGAAAGGATCGGCGATTCTCGTCAAAACCGTTCATTCCTGCTGTCCCTGTTATTCCGAATCCAACGGAGTTGTCATTCCGAACGGGCAGCCGAGGAATCTGCTTGTCCTCGCCCTCGCAACAATTCTCGCGCACACGCTCGCTTTGCCCGCGGGACGGACGAAGGCTTCCGTCCCTACAAAATCATTTCTACTTTGTTTCCAGCGCTTCGCGGTCCCACTTTCCCGTCGTTGCTCCCGCTTCATAAGTACTCTGGAGAAAATCCAGCAACGCCGTGCTGGGTGACGGAGCGCTCCTCACCCGGTCGTACGTCATGAGATATTCCCCCATACCCGAATCGTAGGATGCGGCGGCGGGTCGGACCTTTTGTTCGGCGAATCCGAGCGGGGCGGGCGCGGCATAACAATAGAAAGCGGCTTCCTTGACTTCGCCGGCGCCAGGCCACCATCCTGCACTGATGACCTCATGCGAATAGGCTTCCTGCATGATCTTACGGAGGACCGGATCAGGGTCACTGCGCTCAGGCGCTCGCCGTCCCGAAAAGCGCGTGACCGCCAGATCAAAGCTGCCCCAGAAAAAATGCACCGGACTGGATTTCCCCACGAAGCGCGAGCGGAAGACCTGGAAGACTTCATCGACAGACAGCAGAATCCGCCACAGGCGTCGGACGTATTCGGCATCGTAGGTAGCGTGCACCTTGTCTTCATCGAAGGGGATGGCCTCCGCCACTTCCACCGGCATCTTCCAGATCTTCACCTCGATGCCGAGCGAGCGCAACGTGGACATCACTTCGTGATAGAAATCGGCCACCGAACGTGGAGCGAGAGCGACGGACGCGGTCTTTGGGTCCGTGGTGCGAATAATCAGCTTGCTCTCGACGAAATCGAACTCCATGTCGAAGTGGCGATTTCCGTAAGGAATGATGGAGGTGGTGAGCCCGCGTGAACTGACATAGAGCGGCACGTTCCACCAATGGTTCACTCGGGGGGTCAGCTCGAGGCGAATCTTGCCGACGATCTGCGCCCACATGTGCAGGGTGGCGTAAGTGTCTTTCCAGTCAGCAAGCCGAAATACAGGCCAGCATTCCGGCAAATCCGGGGAACGAGTAGGGTGTGCTTTGGTCATCGAATGCTCCTGGAAGGATCGTCCAAGAAGTTTCTCACGGGTTCGAATGGTTCTGCATCCACGCAAAATTGTCATTCCGAAATTAAAGGAGTTGTCATTCCGAAGGCGTAGCCGAGGAATCTGCTTATTCTCGCCCGCGAAACAATCTTCGCGCACACGCCCGCTTTTGCTCGCGGGACGGACGAAGGCGTCCGTCCCTACAGGTTCCTGAGCGGCCTACGACATTTGGTGGTCACGACTTCCCTGCGGTACACTTCCCGCGATTTCCAGCCCAACCACAGGAGCTCGCCATGCGTCTCAGATTTCGTTGGACTCTCGCTGTCTTCATGCTGCTTGTGTGTGTCATTCCTCCCCTGGCTCAAGACAAGAAAGAAGACAAGAGCCAGGAAAGGTCCGACCGGCTGACTCCGATCGACGTCTTCAACCTGCAGTATGCGGTCGATCCGCAGATTTCACCCGACGGCAAGCGCATCGTCTACGTGCGGCAGTTCAGCGACGTGATGAACGACAAGCACGAATCGAACCTGTGGATGATCAACCCGGACGGCAGCGAGAATCGGGCGTTGACCAACGGGAATTACAGCGACAGCTCGCCGCGCTGGTCGCCGGACGGGACGCGGATCGCGTATATCTCGGATCGTGACGGCAAGCCGCAAATCTACGTGCGCTGGATGGACAATGGGCAAACGGCGGAATTGACGAATCTGGAGAACGGCCCGTCAGAACTCGTGTGGTCGCCCGACGGCAAGTTGATTTCATTCTCGATGTTGGTTCCATCCGAGCCAGCGAAGATTGCAAACTTGCCAAAAGCCCCGGAAGGCGCAAAATGGGCCGATCCGCCGAAAGCATACGACCGGCTCGTCTACCGTTTCAACGGGCGCGGGTATCTGAAGTCGGGATTCATGCAACGCTTCGTCGTGTCGGCGGACGGCGGCGCGCCTCGCCAGTTGACCAGCGGCAACTTCCCGTTTGGAGGCTTTGAGAGTTCTTTTGGCGGAGGCCGCGCGGCTTGGACTCCCGATGGAAAGTATCTGATCTTCTCCGCGAACCTGCACCCGGACTACGAATACGATCCGCTGAATACGGAGATCTATGAGCTGTCGCTTGCCGATGGAACCGTGAAGCCATTGACCAGCCGCAAGGGGCCCGACAACTCTCCGGCGGTTTCCCCCGATGGAAAAACCGTCGCGTACGTAGGTTTCGATGATCGCTACCAGGGTCATCAGACGACGCATCTCTATTTGATGACTCGCGACGGCGGCAATCCCCGCGTGGCCACGCCGCAACTGGATCGTGATGTAGAGGAACCGCACTGGGCGCCGGATGGTAGCGGCATCTACTTCATGTACGACGACCAGGGCGACACGAAACTCGCATTCTATTCTTTGGATGGAAAGGTCAAAGATCTTACGGCACACATAGGCAGTGGCGGCTCGAGCTACTCGGGCGGCGCTTCATTCACAGTAGCGAAGAATGGAGCATTCGCCGTGTCGTACGGCACGCCCTCCGACGCCGGGGATATCGCCGTTGGATCCATTGCGGACTCGAAACCACGCGTGCTTACCGCGATGAACCAGCAACTGTTCATGCAGAAGAAGCTGGGCGCGGTGGAAGAATTCTGGTTCGAATCGTCCGTCGACAAGCGAAAGGTGGAAGGGTGGATCGTGAAGCCTCCGGACTTTGATCCGGCGAAGAAGTATCCGCTGATTCTGGAGATTCATGGAGGCCCTTTCGCCAACTACGGAGACCGCTTCGACACCAACAAGCAGATCTGGGCGGCCAAGGGGTTCGTAGTGCTGTACATCAATCCGCGCGGCAGCACCAGTTATGGAGAGGAGTTCGCGAACCTGATTCACCATGCCTATCCCGGTGACGACTTCTTCGACTTGAACTCGGGAGTGGACGCGGTGATCGCGAAAGGCTACATCGACCCGGACAACTTGTTCGTCACCGGCGGCTCGGGAGGCGGCGTGCTCACCTGCTGGATGATCGACCGCACGACCCGCTTCCGTGCTGCGGCGAGCTTGTATCCAGTCATCAACTGGTACAGTTGGGCGTTGACTTCGGATCTGCCGTCGTTTGGAACTCTGTATTGGTTCTCCGGCCCGCCGTGGGAGAAGTCGGATGAGTATGTGAAGCGGTCTGTGCTCTCGTACGTAGACAAGGTCATGACGCCGACGCTCCTTGCCACCGGTGAAGACGATTTCCGCACGCCGATCTCGGAGGCCGAGCAGTATTACGCCGCGCTGAAGCTGCGCAAAGTGGAATCGGTGCTGGTGCGATTTCCAGGTGAACCGCACGGGCTGAGTGCGCGGCCCAGCCATCAGATTGCCAAGATCTTATACGTTTCAGACTGGTTCGATCAGCACAAGAAGAAATAGATCACGAGGTGACGGCATCGACGATGGCAGCGACCAGGCCAGGGATGGTGAACTCCCTGGCCGCGATGTCCACCGGAAGTCCGAGTTCGCGGAGCGTGGCGGACGTAACGGGGCCGATGGAAGCGGTCTGCACTCCGTTGAGCAGCGCTGGGTTTCGACGTGGGCCAAGCAGTTCCACAAAATTCTTCACGGTCGACGAACTGGTGAAGGTCACGACGTCGGGTCGCTTGTTCGGCTTCTTGAGAGCAGCGTGCAGGCGCCGCCGCGAACTCTCTGGTACTACGGTTTCATAGGCTTCGATGACATCGACGTAAGCTCCGGCTTTGCTGAGTTCGCGAGGGATCACGTCGCGTGCGACCCTGGCGCGGACCAGCAGGACACGCTTCCCTTTTACTTTCCCTTTCAAACTGCGGACGACGGATTCGGCAACGTATTCCTTGGGCATGACGTCGACCCTCACGCCGCGCTGCTCGATGGCTTTCTTTGTCGCAGGACCGATCGCAGCGACGCGCAGTCTGCCACTCTGCGACGGTAGGTCTGACGTCGTTGATCTCCGCGTTGCGTTCTCGATCCGAGCCCACATCGCATCGACACCGTTGACACTGGTGAGGATCAACCAGTCGTAGGTACTGAGATTCTTCAGAGCTGAATCGAGGGGACGAAACGAACGCGGCTTTCGGATTTCAATGAAGGGAATCTCGAGTATCTCTGCGCCGCGTTTGCGGAGTTCGGCGGAGAGCGCTCCGGCCTGATGGCGGGCTCGGCCTACGAGCACGCGGATACCCTTTAGCGGCCGGTTCGTTGATTTCTTGTATTTCTTGCTCATGGTTAGAGTTCGCGGGCAGGAGTGCCCGCGCCACACACTTCATTCGTCCTTCTTCAACCCCAGTCCATGTTCGCACATCAGGCGGGCGGTGCCGGAGACTGCGGTGTCGGGCGCGCCGCTCAGGGAATCGATGATGTGTTGTTGCTCGTTTCTCGTTCGGTTCTGACTTAGCTTGAACTTGGCTTCGAGCTTGGTGACGGCGATTTCGAACCCGACAATGTGGCTGAGCATGCGTTGGCGGTACGGCTCGCTCAGGGTGTCCCACTGTTGTTCGTAGGTAGCGTCGAAGGTGGGAATGAGATCGTGGAGCATGTCCAGCAATTGGTCCGGTTCGGCGTACGTTGTCGCCTTCCCGTAGATATGTACCGCGCCGTAATTCCATGTCGGCACAACTTCGCGCGTGTCGTAGTTTGAGGGCGAGATGTAGGCGTGCGGCCCGTGAAAGATCATCAGGCACATCGGATCGTTTCGAAGATATCGCCAGTGCGGGTTCGCCTTGGCGACGTGGCCGCGGATCGTCAGATGATCGGCCGATTCTCGGATGACCACGGGAACATGGGTGCCGAACAGGCCGTCGTCGGTATTTGAAATGAGGATGACGAATGGGTTGGCGCGCATGAACGCCAGCGCGGTGGCGCGATCTTCATTGCGGAAGTGTTCGGGGATGTACACCGTTTCTTCTTGCCTCACGAAACTATCACCACAGAGGTCACAGAGGTTCACAAAGGCTCGTCTATGCGCCTCAGTGCCGCTGTGGTGAAATGTTTTGATGCCGGACGACCTACTCCGGTTCCTTCTTGCGCACGTACAGCAACTTCTCGACTTCGGCGATCACCGTTCCCTGCTCGTCTTTCACTTCTACTTTGAAGGTTGGCTCGTATTTCGGCAAGCTCTTCACCTTTTCGCGAATGTCGTCGAGTTGGGCGTCAGTCAGGCGAAACTCGGCGCGGACCGTGCCTCTGCCAGGCTTGCGGTAACGGATGCTCGCAGCCTTGTCCCACACAATGTAGTCGCGGCCGAGGTTTGCCGTCAGCATGAGCATATAG